>Ga0222718_10005744_pt1 | contig 9984 bp, 5 predicted proteins | sample C33_27DmetaG_FD_165045 | JGI IMG/M metagenome (GOLD analysis project Ga0222718, IMG submission 165045) | Estuarine water microbial communities from San Francisco Bay, California, United States - C33_27D | ecosystem: Environmental > Aquatic > Marine > Unclassified | place: USA: California... | reverse complement strand
GTGAGATTGTGATGGTTTGGCTGGTAGTGCCGCTTGATGAACGCTGCTTGTCCATCAACAGGGCCTAGCATCGCGACAGCAGCGTCGTTGATGAACTTTGAAAACGCCGCGGTCCCTTTCAAGGATTGTGTCTGTCCATAGCTGTAGACGAACTGGGGCGATTGATAGTTCTCATTGCGAATCGCCTCGAAGTAGGCCATCAAGATGGGCCCTAAATCTGCATCTGATTCTTGTGCTGCCACCATTTCCAGAAGGCGTCGCATCAGATTGCCCACAGCGACGTCGGGATAGCCTTTCTTGATGATGGCCACGGCTTGATCCATGAACGCATTATTGGGTGCCTTCGATAACGCTAACATTTCCTTGAGAAAGTTAGCTGTTTTGGCACGTCCGGCGGCTTCTAGCGCTGGAATGACTGTCTTCTGGAGGTGGGTGGCATTATTTTCCTGTAGAGACAATGACAGTAAGAATTCTGCGGGGGAAAGAAAAGGTACCCAATTTTCTCGATAGTTGGACAGATAACCCTGGCTGTTGATTGGAAGCGATTCTGGTCGCTCGGGTATGTCGGCTTGCTCGATGAGAAGTTGCTGCGCCATCTGTTTAAACGCTGGCATCTTGGCTTCGTCTTTCGCTGCCAAACCTGAAAGCCGTTGGAAGCCAATTGTGGAGAACTGTGGTAGGGCGATTAGCGCACGGCATAGCCTCTCATGGATATCCGCACGTCTTGTTACGATAAGGCGTGAGGCTGCCTCTTGATCGTCATTGTCGTAGCCCACGGATCTGGTTGAGGTTGCGTAGAGATCGTTGAGCCGAATCTCATTGCTCCAAATACCTTGACCGATAGAGTCGTCCAAGAGCATGAGAAGCCAATCCGCTGGTATGTAAGTGCTGGGATCGACCTTTTCGAAATAGACGGCGAGAGCTTCGACATAGTCGAGACGTTGATCGTACTGATTCTCTGTCTTCGACTGCACACGATTTGATAGTTCTTGACCTAACAAGACGAGCCCCGGCTTGCTAATTCCAGAGAGGGCCTCAAGGCCTAATGCTTGATGACCGGATTCAATCGCGAGAATAGTCAACTTTGCTCGAACGCCGTCGTGCTCTGAGTTAGCAACAAGTGCCGACTGATATCCTTGGAGAGCCTTATCTGTATCTTGCAGCATCTCAGCCACTGCAGCGTGGGCGATGACATCTTCGATTGCTGAATCACCCATTGGCTGGAGGGTAGCGAGAATACCGTCGGCTAATCCATACACTTTGGCGAAAGATCCAAAGTTCATTTCGCTGTTGTAGGCGGTTCTTTTGGTAGGATCGATCTCCAGGAAGGGGCTGACCAGGCTCGCTAGGTGCTTCGCCGATTCCGCAATCGCTGCTGGTCTATTGTTAGTGTAGAGTAATTTTAGGATTTCAGCGCTCTTGCTAGTCTGAACAAGAATGGGCTCTAATTGCAGTGGAGTGCTGTCAGCCCGATTTGTAGGGACAACCGAAGGCTGTTCGCCAGCCTGGCGGAAGAGGTTGCGGACGCCGCTAAAAGGGTCATTCCGTTGAGCGATCAAGGATGAACCCGTTATCATGATCACAGTGACGCTAGCCACCAATACATTTGCCGTTCTTCTCATAGAAATTTTGGGTCAGGATTGCGCCACTTGCTTCGCTTACTTGCCAGGTGTGCCGCCAATCTCGTCGCTTGGCTGCCAGGCCTTCTTGGTTGCCAGTTGTTTGCTGCTAAGATCGGATAGAGTGAGAGAATAACCCTTTCCATCAGTGGTCTTGTGCCACTTGTCCTTGTAGTTAAATTCGATTAAGGTTTCGCCTGAGACTGTTTCTAAAGATAGACGCTCGCCGCTATTGCTGAGTTTGCCTTTGTATTCTCCAATGATCGTCGCCTCGGTGCCGTAGCGTGTGGTAAACGCTTGGCGGTCCTTCACGACGACTCCTCGAGAATATGGTTCCAATTGGAGGTCGGAAAACTCGTGTTCAATGCCACTGACAAAGGCCAGAGTCGCAAGTGAAACCGGTTGATCTGAGACGTTGGCAAGCTCGATGAACTCTTCGTCTTCGACTGTCGAAGGATGATAGTGTATCTCTGATATGCGTATGTTAGATGAGGGCGGCGGAGTACCTGCGCCCTCTGTTGAGGCTCCTACGCCGGGGCTCGGCCTGGCGTAGATGAGAGAACCGTCATCCGCTCGACCTTGAGAAATACCACTTGCCTGCGGTCCATAGATCACGAAGTCGACCATCATGCCATTTCGATCGAAGAGACCGATGGCCTCACCCTCATTGCTAAGGCGGAAGTCTAGGTGGTTGGCACCTTTCTTCGGAGAGCCATCGGCTAAGAAGACTTGGCTGCTCTCTGCGGCGATGAAGGAAAGGGGAGTAAGGGGATTCCACACAGACTTATTGGGTATGCGATCCGTGATCGTCATACCGCCCAGGTCGACCGCAATCTTGGATGCGTTTGTGAGTTCGAGAAACTCGTCGGGTGATCGTACATCAGGGATTGCGAACCATTCTGTGAAGCGTAACAACTTGGATTCTCCTAACGGCAAGAATGAGTTCGCCGTCTTCGGCGTGGGCGTCGAAAGTGTCCATGATCCCTCCTCAGACCTGCTGATGGAGTGATCTGCGAGTTGCAGGCCGAAAGTCACCGAATCGATGATTTCGTCGTCGCGGGAGAGATAGACGGTATCACCGTCACCGCTGAGAGCGAAGCCCTGATCATCCTTCGTCGCAGTGACCAGGTGAAAACCCCCAGGCGCTACGATAGTCTCTTTGGGGAATGTGTATTCAGACAGTTTGTCAGGATGGTCGCTCAGCGAAAACCCGCCTAAATCCAAAGGCTCGATACCGAGATTCTGGATCTCAATGTAATCGTTGTAATTGCCTTTAATCTCGTGTGCAGATTCGTTGATGGCTAACACTTCGCTTAGAACGAGCGCAGGCAAACCTGGAACGATCTCAAATGGCCGTGATTCTGTGGCCTGCTCCTCTGATTGCCAGCGACCCGATACGTGATTGCCGACGATGCGGACGACATGTTTGCCGGGTGAGAGGTTGAGAGTGAGATCGTGAGAGTCTTGACCACCCATAGAAACGGGAGCCGTCCATTCTTCATCGTCCACTTGATATCGAAAGGCGGCGAGTCCCTCGCCTCCGATCTGAAAGCGGACATTGCCATTGGATGTTTTTGATGGCGGTTGTGATAGATATCGACAATCGGCTGCGGGCAGATCCCTTTGTGCGAGACTCGCGACCAAAGTTGCTCCCTTTCCACCGGTCGCTCGGTTTCGCGTGGCAACCACTTCAGTAGCCGAAGTCTTCCAAAGTGCACCAGTCGTGCTGGAGGCGACGTTGAAGTCGCATCCATCAATGAAGCCTTGCTTGAGTGTCATGACAGGTGCGGACGCTTGCTGGAACGTGCAGGCAAAGGCATCTACGTTTCCCTTAACTGCGTGAACCGCAGGGGCAGTCCCTTCTCGAGAGAGTTGAGAACGAATGAGAGTGACGCTTCCGCTAGTCTTGATCAATGGGGTCGGCGTGTCTCCCAGTTGAGTTAGCTTCGAGTCTTCAATAGTGACACTCCTTTTGCCACTGATCGAAAAGTTGGTCCCACCTTGCATGTTGACGTTTGAGAGGTGGAGGTTTCCTGCAGCAATGATTGGACCGTCTACGTTAAACCAGTCGACTTCACTAAGTTTTGTAGCCTTGGGTAGCATGATGCGCTGCCAGCCCGGGCCTTGGGGATCTCCTGGATTCTTGGCGAAAGTGACACGGCTCATCGCCTCTCCCTCGACTCGCAGATTACCCATAATATCAAGGCTCGCTTCTTTGCCTGCATAGACGGTGGTGCCGCCTTGAATCACGAGTGTGGCAGTCTCAGGGACCAAGACTGCGCCATCGATCAAGTAAGGCCCCCCTTCGGGTGTCCAGGTGATGGTGGTATTGTCAGGTAGGCTATTATGAACTTTGGTGAACTTCCGGCTGTCAAGCCAGACGCGCATGAGTTGTTCTTCGACCACATCGCCTTCGTCATTGAGCATGACTACCGGGATCTGATTCATGCCTGGTCGGACGAGCTTTTGGAGGCGATCTGGAGGCATGATCCACATGCCGGTTTCCTTGAAGATCTTTGGTTCTTCGCCGCCGACGCTGACTCTTGTGACCGTGCGGTAATCGAAGCGACCGTAGAGCGCGAAAGTCGCGGATGGAGCTTTGTAGAATGCGCCCTCTTGCTCGAGCGTTGACGCCACAACCGTAGAAGACTGAATCTGACTGAGGACATTGGCGATTCGGTCGACGACGAAACCTTTCACTTTTTTAATCTGAGTGTCGGGAACCCATCCAGACCATTGCTCGTCAATCAACCGATGGATAATCTTCGGCCGATAAGTGGTCTCTGTTAGTCGGATAATGGAATCTGTGTAGAGCTTGAGGAAACGGGAATTCTTGAAGATCGCTCGTAGGCCAGACATGTTGCCATAACCAAAGACGTCCTTGCCGATTCTTTGACCATCATCACCCATGCCCAGGATAGAATCGAGGTCATAGGGGATGAACTGGAATCGTCCATTCTTGCGCCGAAAGAGGGCCACGTCATCACCGCGCCCGTCAGGCATACCGCCTTCGGTGTTACACATGAGGGCATCGAGGGCAATGTAGTGCGCCCACTGTTCGAGGTCGGCGATCTCGTTCACCCGGTCATAGTATGTCTCTTCGGGCTTTGTCTGTCGTAAGGTCTCGATCAACGTGAACATGTCCGTGTAGTCATCATCGGAGCTGTGGTTACGTTTGTTGTATTCTTTGCGGAAGGTGGTCATGTCGGTCTTCCGCTCATTGAGATAAGCACTTGCGACTAAGCGATAGAGATTGCCGTCCTCTTCGTCGGGGAAATGCCTTTCAACAAAGGCTCCATCGAGAACTTCGTTATGGACGTAACAGCCAAACTGTGGAGAGCCTTTCTTTGCCCAGTTGCTGCCGTTCATTGTGACCACGACAGGTGTCGATCCTGCGGAGTGGCTTCCCAGAAGTTGATGAATCGCGGCCCCAATCGACTGCGACTGCGTGAATTGCGTATTGAGGTTGATGTCCGTGATGCCTCGCCAAGGATCGTCACTCGGGAAGGACACGCGCATGCCGGGAGGAAATGCGGAGCGACTGCCATGACCACGAATGCGAGCGGTGACGTTGTAGCGGACATCGATCTCAACCCCATCGACGGCGATGAAGGTCAGGTGTAGGTGATTGTTATAGACGTTGGAGCGTCCCGACTTTGCGGCGAGATTCCTCATCAGAGAAACCTCATCTGCGGTGGTCACAATGCGATACGTTGGCCTTGCCCCGGGGGCTTGTTCGGCATCCAGGTTGAAAGAGTTGTCTACTTGATAGAGACAGACAGGCTGGCGCTGAGTGAGGCGACCACTGTCATCACGGTTGAGCGTGGGATAGTCCGTGGCGGAGCCCGTGTCGTCTTCTGCGCGCACGTAAAACTGTACAATGGTTTTGTTGGATTGCGGGGGGATACTACCCGCTCCTTCCTTCATTGGCACCGATTGGAAAGCGGTCTCACCGTCTAATCTATAGTGCAGGGTCACGGTGACCGGACTGGCATGATCGATCTTTGCTCGAACAACGACAGGTTCAGTCGACTTTGGGATGGCGGGACGGTGATTTACTGATACCACGACTGGGCAATCTTCTCGAAGTAGATGTCGTTCTCTTTTCCAGGGGTACCGCCGTCGACATTGCTGCTGCCCCAGTGTTCCCCGTGCTTGTTGTTGGAGAGGGGGGACTTCAGAGAGAGCGATTTGCCGTCACCGTCATGGGGGGCGCGCCAGATCCAATCATCGTTGCCCTTCAGCTTAGTCGACACTCGCTGTGCCCAGCGGCCGGAATCGGCATAGGTGACTTCATCAACGGTCCGTTCATCTGCGTCTTCTAGAGTGATCTTCTCTCCGCCATTGCTCAATTGGCCTCGATAGGGGCCAAGCACGGTGGCGATGTTTGGATGTTTTACTCGGAGGGCGTTGGGATCGGCAGCGATGATGAGGAAACCTCCAGGCGTAAGGGTAACAGCAGGGAAGGTATAGCGAATGCCAGAAGAGAATCTCCAGCTCTCGAGTGAAATAGGCTTCTCGCCGGCATGATAGAGTTCAATGTACTCCGCCGAATCGTCTTCCTTCCATTCGGTCGATTTGCTGTGATACATGATCTCATTGATCACGATCGGCGTTGCTGATAAGGCCTGCTGGCCTAGGCACAACGCTAGAACTCCTGTAAGTGTCAGTTGTACATAATGACCCAGCGATAGAGACCCCAAACTCATGGTGGCAACGGTAAGCGAGCGCTTACGCGGCGTCAACCGGGGCAATTCCTTGGGCCCGCGGGATTCGCCGATTCCGACTCGACGGTAGCGGGTACCCCAGCCAACGTAGGCCTATGAAACAACGCCGTACACGATGGAAGCTGCTCATCATTCTCCTCGCGATTCCGCCTCTTTTGATAGTCGTCTTCAGCTTTACGCCCTACGAAGAAGCGGGCTGGGGTGGCGCTGCGAACCTTTTAACGATTATTCTGATGCTTGTGATGGCCCTCGTCTGGCTGCTACTCGTCTCCGGTCTATCGTGGTCGCGTCGCCTGATAGGGGTCGCGCTCATCGGGTTGCTGAGCGTCAGCCTCCGTTTCAGCGTGCGGCACGAAGGGCACATGGGAGATTTCTTTCCCCAACTGGCTTGGGTTTGGACGCCCAAGTCGGACGAAGTGGCGGATTCGTTGGAGTTGACGACACTTGCGCCCAATTCGCCGCTCACGACGAATCTGCCGGGTGATTTCCCTTACTTTTTGGGCCCCAATCGAGACAACTGGGTCTCTGGCAGCCAATTGGCGGCCGATTGGGCGGAACAGACGCCGCGGGAGCTTTGGCGGCTGAATATTGGCTTGGGCTGGTCGTCGTTCGCGGTGGCAGGTTCCTTCGCTTACACACTAGAGCAGCGAGGCGATGATGAATTGACCGTGTGTTATGAGGCGCGGACGGGAAACCCTGTTTGGGTGCACGCTGAGAATGTGAGATTTTCAGAGAGCATGGGTGGTGATGGCCCTCGGAGTACGCCGACGGTGCATGAGGGAAAGGTATATGCGCTCGGAGCGACGGGCATTCTGTTATGCTTCGATGGGCTAACGGGAGAGGTCGTCTGGCGTCGAGAAACTTTGAACGAGGTCGATCAAGGAAATCAAATGTGGGCCAAGAGCGGGAGTCCACTGATCGTTGGCGGTGTAGTGGTGATCACGTTAGGGGATTCAAAAGACCGTCCTCTCGCGGCTTTTGATTTACTGACGGGTGATCCACGCTGGAGAGGTGGGGATGCGAAACCTGGGTATGCCACCCCAGTTCTAACGACTCTCGCAGGCAAACGTCAGATCGTGTGTCACAATACTGGAAGCGTGAGTGGTCACGATCCTATGACCGGAGAGATCCTGTGGAATCACGACATTGGCAGGTCGCCAGCGCACACCACGATTCCCATGATTATCGATACCGATAAAGTGCTTGTTAGCGTGGGCTATGGGCATGGCTCGCATCTTATCGACCTGTCCTCAGGTGAACCCAATGAGATTTGGAAAACGAACAAACTGAAGACGAAGTTTTCAGATATGGTGGTTCGCAATGACCATGCCTACGGTCTCGACGAAGGCCGTCTCGTCTGCATGAATATCGAGGATGGTCAGCGTGCTTGGCGTGGCACGCGGTTCAGTCATGGGCAGATGCTAGGGGTGGGAGATAAACTCCTCATCCAAGCGGAGGGGGGAGAAATCGTCTTGGCTGAGGCGACGCCTGAAGAAGAGAAGATCGTGCATCGGTTCGATGCGCTCTCCAGCAAGACGTGGAATCATCCGGTCTTGGCTGGGCGGTTATTGCTTATTCGAAATGACCGCGAAGCAATCGTCTACGAATACCCTGGCAATGGGTCTACAGATTTGGGTAATTAGGCCCTCATGTCCGACAAACCTTACGACCTTCTCACCTATGGCCGCTCATCGATTGACCTCTATTCGAGCGACATTGGGGCGCCGTTTGAAGAAATATCGGGGTTTGGAGCCTTTGCTGGCGGATCGCCTCTGAACATCGCCACGGGTCTTACGAGGCTCGGGAAGAAGGCTGCCTTGTTGACTGGAATGGGGGACGACAAAGTCGCCGACTTCCTCCTGCGATTTCTCAATGACGAAGGGGTTGAGACGAAGTTGATTCCTCGTATCCCGGGAACACGTACGAGCGCCGTTGTCCTGGGAATCGAGCCCCCGGATCGCTTTCCACTAGTCTATTACCGGGAGAATTGCGCCGACAATGCCATGACGATCGATCATGTGCTCGCGGCGAATGTCAGCCAGTTTCGGTGTTTGGAAATATCGGGCACAGCACTGAGCAAAGAACCTTGTCGCAGCGCCGCATTCTTCGCCGTAGAAGAAGCGGTGCGTGCCAGCGTGCCGGTGATGCTCGATTTGGATTTCCGGCAGGATCAGTGGCACGATGCCCGCGCCTTTGGCGTGACCACACGTGCCTTGCTGCCTCGGGTTAACGTGGCCATTGGCACGGAGGAAGAAGTGTTGGCGACGATGCTCACTGATCCTAATCAGATCACGGTTCAGCATCAGCAAATGTCCGCTCCGGAGATTCGAGGCAATTTGGATGATGCGATTGCCGGTATTCTTAAACTCGGGGTCGAGGCGCTCATCGTGAAACGCGGCAGCGATGGTGCTAGCATCCATTTGCCAGACGGCAGTGCCCAATTCGTGCCCGGGTTTCCCGTAGAGATTGTCAATGTGCTTGGGGCGGGCGATGCGTTCGCTACCGGTTTCATCTATGGCTTCCTGGAAGGCTGGGACCACTACAAATCTTGTCGGATGGGCAATGCTTGCGGTGCCATTGTTGTGACCCGCCACGGTTGTGCAAACTTTATGCCCTATCATGATGAATTGTTCGCCTTCGTGGAAGAGAAGGGTGGGTTTTAGAGACAGAAAGAGATGCCTCGCGCCGGTATTCAATGCATAGAGGTTTTAGCCGCTCCACATTTCAACAGATTCTCGATCAATGATATTTATTCACTTCTACTTGCAATCATTCGCGGTTTTAGACGTGAGCTCCGCAAGCCGCTCTTTCTTTTTGTCCCCCTATTTCTGTCTTTAACCGCCTTTCAATCATGCCTCGTTTAACAGTCGCTCAAGCGACGATTACCTATCTCAAAAACCAGCACGTTGCCCGTGATGGACAGGAGACTCCTTTCTTTGCGGGGTGCTTCGGCATCTTCGGTCATGGGAATGTCGCTGGCCTAGGACAGGCGCTCCATCAAGATCCTGGGTTTACCTACTATCAGTGTCGCAACGAGCAGGCCATGGTGCACACCGCCGTGGCTTACGCTAAGGTGAGGAACCGTTTGGGTGCGTTTGCCTGTACTACCTCGATCGGGCCAGGAGCGACGAACATGGTTACGGGTGCTGCCCTTGCTACGGTGAATCGCCTTCCTGTATTGCTTCTCCCGGGTGATATTTTTGCTCGCCGCAATGTTGCTCCCGTTTTGCAGCAAATTGAATTGCCACACACGCAGGACCATGGCGCGAATGATGCTTTTAAGCCCGTCTCTCGATACTGGGATCGGATCAATCGCGCCGAGCAGTTGATCACGTCTCTCCCTGAGGCCATGCGGGTTTTGATTTCTCAAGGCGACACCGGAGCAGTGACCCTTGCGATGCCTCAGGATGTACAGGCGGAAGCGTTTGATTTCCCTGATGGGATATTTGAGAAGAAGGTCTGGACCATTGCGCGACCGCGACCAGACCGAGACTTGTTGCAACGGGCCGCTGAGTGGATCAAATCTAGCAAACGTCCCATGATCATCACTGGTGGCGGTACGATTTATAGTGAAGCGACGGATGAACTGCGAGGATTTGTCAAGCGGACTGGCATTCCCGTGGCTGAGACCATGGCTG
>Ga0222718_10005743_pt1 | contig 9984 bp, 6 predicted proteins | sample C33_27DmetaG_FD_165045 | JGI IMG/M metagenome (GOLD analysis project Ga0222718, IMG submission 165045) | Estuarine water microbial communities from San Francisco Bay, California, United States - C33_27D | ecosystem: Environmental > Aquatic > Marine > Unclassified | place: USA: California... | reverse complement strand
TTCGTTATTTTGATACAATGCGACTGGGAAAATTGATTTGTTTACTTTGCCTGCTGAGTGCATCCAAAATTTACGGACAAAACTTAGGAAATCAGCGCGTTGCAGTAGAAAGCCAAGATTGGTGGCTTCTTGAATCCGATCATTTCAATTTCTATTTTGTTGACAGTTCTACCCGATTGGCCAAATCTATATTACCGGCCTCTATTCATAAGCTTAATCAAATCGAAGAAAAGATTGGTTACCGGTTAAGTGGTAAAATCAACATCTACGTGCATGCCTCTGGTGCGAAACTTAACGCGACCTATGCCCTGCAAAACAACCCAGAACCATTAAACACGGGTGGCATTACCAACATCCAAAACAACGACGTACATGTGTACATCAATGGCGAAATACCAGATTTGATGAACCAGATATCTGTTGGCATAGCAGAGAACTTGCTATTAGAAATGTTATATGGCGGAACGGTGCAAGAACGCATCAAATACGCAGCCATGTTGCATTTGCCGGTTTGGTTTCACGACGGACTAGTACAATACTTAGCCGTTGGATGGGATACCGACACCGACAATCTGCTGCGCGACGCGTTTAACAACCAGCGCTTTAAATCGTACAATCAATTGTCGTACAACAAACAACGCTTGGTAGGCCACAACATGTGGTTGTATATCGACGACACCAAAAACTCGGATGCCATACAGCGCATATTGTATTTGGTGCGGTTAACCAGAAAGGTTGAAACGGCCTTGTACTTTGTGATTGGTAAAACATCCAAACAACTGTATACCGAATGGTTTACGGCCAACCAGGCCGTGTATAGCCTTGAGTTAAAACGACGCATCCCCCAAGACCCAGAGCTTAATGCGATTAACCCTACCGTTGCCTATTATTTTGGTTCTGCCTTGTCGCCCAACGCCCAGGTGGTTGCCACCGCGTATTGGCAAGCTGGAAAGAATAAAATTGAACTGTACAATCGTGAAACGCGCGAACGCACACTGATTTACGACCACTACAGCGCCTATGATGGTCAGCTCCATTATGATCATGAGTTTTTACTGAAATGGAAAAACGAAGACGCCTTGTTTGTGTTGTCTAACGACCAAACCCCGAAGCTACTGTTGTACAACAAAAAGACAGACCTGCACACCGTTCATGAGTTTGATAGTTTTGACTTTGTATCTGGTTTTGACTATTACCCCAAAACCGGAGAAATCATTGTGTCGGCAACCATATCAGGTAAATCGTCGCTATACTTAATCAACAAAAACCAATCGAGCACCACGGCATTAACACAGTCGAAAAGCGATGACAAACATCCGCATTTTGATGCCAATGGTAACATCTACTTCACCCGTACCCTATACCAAAACACCACCCAACCTTTAATGAAGGAGTGGCAAACCGATATTTTCTATTTGTTTCGGAATGGCGCAGAAGTACTGAGCATCAATAACGTAACCAACAGTGCCGATAAAAATGAAGAGAATCCGGTAAAGCTTAACGCCAAATACCTCAGCTATCTATCTACCGAAAACGGTATACGCAATGCCTATGCCTACAAACTCGACCAACAAACTTTTGCCTTAAGTAATTACCAAACCAGCATCATCGAGCAACAAATTAACGCCGACAGAACGCATGTAATGGAAATGGTATTGCACAATGGATACTTGTTTACCCATATCACCGCTATCGACAGTAGCGAGAATTTTGGTGCGGTGTTGTATCCGTCAAAAACGAAGATTCTTCAAAACATTGCCGAAAAGGTGATCAATGCCTCAAAAAACAATCCGATACTGCTGGACAGTGCGTATCAAAATCAAGCACAAAAAGTCTATTTCCAATCGCCATTTCCGGTGCCCGACAATGTAGATTCGTTAGATGCCATATCGGAACAGAAGTTAAAAACGATAGACTATACCTTTAGCAAGGTGCCCAAGCATGCCAATAATTTAAGGGCCACCAAACTGATTAGCCAAATTAACAACGACAACTTTTTGACCGATGCCTTTGGCGCGGAGTATGACCCTATCAATCAGTTAACCAATAGAATGGGACTGGTAGGTGGCGTGCAATTGGAAGACCAATTTAAAAACCACTTGATTGAGGGTAAAATGCGGACGACTTTTAACTTCAGTGTTTTCCAATATCAACTGAAGTATGTAAACCGCCTTGGCAAACTGCGCAAGAGTTTTACGTTGATGGCCGAGCAAACCCGGTATAACCAAAACATAGACTTGGGTAAACGTAGGATGCGTGCTTTGCGCACTGAAATCACCAAGCAGTTTAACTCCAACTTATCGTTGCAGTTTAACCAGCACAGCCAATACGACCACTTCACCCCCATTATTCAGGATGAAAGCTTCTTGGTGTTGCGCAACAGAAAGCAATTGAATTTGGAGCAAGGGTTGCGGCTGCGTTACTCTACCCAAATGGCGCACCGCAAGGTGTTACAGCGTGGTTTATTGATTGACGTCAACACCGCATTCCGACAAAATGTATCGACCGGCAAGTCGAGTTTTATAAACACCTTACATGCGCAATATGGTAAAAAACTACAACGCGATATCTTGTGGAACAGCCAAGTGTCGCTTGGTAATTCTACCGGAGGTGCCAATACCATATTTGTTTTGGGTGGCAACCGCAATCAATACAGACCAACGGTAACAGATAGCCGCATAAACATTGAAAACGCCTCGTTTGTAAAACCCGTTTACGGCGTACGCAACTTCAACTTAAACACTCGATCAGGCAACACCTTTGGCTTTGTGAACACCGAACTGTGGGTACCGATGTATTCGTACTTCGGCAAGCGCCCGATAAAAAACGCCTTGTTACAAAACCTTTGGGTAATCGGCTTTGCCGATGTAGGTACCGCATGGTATGGCAAATCACCCAAAGAAAAAACCAACGTATCGAACATCACCACATTAGAAGATGGCCGGTTAACCATCACCATTTTCAATGCCCGTAACCCTATCGTCTACTCAGGCGGCTTTGGCTTACGTACTTCTATCTTCGGCTACTTTGTACGCTACGATCTGGCTTGGACGTATGATAACAATGTGCTGAGGAGTAATGTGAGTCGGGTTTCTATTGGAAGGAGTTTTTAAATTTTTACTGTTTACTGTTTAATTTTTAATTGGTTGGCAAGGCTTGAATTGTTCGACCACTAGACCCATGCATCTTTTTGAATACAGGTGCTTAATTAGAAGATTGTTAGATTTGGGTGTGTAAAAGCAATTTTATCACTATGAAATTGAATCGTATTAAATATCACAATCAAGACCTACAAATTACATGACTATCGTCAAAGGTCAAATAGAGTCATTAAAGCGAATTAAAGTTACACTTGCTGAACATGGGGTTACACAGTTTAATTCTATTGCAGACATCAATAGATTTTTAAAAAACTACGACCACGAACGCAGCCAAATAAACACACGGATTAAATATGAGATTGAAAGTGAAATAGAGGCCCTTATCACTGACAGAAATTCCCTTCAAGAATTGTTTAACAGGCTCAATAAAGAAGAATCAAATAAATTAACTAGCACCATAGACAAACTTGAACAAAAGCTTAGCCATCTTCGTGAGCAAAAACCAAATCTATGGGTAGAAGCATTTCACCTGGTCCAGTATTTTTATACGAAATACCGAAAGACGAAACTTGAAAATAATTTCAAACGCATTGTCGAAAAAAATACGGAATCGGTAACTCAAAACCTTACAGATACCGAGCGTCGTTTGTCTGACTACGAAACGAACAAAACCCAATTCATTAATAATCGTAATTCGGCTGAACTTGGCAAACTAAACAGCACCAAACGATTGATAGACGGTATGTATGCTTTAATAGCAGGAGCAGTTGGTGAAAGTAAGGTCGTAGATGAATTGACAAAATTGTCTGAAAATCATGTCTTGATTAATGATTATGCTGTTGATTTCGAGAAACCACTGTACAACAAAAAACTGAAGCAGAGGATTCATAGTATTCAAATTGACCACCTCTTAATAACCTCAGCTGGCATATTTATAATTGAAACGAAAAACTGGAGTCAAAAATCCATACATAGTTATTCGATGAGATCTCCTATCCAACAAGTTAGGAGGACAAGTTATGCTTTATTTGTACTGCTGAATAGCGAGTCCAGCGAATCAAGGTTTCGGCTAAAAAAACATCACTGGGGTGCGAAGCAAATACCCATAAGAAGCTTAGTTGTGATGATTAACAACAAACCCAAGGAGAAATTCAAGTATGTAGAAGTAAAGCAACTTAAAGAACTGAATAGCTACATCAAATATTTCGACCCCATTTTTGAACCAGATGAGGTAAGCCGAATAACAGATTATTTAGACACTTTAAGTCGATGATAAATTTCCCTCCTTGAGAATCCCAAAATTCGTCATTCCTTGACAGGTAATCATCTGACTCACATTTTCAATTCTCAAATTTCAATTGTTAATTCAAAGCATGATATTTCACCTATTTAGGCCAAAATATCTATTTAGATACAGTGTTATATGGATCTGTTTCTTATGTTTGAGCAATTAGTGTTATCCCTAATATTTGCGGTTATTGGAAGTTTTATTGCGGATATTCACTAGTTACAAGCAATTAAAAATTTAAATGACAAACTTGATTTTACATATACCTCATTCATCTGATAGGATACCTATGGATAAGGGGTATGTGGTAGACAAGAAAATCCTTGACCAAGAAATCATCAAATTAACAGACTGGTATACCGATGAACTTTTCTTCTTTGAGGATAGTATAATTATCAGAGCTGACTTCTCAAGAATATTTTGCGACACTGAAAGGTTTTCTGAAGATAGCCAAGAGGTTATGGCACAATATGGTATGGGAGTAGAAATGGGAAAATCGTATTGGTTGAGAATAGAGATATACAAGACCCTGATTTCAATTCAGCTTTTACTGTCAAAACATATTCAAGTGAAAAGTCAATCAACGATAATGGCGTATGGTCACACACCAGTATTATGTTACGGCCTAACTCAACCGACTCTTCTTACCAAGACATTGTGCTTAATGAAGAAGACGCTAGAGGAATGAAGATTATTGGTGAGTTTGTAAAAGTTTTAGATTCAGACCTGGTGTAACATAAAAAACAACGCGAATCAAGTATTATCACTACACCTTTAACATTCTCAATTATCAATTCAAAAGATTCATCGTTAATCATTAATTGTCAATTGTTAATCCCCCTTGTGCACAACCTGTACAAAAGTCATATCGCGTTGTGATGCCTGCAAAAAAAGGTAAAGTACCTTTGCACAAACATTAGTCCATTGAAGTCAATCAAAACCGCATTAATCTCCGTTTTTTATAAAGACGGCATTGACGCTCTCGCAACATATTTACACCAAAACGGAACAACCATCCTCAGTACTGGTGGAACACAAAAATATTTAGAAGCCATGGGTATACCTGTGGTGCCAGTAGAAGAAATCACCTCCTACCCTAGCATCCTTGGTGGTAGAGTTAAAACGCTTCACCCAGCTGTGTTTGGTGGTATCTTAAACCGTGGCGACAACCCGCAAGATCAAGAGCAACTCAAAGAATTTAAGATTGAAAACATCGACCTGATTTGGGTAGACTTGTATCCTTTTGAAGAAACGGTAGCGAGTACCGACGACGAACAACAAATCATCGAGAAGATTGACATAGGAGGCGTTTCCTTAATACGCGCGGCAGCTAAAAACTACAAAGACAAAGTAATTTTGAGCGATAAGAGCCAGGCAACTGGTTTGTTGGAGCATTTGAAAACCAACGACGGACAATCGACCAACGCATACCGCAAGCAACTGGCTTTTGAAGCCTTTGCCACCACAACCGAATACGATCAGCATATTGCCAATTACTTTGCAGGCGTGCCTTCAAAAGAATTGCGTTATGGGGAGAACCCACACCAAAAAGCACAATATGTGGGTGATTTAGAAAACATCTTTACCCAAATACACGGTAAAGCATTGTCGTACAACAACCTATTGGATATTGACGCGGCGATTTCCTTAATCAGTGATTTTAAAGACGAGTCGCAACCAGTGTTTGGTATTTTGAAACACAACAATGCTTGTGGTTTTGCCATTCGCGAATCAGTGCACCAAGCGTACGTAGATGCATTGGCTGGTGACCCAACCTCTGCCTTTGGCGGTGTATTGATAACGCTATCGAACATTGACAAAGCCACTGCCGAAGAAATGCATTCATTGTTTTTTGAAGTGTTAATCGCGCCAAGTTTTGATCAAGACGCGTTAGATATTTTACAAACGAAGAAAAACCGAATCCTGCTTCAATTGAGTGATTTTCAGTGGGAACAGACCTCTGTGCGTTCAGCACTAAACGGTACGTTGGTACAAGGTAGAGATTCTGTTGTGGTGCCCACAGCAGATTACAACACCGCATCAAAAGCAAAACCATCAGCGCAAGAAATTGCAGATTTACGCTTTGCCAATATCCTGTGTAAACATACCAAAAGTAACGCCATTGTACTAGCCAAAGGCAACCAGTTGTTGGCCAGCGGTACAGGGCAAACATCAAGAATAGATGCGTTAAACCAAGCCATTGAAAAAGCCCGCAAATTCAACTTCGATTTGGACGGTTGTGTAATGGCCAGTGATGCCTTTTTCCCTTTTCCTGATTGTGTTGAAATAGCCGACAAGGCTGGGGTGAAAGCCGTGATTCAGCCAGGTGGAAGTATTAAGGATCAGTTATCGATTGACTATTGCGATGAACACAACATGGCGATGGTGATTACAGGTCATCGACACTTCAAACATTAAGGTTCTCAGAAACAGGAGTTTCCGACAAATTTTGTTGCTGAGTTTTCTGTGGATTAACTACCAATTGACAGGATATTCAACTAATATTGTAGAATTGTACTGTAATGAGTACTAAACAGACGTAAATTTCAGCTTTTAAACGAATAAATGGGCATTTTTAATTTCCTCACCCAAGAGATAGCAATTGACCTTGGAACGGCCAACACGCTAATCATCCATAAAGACAAAGTAGTGGTGAATGAACCTTCAATTATTGCGATGAAACGCAGTACTGGAGAAATCATTGCGATTGGTAAAGGCGCCCAAATGATGCATGGTAAAACCCATGAAGACATCAAAACGATTCGTCCGCTGAAAGACGGTGTAATTGCAGATTTCAAGGCTGCTGAGCACATGATTCGTGGGTTCATTAAAATGATCAACCGAAAAGGCAACTTTATGACGCCACAAATTCGGATGGTAATTTGTATCCCGTCGGGCATTACTGAAGTGGAGAAAAGAGCCGTACGTCAATCTGCCGAAAAAGCGGGTGCTAAAGAAGTGTACATGATTCCGGAACCTATGGCTGCGGCTATCGGTATTGGTATCGACATTTCGGAACCAATGGGTAACATGATTATTGATATAGGAGGTGGTACTACAGAGATTGCGGTAATCGCATTGTCGGGTATTGTTTCTGACGAATCTATCCGTGTTGCTGGAGATAACTTTACCGAAGACATTATTGAATACATGCGTCGTCAACACAACTTGATGATTGGTGAGCGCACGGCTGAGCAAATCAAAATTGAAGTTGGGGCGGCATTGCCAGAGCTTGAAAATCCACCAGAAGATTACGCCGTTAACGGACGTGACTTGATGACGGGTATTCCAAAGCAAATATTGGTATCGTATAGCGAAATTGCCTTGTCGTTGGATAAGTCCATTGCTAAAATTGAAGAGGCGGTATTAAAAGCCTTAGAGCATACACCACCAGAATTGAGTGCGGATATTTACCAAACAGGTTTATACCTAACAGGTGGAGGAGCGCTTTTACGTGGTTTAGATAAAAGAATTAGTAGTAAGTCGAAGTTACCTGTATACGTGGCAGAAGATCCACTTCAGGCAGTTGTGAAAGGAACAGGTATCGCGTTAAAGAACTTACCAAGTTATAAAACGATCATGCAATAGGATACATGCAGAATCTTCTCCAATTCTTACGGACGAATTTTCATTATTTCCTATTTCTCATTCTTCAAGGTATTTCCATTTTTGCATTGGTGCGGTTTAATACCTACCATCAATCTGTGTTTTTTAGTACGGCAAGTACGGTGAACGGAAACATCCTTACCTCACGCAAAAACGTAATCAACTATTTCCTTTTAAAGTCTGAAAATCAGAAACTTAAAGAAGAGAACATCTTACTACGAACACGTGGAACGGAAAACTATATCTTTATAAATTCCGACACCAGTGTGGTGCGCGATAGTAACCGTGTGGTACAATACTCGTACCTGCCGGCCAAGGTGATTTATAACAACATCCGTAAAGAGAAAAACTATTTTACGATGGATCGTGGCTTTAAACATGGCGTGGCTAAAGACATGGGTGTTATTAGCCCGTTAGGTGTGGCCGGTATTATTGTGGATGTATCGGAAAACTTCTGTGTGGCCATGTCTATCCTCAACTCGAACTTTGTGTTAACGCCAAAAATCAATGGCAGAACACACTCTGGACAGGTCAGGTGGAATGGAAAAAACGAAGACATGGTGCAGTTAGAAAAGATTTCGGACCAGTACCCCATAAAAGTGGGCCAAGAAGTAACCACCACCGAGTATGGGCATTACTTTCCTGAGCATATAAAAATTGGGAGTATTGAATCGGTAGAACAATCCGATGAAGGAAAATATTTAGAAATTGACGTTGATCTGGCGACAGATATGTCGCAGCTTAGTGAGGTATATATCATCAAGAATAAATTTGGCAAAGAACTCAAAACACTCGAAGCACCCTATATAGATGCAAACTAGAGATTGGATACGTTTTGTGCTTTCGGCGATTGTCATTTTGGCGATACAGGTTTTGGTAATTAATAACTTAAACCTGAATCAGTACATGTTTCCACAACTGTACATTATTCTGCTGCTCACCTTACCCATTAACCTGAAACATTGGATTGGCTACTTGCTTGCCTTTGCCCTGGGGTTTGTGATAGACAGTTTTTCGTATACGCCCGGTCTTCAATCGTTTACGGCCGTGTTTATTATGTTTTTGCGTTACGCCTATTTCAATACGGTAGTGGATAAAGAATGGTTGAGTACCGGAATTCGACCAAATTTTAGTACCGCAGATACGGGATGGTTCATTATTTACGTTTCCATTTTTACAACCGTTTTCCATACAATATTATTTCTGATGGAAAACTTCAGTTTTAGTAACTTTGGTAGCACATTATTTAAGATTGCCTACAGCTCAAGCTTGGCGATTTTCTTAATTTTGCTATTCCTATTTACGTTTAATCGAGAGACCGCAAATGACTCATAATCAGAACCGTAGTGCCATAATTCGTTTTGCGATTGTGGTATTTGCCCTGATTTTGATCTCCAAGCTGTTTTACCTTCAAGTACTTAGCGACAAATACGCAGAAAAATCGGCCCGTTTATCTATACGTGCCGTTATCGAATTTCCTGACCGCGGACTAATAACCGATCGAAACGGAGAAATCATTGTGTTTAATGAAGATGCGCACGATTTGGTGGTGCATTTCCCCTTTAACAAAAAGGAGTTCGAGATGGACGACTTTTGTAGGTTGGTAAAAATGACACCAGAAGAAGTGACCGAAAAACTTAAAACGGCACGTGCTTCTCGATTCAACCAAAAAGGGTTGTTCATCAAAAACATTTCTACGCAAGACTTTGCCCGCATACAAGAAGGACTTTTCAAATTTCCGCAGTTTTCGATGGAGGCTCGGTCCGATAGAAAATACAAACACAACATTGCCGCACACACACTTGGGTATGTTGCCGAGATATCGCGATACGAATTGGAGCGCGACGATGAAGAATATTACGACATTGGAGAAAACATTGGCAAGAGTGGCCTGGAGCGATATTACGAATCATTGCTTCGCGGTGCAAAAGGCAAACAGTTATACCTAAAAGACAATACCGGCAAGCTTAAGGAACATTACAATGATGG
>Ga0222718_10005742_pt1 | contig 9984 bp, 14 predicted proteins | sample C33_27DmetaG_FD_165045 | JGI IMG/M metagenome (GOLD analysis project Ga0222718, IMG submission 165045) | Estuarine water microbial communities from San Francisco Bay, California, United States - C33_27D | ecosystem: Environmental > Aquatic > Marine > Unclassified | place: USA: California... | reverse complement strand
AACAGACTGGTTAGGTAATGTCAGCGAGAGAAGATATCCTAAAGAGAGTAGAGAAAGTTTTAGGCAACATGACCAACCCTGGCGTTGGCAAGGTGTCAAGGGACTTCTTTGACTTTGAGAAATTGGCGATAACACAGTTCCCAGCCATACTGGTTGTGCCCCTGAATGAGACCAGGGAGGACATATCAATGAGCGAGCGTAGGGGCGTGATAGAAGTTTCAATGAGATGCTTTGTGCGTGGTGAGGGCATAGACACCAGACGCAATGACATCATCAGGAACATAGAAGAATCACTGGAGACAGAGAGGGGCCTGAGCATAACACCAGTGGCCACAGGCACACACATAGTGAACACACAGATAACAAACATACAAGTGATTGAGCGACAGCCACCAATTGGTGAGGTAACTGTTGTGGCTGAGATCACTTACCATTACAAGAGAGGAAACGCATAATGGCTATTCAGATGTATGACAGACAAGGGAATTCAGAGATTGTTGACAACCGCAAGGTGCAACAATATTTGGGTAATGGGTGGACATATTCAAAACCCGCGAAGGTGGAGAAGCCCAAGCCTACCAAGGTGAAAAAGGTCCAATCAACAACCAAAGAGGAAACCGCGAAGGTGACTAAAGTTTTAGAAGCAGAAGCCACAGCGGAAGTAATCAAACAAACCAACAAGGAGGACTAACATATGGCAACTAATTCAGCAACATATGTGGGAACAGATGGTGTAGCGAAGTTTGATGTGACAGGTTCCGCTACCACAATCGCTTCTGTGAGATCATTTTCAATTTCACAGGTGGGAGACATCATTGAGACATCAGTGATGGGAACCCAAGCAAAACAGTATCTGCCAGGGCAGACATCATTCACAGGGACAATGGACTTATTGTTCAGAGATGATGACTCAGCACAACAGACTCTGTTCGCGGCCATTGGGGCAGACCCAGTGACTGTGGAACTTTACCCATCAGGTGAGACAACTGGTGTCAAACTGAGTGGTGAGGTAATCATCACTGGGCATGACATGACAGCAGATCAAAATGACGCTGTGACAGCCAGTGTATCTTTCCAAGGAACAGGCGCTTTAACCAAGACTGAACTGTAATTGGAATGATCAGAGGCATTTTCAATGCTATAAGGGGCAACCAAACCCTGGACAAGAACTTTGATGTGTTCATAGATAGGACAGCCAACACACTGTTGGTTAATCTTAGGAAGTACACACCCAAGCGTTCAGGGTTGGCGGCCAAATCTTGGCGTAAGACTAAATCTGTTGGCGGGACATACAACCTGTCAAACAAACAGCCTTATGTGCCAAGGCTTGACAAGGGATACAGCAAGAAAGCACCAAATGGTTTCTTCAAACCCGCGTCAAGGGAGACAACAAGAACAAACAAAGGAAGATTTTTCAAATGACAGACATTAGGAAAAAAATAAAACAGCACTACTCAAACATAATTGGTGGTGCGATGAACAAAATGACAGTGGAAGAATGGGACTGCGACATCTATTACAGACAGACCAATTCCTTCAATGATGAGGCGAAGATGATTGACCTACAGGCCAAGGGACAGATAGTTGAGGCACTGGTACAATCAATAATCTCAAAGGCGAGGAACAAGGATGGCTCAAAGATGTTTCAGGAGGCTGACAGGAGTATGCTTTTGAATGAAGCGGATCCAAAGGTGTTGACCAGGATAGCCACTATGCTTAACAATGCTCAAGTCAACATTGAGCAGGCAGAAGCAACAAAGGAATCAGAACCAACACAGAGTTAAGGTTCCTGCTGTTGTTGGCCACAAGGCTCCACAAGAGCCTTGAAGAGGTGCAACAACTGTCTGTGTTGGAGTTAAAATTGTGGGCGGGTCTTATGGCTTATGAACATGATGAGTCAAAGAAGACCATGGGCACAAGGAAGAGGTAAAAGGATATGGTGACAGAGAACTACAATGTCAAGGTGCAGGTACAGGGTGCCAGGCAACTTGAGAAACTGAACGCATCAACCATCAGGATACAGAACAGCCTGGGTGGTCTTGGTACAGCGGCCAAACTGGCTGGAGGTGCCATAGCGGCCATAGGTGCGGCCAGGGTTGGTAGAACTTTCCTAAACACCGCCAGGCAGATAGAGACACTACAACAAAGATTCAAATTCCTGTTTGGCACAGCGGAAGAGGGCTCAAAGGCCTTTGACCAACTGAGCGAGTTCGCAGGCACTGTACCATTCTCACTTGAAGAGATAGCCAACGCATCAGGCGTATTGGCTGTGGTATCAGAGGACGCGGAAGAACTTAGAAGGAACTTGGAACTGACAGGTAATGTTGCGGCTGTGACAGGACTGGACTTCAAAACATCAGGAGAACAGATACAGAGGGCACTATCAGGTGGTATTGGAGCGGCAGACCTATTGAGGGAGAAAGGTGTAAGGAACCTACTGGGATTCAAGGATGGCGTAAAAGTCACCGCTGAGGAGACAGCGGAGGCATTGGAGCGTGTGTTTGGACCAGATGGTGAGTTTGGACAGGCATCAATAGCATTGGCATCAACCTTTGATGGTTTGGTATCAATGGTTGGTGATAAAATGTTCAACTTCCAGAAAGCGGTCATGGACGCGGGACCATTTGATTTCTTGAAATCAGCGGTGGCCACGCTCAATGACACACTGTCAGAACAGTTTGGAGACATAGAGAAGGCGGCTGAGAAGATAGGTGCTGGAATAGTACACTCAGCGGAGACAGCCATTGTGGGATCAGGATTCATCCTTGATGCAATGATGCCAGTGTTCAAGGTGTTCCAAGAATCATACAACAATATTTTAAGGGCCACAGACAGCCTGCCAGGTTCAATCAAGGCATTGGGTGTTGTAGGCTTCCTGTTCCTGGGTACCAAGGGCAAACTGATCACACTGGCCATAGGCTATGTGGTTGACTACGCTGTGGAGGCGTATGCCTTTATTGGTGATGCCCTGGCCAAGGCCAAGGAGATGGCGGCCACAGCGGCTGAGGCCATTGGAATGAAGGGCACAGCAGAGAGATTGAGGGGCGAAGCCTCAGACATCAGGGCTGAGATGAATGGTCTCAGGGACAAATTCAAGGACACAGGTGAGGCCGCGGACGCTTCAGCGGACCTACAACTGACCTACATAGAGAAGATACAGTCAGGTGAGATTGTGCTTGGCAAGTATGGTCAGGCCATGTTTGACCTTGTGATGAAGATGAGGGAGAAGAACGCAGAACTCAAAGAGACAGAGAAGAACCTTGACAATGTTGAGAAAGCGATGGAGGGCACATCAGGTTCAACATTCAGGGCCCAACTAACATTCCAAAACTTCAAGGAGAAGGGCATAGAAGCACTTAAGAAATTAGTGGAAGAATTTGATCCTGTACAGGAAGGCATTGACCTTATGATAGCGTCATGGAACAGATTCAGGAAGGGTGTTGGTGATGCTTTCGCTGATGCCATAATGGGCGCCAAATCATTCCAGGAGTCAATAAGCAGTCTGGCCAAGGCCATATTCAGGCAGTTGATATCAGGCATCATACAGATTGGACTACAGGTGTATGTGTTTGATGTGCTGAAGAGGAAACTTGATGGCGTAGAGGGCTCACAGAAAAAGATCAACAGCCAACTCAAGAGGGAGATAGGCCTGAGGGCTGTTTTAAACTTTATGACTGGTGGTTTTGGCAGTATTATACCAGGACTGGCAGATGGTGGTTCAGCACAAAAGGGACAACCTTACATTGTGGGTGAGCGGGGACCAGAACTATTTGTTCCCAACACAAATGGCCAAGTGGTGCCCAATGAACAATTAGGCATGTCAGAACCAGGGACAGGGACAGCGACTGGTGATGTCAACATAAATTTCAACATCAACACAGTGGACGCCACAGGATTTGATGAACTACTATTATCAAGGCGGGCACTTATAACAGGCATCATCAATGAAGGTGTCAACAGACAAGGCAGGAGGGCGATAGTATAATGGCTTATGTGGGAAACTGGCCTACTACAATAGGTTTCAGGACAATGAATTTTAAAGCGGTGAGTGACACCAAGGTCACCACATCACAATCAGGCAGGAGCGTTAGGGTTTCAACAGCGGGCACAAGATTCGCTGGCACAATCCAGTATCCACCAATGGTGGTGGGCAACTTCAAGCCAATACAGGCCATAGCCACAAGGCTACAGGGCCAACTAAACAGTTTTGACATAACACTACCAGATGTGTCCTACAACTCAAATGGCGCGGCCTATGGGCTGACAGCCACAGTTGATGGGGCCACCTCAGCGGGTGCCACCAGCGTTGATGTCAACACCAACAAGAATTCAGAGACCATATTCTACGCGGGTGATGTGCTAAAGTTCACATCACACAACAAGGTCTACATGGTTGTGGACAATGTCACCACAGATGGAACAGGTGCTGGCACAATCAGCATCACACCAAGCCTGTTTGAGGACATCACAGACACATCAAGTGTCACTGTGAATGCTGTACCATTCAGGATGAGGTTGGAGAGGGACATACAGGAATACAGATACGCCACAGATGGCACTGTGACCTACAACATTGACATGATAGAGGAGATCTAAATGGCCAGGAGTCTTGGATCTACAATCAACACATACTTGGCGGGGCGTAGCCATATCAGGATCTCAATGATTGAGATAGGCACATCAACAGGCACAGTTTATTACACAGATGGACCATTCAGTGTGAGCTATGCAGGAAACACATACCTCGCACAGGGCAACTTCCTCAATGTCACTGACACAGAGGAGAACACAGACCTTGTGATCACCAACTGCATCATCAACATCAGTGCCTTGGATCCAGCCAACATAACAAAATTCGCCACATCAGCCAATGTGAACAAGTCAGTCACAGTGATGGGCACATACCTTGATCCCACTGACAATTCAATTGTGGGCACACCAATCATCACATTCAAGGGCAAGATCACAGGATACACTGTGAGCAACGCCAGGAACACAGGCAAGATCAGCCTTGCTGTGGCATCCAACTTCGCTGACTTTGAGAAAGTGAATGGCAGGCGTACCAATGAAGGCAGTTGGCAGAAGTTGTACCCTGGGGACAGGACAATGGAGTTCGCACACCAGACCATAGAAGACATCAACTGGGGGAAACCATAGGATGATAAGGAAATTTAGGATTGAGGACTTTGACAACATGTTGGACCTTGCCAAGGACTACGCACTTGAGGCGGGCGATGGCATTGGTGCGATCAAGATAGAGAATGTGATGGAACTGGCCAAGGAACTCAACATCAAACCAGGATACCAGACATTTGTCAGCGAGCATGAGGGCAAGCCAACAGGAGGTGTGGTGTGCCAGGCCATAAACAACAAGTGGAACAACAAGAAACAGGGACACATCATGTTCCTTTTTGTGCATCCAGACTACAGGAATGGCTTCACAGCCAAGAACCTTGTGGGCAGGGCTGAGGCCTGGTTCAGGGAACTGGACTGTGAGTTGATGACCACCAATGTACAGGCATGGCACAGCGATTACACAGCCAACAAAGAATTCATTGAGCAGGGTAATAGTTTTTATGGCAAGTTAATGACCCATTGTGGTCACACATATGTAAAGGAGATCAAGTAATGGGTTCAGCGGCAGACGCCATAGGTGACGCCTTAGGGGCAATTGGAGATTTCTTCAGCAGTGCCTTCTCCGCCATAGGCAATACACTGGGCGGACTTTTTGGTGGCGTATCTGTGCCAGATTTTGATGTACCAGGGGGAGACACAGACACAGGACCACAGGGTGTCACAGTCACTAAGACTGGATCACAGGTGGCGATACCTGTGGTGTATGGCTTCAGGCGTGTGGGTGGCAGGATCATATTCGCTGAGACCAATGGCACAAGGAATTCATTCCTGTATGTGATCTATGCTGTGGCTGAAGGCAGGATAAGAGGCATCAACAGGATACACATACAAGACATAGAATTACCAAGACCCACTGGTGGCCTCTACACATCAGGACAGAAATACAACATAACATCAGGCAGGTACGCCAACAGGCTACAGGTACAGGTGTTCAACAATGGACTTGTGGCAGGACTTGGATCCAATGACCTGGCCAAGGAGTCAGCCAGTTGGGGACAGAGATCCAGGGGCGCACAGAACATGGCCTATGTGGTGTGTAGGTTTGAGTGGAAGGAGATCAAGAGCCAAGAGGACGCAGACGCCAACCCATACAGGGGTGGCATACCCACAGCACAGTTTGATGTGCTGGGCAAGATGGTATATGATGTCACACAACACACCAGTGGTGCTGACCTATCAGCGGACTATGACTCACTGAGCAAGACAGCCAACTCATACAATCCTGTCAGCAACCTGTTGGACTACCTTATGAATCCAGTCTATGGTTGCGGCATACCCAAAGAGGAGATTGACGCGGACTCATTCAAGAGGGCGGCGATCAAGTGCAACCAGCGTGTGCAGTATTCAACAGGCTATTCAGGCAAAGCCATAACCTGTAACGCGGTTATAGGCACCAAGTCAACCTTGTTTACCAATGTCAAGCGATTGCTGGCGGGCACAAGGGGATTCATGCCATTCATACAGGGCAGATACAAGATCAACATTGAGGATGGCGGCAACGCCACTGACATAACCAGTTCAACACTGACATCAGCGTTTGATGTCACAGAGAAACACATGGTAGGTGACATCGCGTTGAAGGGCGAGGACAAACAGAACAAGTACAACCAAGTGATTGTGAAATACATTGATCCTGACCTGGGTTTCACAGAACAGGAGGTCGCATACACAGAATCAGCGGATGTCACAGCGGATGGTGAAGACCTGATTGGTGAGTTTGACTTCCACACTATCAGCAACAAGAACCAGGCCACAGACATAGCCAGGTTGATCTACAAGAAATCAAGGAACCAGCGTTTCCTAAGTTTCTCTGCCACACCAGAACTGCTGGAGGTTGAGCCAGGAGACATAATCACTGTCACAAGCACAGTGTTGAACCTTTCACAGACCACATTCAGGGTGCTGTCAATGTCATTCACCAAGGATGGCTTTGTGAGCATACAGGCCAGGGAACACATCGCATCACTGTACCCATTTGTGCAGAATGAACAGATTGTTCTGCCATCACAGACCTACAAGCCCAGCATGTATGCCTTGACACCACTGGCCAAGACCAATCCAGTTGTGCCAATTGGTGTGGCACCGCCTTTGGACAATGAGGATGTTGTCACAGGGTTTGACAGTGCTGGCGCGGCCACAACCACCGCACCTGACAACAGCAACAACACACTGCCACAGTCACCAGATGTTGGTGCCAACAGGACAGTGACACAGTTCATAGGCACAGGCCTCAATGGTAGTGTTGATGATATCCCTGTCAACAGCACACTGCTGGTTGGAGGCGCCTACACCAGAAACTACAACAATTGGTTGGCGGGACTGATCCCATCAATCACCAATTGGACTTGGATACAGGCTCACCAAAGCACATCAGACACATTTGCTTTCGCATACCATCCACCAGAGGACTCAATGTTGGACACACTGAGGCTGTACTACTACAACAGGAGTGACAACTCACTGCAGGGCTACTTTGACAAGAATGTGTTCAGGCGAGATAGGGCCAACAATGTGCAGATCAATCTGATCACAGAGGACACCTACATTGTGCCGCGTTTCAGGAACAGTTATGACAACAAGGAATACGCGGATGGCAGTGCCAACAGCACAGCCACAATCACATACATCAATTTAAATAACCAGTCAGTGACAGGCACAGGGCTTGAGGCCGCCATCAATGAATTCATACAGCGTGGTGGGTTCAAGGCTAACCCCAACACCAGCGTCACATTCCACAACCTAGGAGGATAAGATGGCAGGATATTTTGACAGCACAGATGGCACAATCAAGATCATAGAATACACCTGGGCGGACATCAACACCAATGGCGAGACCTGGGCGGACCTCACAGCCTGGCAGTCAGGTTCAGACGCATATGGGTTCCAGCCCATTGATGATGTCGCTGACATTGAATTCTTCACAGCGGTGTTGGATCTTGGCAGGAAGGACTGGGTCAATCCCTTGTGTTCAGTGGACGCGGCGGGAGATGTCAACATCAAGGTGTTCGCATCAGAGACAGCCACCAGTGACACCATACCTGGTGCGCCAGTGATCAATGGTCAGACAGGACAGACCTTTGACGCTGTGTATGGCAGGTACTTCCAGTTCAAGGTGGAGGTGTTCTCAAACTCCGCGGAGGAGGCACAGTTGAACAATGTACAGACCAACCTAGCAACCTCAAAACAGACAGAATTCTTCTCAGAGGACAGCACCAACCACAATGGAACCACAGACATGCGGTATCCAACCTTGGTCAATGAGTACAGCAAGATACTTTTGGTCAATGGTGCCGCCAAGGTTCTAGGGGAGACATCAGATGGTAGCACAGCATACAGCAATGCGATTGGCGACAGGTCAGACAACAACATAACAATCACCAACAATGGTGCTGTGGCTGACGCGACCAACTTCAAATTCCAACAGGCATCAATCAGGTTCAATGACAACACAGGTTCAGCGTTGACAGACACAGACGCCAACATTTCAATACCCTTGGTCAACACAGGCATCACCACAGGACCATTCACCATTGACTTCTGGTACCAACCTGTCAAGATGACCTGGCTTGACAGCATCAGTTCGCCACCCAACTACGCACACTCACCCTACTTCCTTCACTTAGACACATCCAGTGCTGACTTCTACCTAAGGACCACAACAATAAATTCGCACCTGGGACTTGAATGGAGTAGCAATGGTTCAACCTGGAACACCCTGCAGGGATTTGTGTTTGGCAACGCACCTAGTGATGACTGGTACTTCATAAGGGTGGTGAGACAGGTCACAAGTGGCACCATTGATGTGCAACTGCACAACCTCGCTGAACAGACCACTGTCAGTTTTGACCAGGACATACAGAATGGCACACTCAAGATTGGAGACTTGGGCGGCAACGCCACAGTTGGCAATTTCTACATTGATGACCTAAGGATCAGCAGTGCAAACAAGTACACCTTCCCAGTCACAGTGCCTGGCGCTGAGCCAATACTTGAGTCAGACACAGAATTCCTAGCCACAGGTCAGACCTTACAGATAGTTCCACCAACCACAGGTGACCTCATACCTGTTGTGGCTGTGGGCACACTCACAGACAGGACACAGGCCAGATACACAGTGTACAGGGCCACTGGTCAGCCTGTTGACGCATTTGTTTCACTGCAGGTCACAGGACTACCAAAATTATCCAGCGACGCGGCTGGCAACCTGGTGCAGGGGGCGTAATGGACACCTTGGCACACATAGTTTTATTAATATTCATTGTGGCGGTCCTGATCACCATATATGGACTCACCATATGGGACAGGGACTGATGTGGTGGGTGATTGGATTCATAATCTTCATAGTGGCTATGTTGCTGTGGGCGGAATGGATCAAGAGAGATTTGAAATGATTAAATACAAACAACAAGGAGACAAAACATGGCGTGGCCAACAGACAGTTCAAACATAGACGTAACCAACCTAGACAGTTCAACAGATTCACCAGCGGCGGCGAGGGCAAACCTCAAGACAGCACTGGATGAACTGGCCAATGTGATAGATGGCAGGGCACAGGCCTCAGGGGTGGCACCACTCAACGCCAGTTCAAAGATAGATGCCACATACCTACCAGATGAGATAAATTCAAGTTCAAGCACAGACCTCACACTGGACCCAGACACATCAGTGGTCACAGTGGAAAACATCATCAAACTCACACCACAGACCATAGCACAGTTGGGGGCCATAGGCTCACCAGCGGATGGCATGATGGCGTTCTGTTCAGATGGTGGTGACTCAGCCCTACAGGGCGTGTTGTGTTATTACTCAGCGGGACAGTGGAGATCAGTTGTTGATGGGAGCATAGTG
>Ga0222718_10005741_pt1 | contig 9987 bp, 6 predicted proteins | sample C33_27DmetaG_FD_165045 | JGI IMG/M metagenome (GOLD analysis project Ga0222718, IMG submission 165045) | Estuarine water microbial communities from San Francisco Bay, California, United States - C33_27D | ecosystem: Environmental > Aquatic > Marine > Unclassified | place: USA: California... | reverse complement strand
TAAGCTGACCTAGCAATGGGCTTTGCTTAACCATTGGGTCTGTTTGAGTAGGGCTTTCTTTAACAGGTAACTCATCACTCAGCCCCGGTACAGCACGTAGTGCAGCCTTTTCAAAAGCATCTACCCCACGTTCAGCAGCACCGATGCCTTCTATCTGTCTAGCATCTCGTATTAAAGCTTCATCTTTATCGAACTGCGCCATAACATCCCCAACCATCTTGGCTGGTGTAGTGAAAGCACCTACTAATTCCCCCAGATAACCACCGATATATTCAGCCATCTTCTCTGTCTTGATGTCGCCTACTCCACCACCACCTGTAACAGAGTCTAAGTTCTCAAAGAACGAATCAATCATGTAAGAACTAGCACCACTACGTAGCTGCGCACCTGTCAAGCCTTCAAACACTTGCTTGATACCTGCCTCATCTAGTTCATCATTCTTCAGCTTAACAATAAAGTCAGCTACTGCAAGGTAAGGTGATATAGGGAAGAAAGCACGTGTGTCTACAGGTCTTCCTTCACTGTCTGTTACCTCGTACCACTTAGTATCTTGGTTCTCTTCACGATGCTTGATAGCAGCGAATAGTGCAGCAGTTCCTACAGTAGCTTTACCTACTTGCTCACGTGCTTTAGCCAACTGTCGTTCTGTTTTAGCATCACTGATACCCCGCACATATTTATTAAACATACCCTTGCTGCCGTTAGTTATGGCACCTACAGTACTTAATGGGCTATAGTCTAGCTGGAACTGCATAGCATTGACCATGAATCTAGCAAAGGGGAATGCACCAGTACCAACAGGCGCACCCACTACTCCGGGCAGTGGACCTAGTGCTTCATTAAAACGAACAAAATGATATCCAATAGTGTCACCAAGTTTATCTCCACCACGTTTAGGCATACGTGCGAAGGTAAAGGATAGAGCATCATCAACTGCACGTTCCATAACCTGGCTTGGTAATGCCTTACCTGTAAGCAAGAACTCATCTAAGTCTACACCAGTAGCACGTAACTGTTTAGCTACTGACTCATTGAATACAGCCCGTCTAAAATATGTATCCTGTAGCATGTTCAGTGTATTAACAAGTCTAGCAGGCTTTGAAAGTGTCTGGTCAACATCTACTTCTTGTAATGACCTGTCCATAATACGAGCAAGTCTTGGATTATGTTTCAACAAAGTGTCTGCTAGTTGTTTTGACCCACCTGCGTCTGCTAAGTAGGCAAGTGTACCGAAGCCATCTACAGCAATCTGTCTTAGTCCACGTTGAACACCAGCGACACTAGCTTCACCACGAACAACAGAACTAGCAGCTTTACCTAGATGATAAAGGCTAGACTCCATAGTCTTAGCTGCACTTTCCATGCCCAACCGCATACCTGCAGTCGCTACGTTACGTGCTGTTGTAGCTATCTGTGATACCATAAAGGCACGGCGTTCACGGTCAAGCCTCATCATAAAGTCGTGTGCTTTACTTAGTGAACTTACTGTAGCATTCTCTGCACCAAAAGCATCTTCAATCTTTTTAGCTGCAGCAGGGTCTAGTTCATTAGTACGCTTAATAAGCTTACCCATGTTACTATAGGATGCCATAGTTTTGGCAGCATCAGTTAAGCTAACGCCACTGACATCAAGGAAGTCTTCTACACTCAAGCCTGCACGTTTAAGCGCACCACTGAGTAAGTCAGAGTCAATGTCCTCATTGCTTAGTACAGTACGAGCAATCTCAGAGGCTTTATTGCCATCATCAATCATCTTCTGGACAGCAGGTACGATCTCACCACGTTCCATCATGTCAGCTACGATTTCAGTAGCTGCTTTAGCTATACGTTGTGTAATCTCTACCTGTAACTGGCCTTCAGTTAACTCGCCGCCTTCTACTTGGCTACGTAAACTCTTTAAATCAATCTCTTCTAGTACTTCATATCCATTGACAGGATCAAAGACATATCCGCTGTCTTGTTGTTCAGCAGTCTCTTTAGCAGCAGCACGTTCTGCTATCTTAGTACTAATAGATTCAACTTCTTCTACAATTTCTTTAGCACCTTTACGTGCTGTACCCGCAGTTAAACCTACAGTTAATACACCACCAGCAACTGCCTGAATACCACCGACAAGCATAGCTTCACCTAGACTGACATCATCTGCCATGCCGACTTCAGCTTCAATAGCTTGTCTACCTAAATCTTCTACCGTACCTGCAGTTAAATCAAACCCAGCTTCTACAGCAAGAGGTTTCTTAGCAGCCTGAAGAGATAGCTTACTTGCTTCTTTGATGGCAGCTTCCTTACCTTTTTGTTTAAAGGTTTGAAGAATAGCAGCCTTTGCACCAGAAGCAGCAACCCTGCCAGCACCGAAGCCAACAAGGTTTATAGGATCAGATATAAAGGAACCAAGATAATCTACTACAGCACTAGCAGTGGAGCCACCACCTTCAGATAGAAAGCCGGGCATCTTATCTAGTTGACTATAGATGAAACCAAAGTTTTGTTTTTCTTCTTCACTAGCACCTCTAACATAGTCGAGCATACTAGATAAGTTAAGCGAGTTAGTTTCAAAGGCACGTACCTCTGTAAGAAATAACTCTAGTATTTCTTCATTAGACTTGTCATCTAATTCAGCAGCTTGCTCTGCACCATAGCGAGACACAGCATATTCTTTAATGCTATCAATATACCCTTGGTCAGTAGAAAACTCATCAAATGTTTTCTCTACATCAAGGTCATACTCTGTAGAGTCTTCTGTTGGTAGTGGTGAAGGTGCATCAGGTTGATCTACCGTAAGAAAAGAAAATTCATCTTTGTCTTCAGTAGCAGAGATTTCTTCAATGTTTCTTACTTCTTGTACTTCGTCATCAGTAGGAGTAGACAAGAAGTCAAACTCGTCAACCTCTTGAGATGTGTCTACAGCTACAGGCTCTGAGGAAAAAGAAGAGATAGACTGAACTTCTGCGTCATCTTTGTCTTCCTCTTCTTCCTCTAGTGTAAGAAAAGAAAAATCATCAGCCATTATTTAGGTGTCCCATCAGGATTATGTGTATTGCCATATGTAGCTAACCATTCACTATACGCTTTAGTACCTTGCGTTAGATCATTTAAAGCTATAGGCGCATTATCTTTAGCCTTAACTTGTGTATTCGTAAGGTCTGCAAAGCTAGGTTTTTTAGGTGTAGTTTCTTTCTGTTTCATAGCCTCTTGGATAAGCCCTACTGCTTCATTATCAGCATACTCATATTTTCTAAGCAGGTTAAGCATAGCATCCGGAGTTGCCTTATCTCCTTGGCTATTCATAAAACTACGTAAAGCACCCATTGGGTTTGCTTGTACCTTGGCTTTCTGATCCTCAAAAGATATAGTAGTAACTGGTGGTTTACTACCATCACTTTCAGATTCAGGTTTATCTTCTTTGCCTGTTAGTCTGTTAGAAGCAAGAGTAAGCTTTGGATTATTTTGAATCAGCCCAAGAGCAGAAGGACCGAAACTACCATCGTCACGTTGTAGTGTTGCTACAAATGTGTCATTAAAAGAAGCAGTAGCGGCGTTAACCGCATCTGTAAACTCCATACCACCTACCTGTATATTACCATCCTTATCTATGAATGTTTGATCCTTAGTGTTTATTCCTTTAGCAACTAGGTTAGCAGTCAACTGTTGATTATACATAGTATTCAAAGTACTAGTAGTGACACCACCAGTAGTACCTGTGTCTTTTGCTTGCGCTACCTTACCCATAGCATCTAAGTAAATATCTCGTTTATCCATAAGAGCAGCAGACTTAGAAGCAAAATCATCTGCTGTAGGATCAAGTGCCATAAGTTCTTGTACAATAGCATCATTACCTTGTGCTAATGTAGGTGTTAACTGTATAGCAAGTAACTTCTGATCGTTCGCATACTTTTCAGCATCAATCATATTAGACATATCAAGTGTTGCTCTAGGTATACCCGTTAGTTTTTCTACTGTTTCTGGTGGTATCATAGCATTAACACTTTTTGCAACACTTTCCGCTGCACCTCCACGCAAACCTAAACCATACTTGTTAAGAGGATCATCAATCTTAATGTTAGATGACTCAACACCTTTCATTTGCATACGCACAGATTTAAGAGCATCCTGTAATCCTATAGTACTTTCACCCGGAGTAAGAGGTTTTCCATCTGCAGTTCTTAAAGAGTCTAATAAATTATACTTACCTTTATTTGCACGAGTGTCATCTATACGTTTAATTAAAGCTTCTACTGAATCAGCATCACCGCCTGCTGCATTAAATGCTGCCAGTCCTAATGTAGTATCATCACCAGCTTCTCTAATCATACGTTGCAATGCTTTTTCAGCACGTGCATCATATGCTTCTTTTTGGTCAAGCTTCTGTGCCTGCCGTGTTTGCCAAAATGTTTTAGCACGTGACAATTCATCATCCCGTTTATCCATAGCTTTTTTTAAGCCTTGATCAACACTCTTAGCTAATCCTGTTGCGAAGCCAGTCCAGAAAGTCATTTAGTTCTCCGTGCCATTAAACCTTTTTGCATATTATCTTCTTGTGTTACTTCTACATTTTGTTCTTCTTCAGCAGAAAAATTAACATCTTCTAATTCTTTACTGTAATTGTTAATAACTTTAGCAATTAAACTTCCACGAGTTTTTTCTGCATTCGGGTCTTCTAATCCCTTATCATACTCAATCTTAGCACTGTCCCCAATCATCATAATCATTTCCATAAGCATAGGAAGTACTAACATCCCCACATCTACAGTATGAATACCCTCCATCACACTGCCCATTTGAATAATATTAGCCAAGGTAGTTACAGGAACACCAGACTCAAGTACATCAGCAAGCTGAACCATGAACTCTTCGCTGCTCATGCGTTCCATGTAATAATCAATAGCCTCATCTACCGTAGTAAACTGAGGTGTTGACTGCCAAGGACGTGCGCCTAGTTCAGCAGTAAGTGACTGACCCGGAATGGGTGCATCAAAAGATGGTTGATTATTTACTTCCATTTATTTCATCCCTATACTTGCGAATGATCTGCATTTGTTTAGCTACACGTACTGCAGGATTTGTATAGTCAATACCTGAATTACTTTTATCAGAAGGTTTTGATCTAGCTAAAAGACCACTACCTTTTTTTACTGTTGATGCTAACTCTTCTGCTTTATCTAGCTTACTAAAATCATCTAAGTCCATACGTTTGTATGCAGCTACTGCAGGATTATATTGTCTGGACATTATGTTTTCTCCGTTTTTTATTGACTACCATATCCATCAACTGTTTAGTTGCCCATTTTAATGGCGGTACTTTAGCAATTAGTTTAGCATAATTTTCACCATGTGTCACGTATAATTTCTTAAACCATTTAGGTGCGTCATACTCTAGCCATGTACGGAAGATAAACCATTCAGGATTACCCTTACCATAAACCTCACGTGCTACCCAGCACATGATCCATGCACTGCCTAGTGTACCAATTAAACTACCGATAGCACTACCCGCTGCTGACTTACCAGCAGCACTAGACGCAGCAGCAGATGTCTTTGCATCCAACTCTGCAATAGCCATAGCACTATATCTGTCTAGTTCACTTTCAGCAGATGTCCACGCCCACTCCATTGTATCACCATAGTAAGCCCATAAGTTATCATAGGCACTTTTACTAACATCTAAGATAGCGTTAGCATTTAGTTCATTAGCACGATTAATAGCTGCAGTATCTGCAGTAGCTAGTTGTCTACGCCACTGTGCATTACTCTGTGCAATAACCATTTGATTCTGTGCATTGAACTGATCACGTTGATTATTCAGTTCAGCATTAAAACGATTTACTGTATTAGTCTGACCCGCATTAAACTGTGACTGAGCATTCCGCTGTGTAGCATTAAACTGTGCAGTTTGCGTTGACAGATTAGCGAAGAACTGATCTACTTGATTTTCGCTAGATGCATTAAACTGTGCAGCAGCATTTCGTGCAGCTTGATCTGTAAACAGTGACTGAGTACGTTGCTGTGCCTTAAACAAATCTGTCTGTTGTTGATTAGATAAGTTAGCCATATCAACTTGCAAGAAGTTCTGTGCGTTCTGTACCGCAGACTGTTGACGATTACTCAGATTAGCAGTATCCAACTGTGCTAGTGCAGAAGCCTCTGCCATTACAAGAGCCTGCTTATTAGATAAGTTATTAAGGTTCATTGTATTAGCAGCACGTGAGTTTTCTAACTGTACCTGTTGCTCTGCTGTAAAGTTCTGATTAGCAATGTCACTAATCTTACTGGCATTCATTACCTTTGCTTGGAATGTCTGATCAAACTCTTGACCCATAAACTTAGCACGTTGCTCTGCAGCTAACATAGCTGACTGCTGGCGATTAGATAGGTTCTGTGATTCAAACTTAGCTACTGTCTGTGCATCTGCCATTGCGATAGGCATTGCAGACTCCATAGCAGCCTGTACAACGGCCTGTCCTGCTAAAGATGATGCAGCTAACCCACGAGCAGCCATAGCCGCTGTAGCACCCCTCATTGCCCCAGCAGCCCATGCTGGTGTAGCACCACCTTGGAACTGATTCATTAGACCAGATAACTGATCCTGTACCATCGCCTGTGCTGATGGATTAGCTTGGGCAGCGGCAGCATCTGTTTGTGCTGCAACGGCTGCAGCTTTAGCCGCATCTACACCTGTACCACTAATAAGTTCACCAGATTGTATCTGACGTTGTACAGGGTTGTTGATTAAGATAGCGTTGCCCTGTGCAGCAGTTAGGTTGCCCACAGAAGATGTTGTCTGTTGAGCAGCCGTAACTTGCGCACGAGGGTCTTGAGGATTAGCTTGCGCAGCAGCAGTAGCATTCATAGCTGCATCTATAGCAGGTGCTGCTTGTGCTGCTTGCATTGTATTTGCTTGTGATGGTGTAGTCTGTTGTGCTTGCGCTGTTCCTGTAACAGCAGTAGGTACAGCAACTTGTCCTGTAAGCGTACCTGTGCCACGTTGTAAATCCTGCGTTGGATCATATGCAACTTGCTGCGCCTGTGTCACACCACCTTGAGGCAATCCGGGTTGATACATTTGTTCAACAGTAAAATCTGTAATACCAGCTTGTTGAGAAGCCGCTAGAGGAGTACCACCCGGACCAGTAGTGGGAGTAGCAGTAGGCGGTGCAATAACTGGTGTACCTACCTGTGTACCTGTTGGGTTACTTACAGTACCACCAACAGCCATCTTTTTAATGTAACCACCTTTAGCAATCTGCATAGCTTTATTCTGATACCCTTGCATCTGCTGTTGCCGCATTGGGTCTTGAGAAACAAAGTTATCAAATCCTGCCATATCACCTTGATAGCCCATAGCGTTTGCTATTTTCTGCATACCACTAGGTTTGAATGCTTTAAACATAGCCATTTAGAGTGACTCCCTACTTAATACTTTATCTAACTTATCTTCTACACGATGTAGTGCTTCCATCACACGGCGCATATCGTCACGTAACTCAATACGTGTGGCATAGTCTTCACGTGTTTTGTTCAACAATATCTCCACACGCTTCTGTTCTTTTGTCATGCCGTTAGCCCACCAAGCACCGACAGCTACCATTAAACCAATAAGCATGTCTATAAGAGATTGCATTTCCATCCTTATACCTCGTCAGGCCAGTCATTTATGGGTGCGTTACCAGTAGGATTTCCATCACTATCAACAGGCACATCATACAGCGCAATGAATGCAGCAAGGTCAGCAGCATTGGTGATTGTTGTTTCGATTGTATTGCTGGCTGTGCGTACTGCTGCACGATATGTAAGTGTTGCGCTAGGTACAGAATAATCTGCAACCTCTGCCGCTTTGATAACCATCCAGTCTGTCGAGGATAATTTACCACCGGCCTGTGCCTTTACAGTCGCAATGGCGTTTGACTTGAGGCCAAGCGTTACAATCTGATTGCCATCGGCATCGTTGATAGCATTACCATCTTCATCGACAGCGTTTACATCGTCTAATGCTTTGGGTATCAATGTACCATCGTCTTGCCTTCCCCAATAAAACCTATTGTCATATGGCGCAGGGTCATCTTCCCAGACCAGCCCTTTGGCTGCTTTGGTTGCGTCATCCCAGCGCATCCAAGAAGATGGGTGCCGGATGCTGTCATTGTCGGTCCAACCCTTACCAGCACGGATAATGCGACCTGAATATTTATATGCCATCGTTTATCTCCTATCTGGCGTTAGCGTATTTGAATGGGTTTTCAGCAAATGCGAGGTAGATATGTGTAGCACCTGAACCGTTTATATTGTCAAAATTACCTCTAAACTTAAATCCATTAGACAAAAAATCTAACTCACAACCACTGGTTGAATTTTCATCATCGGCGTTATCTGCTTCTAAACGCTTATTTATAACATTAAATGCGTTTGGTCTTAATCTATCAAATATATGCCAGCCCGCAGCTGAACTAGACCTGCGACACATAACCCAAGCTGGCCTAAACCCGGTGTAGACAAACGGCCCATCTGGGTCGCCGTTGCCGATGTAGGAACCAGCCTTGCTGTAGCCATCGGTGTTTGCGAAACAGTATGCTATGTAGTTATCTGTTCTGCCAAATGTTCTATATCTATTTCCTGTTCCAACGCTTGTGTCAGCCCTAACATTAAAAACATCGGATGTAGGCTGTGCGCCAAAGAAAGAATTAAACGCTGCGGCTTCTGACAAAGCAGTGTTATCTAAATATACTCCATCAGTTGATATTGCGCTATGCCAGACAGGCCAACCTTTAACTGTTGAAGCCCAATCTCTGTTTTTAATAATGACTAAATCTGGTTTTTTGCCCAAACCGTGACCCACTGTGAAATTGGTGTTTGTTGTAGTGTTGCCAGTATAAGACACTATAGAAAACCCTGCGTCTGTATTCACAGAACCGCTTGAAGCTATTGTTGCACCGTTTGACCCTGCGCTGTTACTAAACGCTGTGCCAGCTTTCCAGTTCCAAGCTACATATGTATCACCACTTTGATTAAACGCAGATGTGTTTCCATCTACAGTAAATCCGTCTGAATCTCTTGGTGATGTTACTTGTGCGCTATTATCTAACTCACTGCCGGTGCCATCTGACTGCAACGCAAGACTGCCACCCCTAACAGAGTCAATTAAACGATGTGTGCCAGCGCCATCAGTGCGTGACTTTATCCAGAGTAAATCATTCTGAAATCCAACACCTGTTACTGCGTTTGAAGAACCTGTGCCACTATAAAGCACAGTATTGAAATACTCAGAACCATCCACAATCGTGGGCGTTGGGAGATTAGCTGTACACAGCGCAAGATAGCCAGCCGGTGGTGCATACTTGAAGTCACCAATGCCGTTGTCATCTGTGTTGCCGCCAGCGGTGGTGTTGCCAGCGAAGGTGCTGTCTTGGCCGAAGTTAATAATATCTGTTATATTTCCAACATTATATCGGCTAAAGCAAATCTTGTAAGACTCACCTGCTGTAATTGAACCAACTACGCCAGTAGTTGAAAAAGCTCCGCCATTGATTGCGAATTCAAACGTACCCGCATCAATATCAGCCCTAAATCGTATAATGTCATTGGCAGCAGCAAGGGGTGCATATTCTGCACGAGCGTCCATTCCACCGGCATAGACGTTTGCATTAGCCACGTTATCTTTAACAAGCCCGCCCATATTATTGTCGCCAGTGTTGCAGATTTCCCAATACCACTTTCCAGAATTCATTGCAAAAGTGCTTTTTACCTGCCCATAGACGGGCACCGTAAAGCGCAAATTACCTTCGGTAAAAGTGGGCAAATAGCTGGGATTAACATCCAAAGGATTCATCACACAAAAGTTATTTGCCGGACTGTCAATCAAGCTATCACGATAGTCGAGATTGTTAGGTGTCCAGTGGTTGCCTTGCCCAGATACGTCCTTCCAGAACGCTGCTTCTCTGGTATCGGCAAATGCCATATAGATGTAGTTTTTACCAGTTTGATTTATGTTTACTAAGT
>Ga0222718_10005738_pt1 | contig 9989 bp, 20 predicted proteins | sample C33_27DmetaG_FD_165045 | JGI IMG/M metagenome (GOLD analysis project Ga0222718, IMG submission 165045) | Estuarine water microbial communities from San Francisco Bay, California, United States - C33_27D | ecosystem: Environmental > Aquatic > Marine > Unclassified | place: USA: California... | reverse complement strand
ACAACTTCCGAGTTATAGAAATTAATCGTGTTGTCGATGGTGATACTATTGACGTTACTATTGATCTCGGGTTTGATCTATACAAGAAAGAAAGAGTTAGAGTTGCAGGAGTTGATACGCCTGAGAAAAGAACAAGAGATGATGAAGAGAAAGCATTAGGTTATGATGCAACAAATTGGTTAAAAGAAAAATTAGAAGGAGCAATTAGTGGTGATGATGACCTTATTATTCGTACTGAACTTGTCGGTGGCATGGGTAAGTATGGTCGTTTACTTGGGTGGTTGTACATTGGTGACGCAGAAGTCTCTCTCAACGAACAAATGATTACTGAAGGGTATGCCTGGGCATACGATGGTGGCACCAAACAAAAGAATTTTGAGGAACTGCGTGAAATTCGTCGTGCTCATGGCACATTGGTTGAATGATTTCAACTCTTTATGTACTGCTACTTCTTTTCCTTTTAACATCAGGGATGATGGCAGTGGGAAACAAAACATCAATCAATAGGAAATACTAAAATGCAAAAGTTAGTCAACGTAGTCGCACTACTTTCAGGTCTTGTATCACTTTCAGTCGTTGGTGGTGGAGCATATCTCTATCTCAATAAGGATGCAATGATTGAAGATGTAAGAGTAAAGGCAACAGAAGAAATCACAAAGGCAATCACAGAAGCACTTCCTGGAATGATTCAAGGTGCTATGCCCGAACTTCCAAAAATGACGGGTGGAGTTGATGCAGGTTCTGCACAATCAGTTCCTAATATGACTGGTGGAGCAATTCCTTTCTGAGAATTTTCTGAAAACTGTTAAATAAAAGTAATTATTAAAATAACATTATGACTACAACAAGAAGACACAAGTCTAAAGATGCCGAAGGAAAATTTTTCTTATATGTTTTCTTCTTTCACCTTTGGAGTGGTTTTGTAGGATTATTTACAGATGGAGATAAATGAAATTGGTACAAGGAATATTCAAATTAGGCAACTGAATATTCCTCCAGTTAATAGTATTTTTGAAACCTCATCATATTCTCTACCATATGAACCTCCTGTGGTAGTTGATATTGGTTTTCCCATTGTTGATGTTCCTGGTTGTGTAGAAGCACACGAGTCTAATAATGGATCAAAAACAATTGGAGATGATGATCCAAGAGGTTTGGTGACTTATTGTGATGGTGGAGTTCCTAGTTATAATCCTATTAACTTTGAACCAAATCAAATTCTACCGACACAAAAACCAAAGGTAGATACAACGCAACCTAAAGCTCCCGAAGCACCTGATCTACCGATACCTAAAACTCCCCCCGCCACTGCCAAGGTAGACTGTCCTACAGCAGCACAGGCAGCAAAAGAACCTGTCGGCACATACATTGAGGGGTTTAGAAAGAAAGTTACTGACTACCAGTTAGTTGGTAACCAGTGTATTCAGATTACAGAACCTGTGCCTCTACCAGAGCAGATTGTTGCTGGTCTTCCTAGTGCTGGGTCTGTGATGACGACTGGTGGTATTGCAGTTGTTGCCACTGCATCAGCACTTATGGCAAAACCGTTGGCAGACATCCTACTAAAGGTTATCAAACCAACGGTCAAAAAAGTTATGAAAAAGATTGCTACTATCAGGGGGAAGACACCTGAGGTCCTGTCTGTAAGGGACCGCCGAGATCTTCAGCGCGAACGCTCACACGCGATTCGGGTGCTGCGGCAGACCTTGAAACCGAAGGGATAGAATGTCTATGTGGGGGAATGACACCACCAGGGTTAGTAACAACCACATCCGCACACACTTTATAATATGGCGACTTGGGGTGGAAATAGATACCCTGCTTTATGAGCTCGCCACAATTCTTGAGACGGGCAATCTCAAAGTCTAATCTCTTGTTAGCGGTTTGTTGTTGCATCAGTGCAATGTTAGCAGCAGCTGCTTCTTTACATTGGTCCTGTAGTTTCTGGTCCAATGGTTTGCTCCATGTCATAGAGAAACCAAGACCCAAATTATAATTATCTTTTTGACCTGTTCTTACTGGAACAGTATAAAGAACATCTCCAGGATTATCTGGTGCTCCATCATCATTTAAATCCCTCATATCATACACGGGATCAAAATAGTATGGTTCGTATGGTTTGGTAGCAGAAGCACTACCAGTTACATATGGTGTGATGTTGAGGGTAGGACCTTGGCACTGTATACCATTGCCGTATGTATTAGTGATGTAAGGTCCTTGGAGGACTTGAATTGCTTGGTTCGTGACTGAGCCAGAGGAATTAGCAACAGGAGCAGCAGTAGCACTAACACCGCCCACCTCTGCGGAGGCTCCATTTCCATAAACAAATGCTCCTAATGTAATTATTGTGAGAAAATACTTGTTGTATCTGTGATACTTGTTACTTCTGTTGTTCTTTGAATTATTGTTTGATTGCTTAAACCAGGACCCGAATAGGTTTCTGTGAACTGAAATGCTCCGCCTGGTGTTGTCTGTGTAAAGTTTGGTCTGCTGTTGATTCCTGTCCATGATGATGTCACGCCATCTATAGTTACATTGTTAGCACCTGTGCCTGGTTGTAAAGAACCTGATGCTGTAATTCCACTCCCTGTCACAGAGTATTGATACCCTGTGTTATAGTCCATCGAGTTGATGGTCTCTGTAATTTTTTGTGTGGTCTCTGTGTGGCTGGTCATGGAACCTTGAGTAAAGTTTGGCACAACCGGAACTGAATATGCTGGTTGTACCAAACCGTGTATTACGCCAAGAACCAATCCGAGACCTATTGCCTCTGTTAATCTCTTCATTGTATATAGTCTCAGTCGATAACAGTGATTTCAGTAACGAACTGTCCTGTCGCAGATGAACCTGCACCACCAGCAGTCAGCGTGATAGCATGAGTTCTGTCAATCGTACCTGCGAGTGTGCCAGCAGAACCAGCAGCATAAGAGGTAAGGTTACCGAAGTTAGGAACATCACCTGTGCTAACAGCAGAGGCAGGAACACTATCTGCTGCGTTGTATGTTTCACTCAACGACCAATCTTGTCCAGATGTGGTGACAGTGTATGTGCCAGCACCAGTGGAAACACCACCCATCGTGCCTGCTGTGATGTTAGAACCAGAAGCAGAATAACTACCACCAATTCTTACCGCAGTAGAGCGAGCAGCATCAACAGTCAGTTGAACGCTAGATGCATGTTTAGTAACAAGTCCGCCAGCATTTGCTGCTGTAGCGGTCATCAGTAACATTCCAAAAGCAATCAATGCTTTTTTCATTTATTTACTCAATTTTAGAACTACAAATATTTAGCTTGACAGGTCCTCCAAAATCTTTTATAATATGAGGGTTCAAATGACTCAATAGCTCAGTTGGATAGAGCAACTGCCTTCTAAGCAGTCGGTCGTAGGTTCGAATCCTACTTGAGTCGTTGTCCTTTTTTCTTTTATGGACAATTATTCCTTCGGTGGAAGACCAGTAACTTCAATCAACCTTCTACTTCTTATTGGAGAAATGGAAGGAGTTTATTCACATCTCAAATATATGGGATTTGAAAAAGATATGAATGTTATTGACGAAATGAAGCAGAGGTATTATAAACTCTACTTCAAGACTACAAAAGAAGAAAAGGCAAATTCATAATCCCCTGTGGCGCAGCGGTAGCGCAGTTGACTGTTAATCAATGGGTCGCAAGTTCGAATCTTGCCGGGGGAGTAGGGTGGACGCATTTATGCGAGTGGGAGTACCTTCCACCCTTTATGCCACTTTAGCTCAGCTGGATAGAGCAGGGTTTTTGTAAAGCTCAGGTCACCCGTTCAAGTCGGGTAAGTGGCTTGACAAGGTTACGATCTTGTCTTATACTTCCTTTGTCCGTGTGAAGGAAGTGTATTGGGGGACCTCTAATGCCCCCATACCTTGCGGATGTAACTCAACGGTAGAGTCACAGCCTTCCAAGCTGTTGGTTGCGCGTTCGAATCGCGTCATCCGCTTCGGGAAACCGAATTCCCGTAGTTGTAAAACTTAATAAATAGATTATCGTGACGAAGCCTCAATTACTCGCCTAGTCCACGAAGTTTAAACAGAGACACGTCGAGTCTCTTTCCATCCGCAGGTATATTACTCTGCGAGAAAATAACGAGGTATCTAAAATGATTAAATCCGCATTCGCAGCTCTGGCTGCTGCTCCCCTTTTCGCTGGTGCTGCTTTTGCAGGACCCTACGTGAATGTTGAAGCCAACTCTGGTTTCACTGGTTCGAACTACACTGGCACTTCTATCGATAACCACGTTGGTTACGAAGGTGCTCTGGGTACTGACGCTTCTTGGTATATCCAAGCAGGTGCTACTGTCGTTCTTCCTGACGGTGGTGCTTCTGACTGGGTTCCTTCGGGTAAGGCAGGTCTCGGCGTTGGTCTGACCGAAGAGCTCTCTGCTTACGGTGAAGTTTCGTTCGTTGGTTCGGGCGTTGCTGGTGTTGACCGTTCTTACGGCACCAAGGCAGGTCTGAAGTACACCTTCTGATTCACTGAATCCGTGCTATAATACTGGGGACTTCGGTCCCCTTTTTTTTATGCTTAAAAAGATTCTCCTTCATCCAGTTACGCACTTCAATCTTTTGGTTGTTGGATTTTTAGTTTTGATTCAATCTATGCATACACACGCTCATTACACAATGAATGTTGATGCAGACTCATATGTATTTCAGTTTTGTAAAAAGAATGTAGATAAATGTAAGAGGTTTATTAATCGATGACCATACCATTTTTTGTTGAAGAACCTTATACTTGGAAGAAAGTAGAAGTCCCACAAGAGATTCTTGTCTATTGTGATGATTTTACTTATGATGCAGGACGTGATGAACTCCGATATATAGACTGTGTGTGGATGCATATGGGATACTATGGTACTCCCAAGCATATTATGAAAGCAGTTCGTGATGAATACTTCCTTGGTCCTCCAGTCTATCGGAATATTCCAGTAGAAGTAGACCCTAAAATTTACCCAATATTCGAGTAATGAAAATTAATCTCTGGTATTCAAAGGGAATGGGTCAATGGCGTTGGACGCTTTCTGATGAAAGGGATGAACGCAGAATGGAAGCAGGACAACGCCCAGTTCTACGTGATGCAATGGAAGATGTTGCCAAAACCGTAGAGTATATGCTACAATGTAAGGACGGGTGATTAGCTCAGCGGTAGTAGCGTCTCCTTTACACGGAGGATGTCGGGGGTTCGAATCCCTCATCACCCATTATAAATAAGTCAAAACTGAAGAAGTAGAACACATTATACTGATGGAAAATATTAAGGTAAGATGCCGCTCCTGTAATAGGGAGTTAGAGGGGCATCCAAGCAAGACTGTCTCTTGCGGTTGTTCTAATATGACAACGATTCGTGGCGAAAAGATTTCGGCAGTCGATTTATCTCTGGTTGTGATGCTGAATGCATATCAGAGGGATGGAAAGAAGAACGTTCTTTCTAATGAAGATATTCTGTGGCAAGAAGAAAGACGTAGGAGAAAAGTTAGAAAATTGGACTTTGAGGTGCGATAAATACCAATAAAAGAAAAGAGATAAATGACGCTGGAACGTCTTACACAGATTACTTCTGTTGGTATTACTAGTGGTATAACATTGAATAATGCCACACTGACTGGTGTGACTACAATTACTAGTCTTGATAGTGTCAGTGTTGGTGGTACTATCACTGCAGTTAATGGAACCTTTAGTGGTAATGTAAGTATCGCAGGCACACTGACTTATGAAGACGTAACCAACATTGATTCAGTTGGTCTTATAACGGCAAGGTCTGGTATTCACGTTACTAGTGGATCAGTTGGCATCGGGACAGATAATCCATTAACAATTTTAGAAGTAGCAACAAGTGTTGATGGTGAAGCAACATTAGCAACATTTAAGAATACAAGTGGTGGTGGAACTAACGAGACTGTTGATATAAAACTCGGTCTTGAGAATATTGGTGCATCTAATGTAATTCTTCGTGCAGGAAAAGAAGCAAATCATGGTTCAGGTGCTGCTACTGATAACTTCTTTGCCATTCATACAACATTAGATAATGCCTCATCAGAAAAACTTCGTATATCTTCAAGTGGCAATATCGGCATCGGGTCAGAGTCTCCAACAGAGTTATTAGATGTAGCAGGTAATACCACCATCGCAAGTAATGGTAGAGTAAATATCTATCGTCCCACAGCAACTGCAATTAATACTGCTCTCCAAATTAATTCTGATGTTGGTGGAACTGATACTACACAGGTTATGATTCAAGCTGGCGGAAATGTCGGCATATCGACAAATAATCCACAAGAAAAATTACATGTTCAGGGTGATGTAAGACTTGTAGATAATAGTCCAAGAATCGGATTTCATGATGCAAATGCTAGTGCTGGCAATGCTACTGGAGGTATTGAAATATTCAACAGTAGCGGCACTAGGGAATGCTATCTTGGCGCCATTGTAGCTGGTGGCAACAATCTTACTTTTGGAACCAATGATAACGAGCGGGTAAGGATAGATGAAAACGGCACGACGAATATCCACCGAGCAGATGGAACCCAGCAACTAAGGTTAGGGACTCTTAACGGCTCAACTTTTTCGAGCGGCAGAGAAAATTACCTAATCGTCTATGGCGAAAGCGCAAGTGATTATGTACTTATCAGAGCCTGTAATACAGCAGACGGCACGCCAATCCTTGATTCCGCTATAGACGGCACAAGACGAATCGAAATCGAAGCTGACGGCGACATTTTCAATACTAACGGTACTTACGGTCAAATCTCGGATGCAAGTCTAAAAGAAAACATTGTTGATGCTGGTTCTCAGTGGGATGATATCAAAGCATTGAGAGTTAGAAACTTCAATTTTAGAGAAGATTTGGGATATGATCCAAAGACACAGATTGGTTTTGTCGCTCAGGAAGTAGAAGAAGTTTCACCTGGACTTGTCAAAACAAACCCAGATGAGGACTTGGAGGGTAATGATTTAGGAACTGAGACAAAGGTTCTTAGGATGTCTGTTCTACATATCAAGGCAGTCAAAGCACTGCAGGAAGCAATGGAGCGGATCGAAACCCTTGAAGCTGAAGTAGCAGCTCTTAAAGGAGCACAATAATTTAACAATTTCTTAATCACTTTGTGTAATTCAACACAAAGTTGACACTTTTAAAATACTGTCTAGTATAGCTAGTAAGTATTTCAACGTAAACTAAATGGACGAACACACCTATAATAATTGGGTGAAAGTCAAAAAGACTTTTGAGGAGTCAGGAAATACAAACAATATGTTCTACAAAAGAGCTTGTGCAATCGTAAGGGGTGAAAAAGACCCTTTGGCGAAATTTCTTGGTGATGAAAAATGAGTGATGACCGTCTTATTACAAAGCAAGAGTGTCAGGAGATGATTGATGCTGCCATACGCCGTCACAATCGGAATGCTTCGATTATTAGTATGTGTGTTGGTTGGGTTGTTCTTGCACTTTTTGCTGAAGGTCTGCTTCGACTTATCGGAGTAATACCACCTTTATTCCCATGGTTGAACATCACATTGTAGAGTGGATAGGTGTTATCACCTTATTTCTTTTCGGTATCACTATGATTTGTCAAGGACATTTCATTTATCACGGAAAGCGTGGTTATAGACACTCTGAACGTGAAAAAGAAAAAATGAGTAATGCTCGCAAACAAGTAGAGGATTTATTCAAAAACAAATGACCGAAGAAGACTACGAAAAGTTACAAGAAAAAGTTCAGGAATTGAGAATGCAGTATTTGTTTGAAGAACCATGTCCTCTCTATGAGGAGTTAGAAGATGAATTGGACTGAATTTATTGAGTTTATTGCCAGTATCTTATATCTTTATATTGCCTGGTTAAGTGGAATTTTACTTGGTTATTTAATTGGCAAAAGGGACGGAGGAGATTTATGAACAACTACATAGAGCAATGGAGTTAATTAAATGAACAGATTCAACGATTTTACCGAAGAAGAAAAAAGAATGTTTGCAGAATCAATCTGGCGTAGACAGAGAGTTTTTATTGCAGGTGATAAGCAGTTTAGAGAGTATGGTAAACTTTTAGACGAAGTTTTAGAAAGTCTTGGGGATTATATTCCTGGGAGAATTTTATGAGAGTTGGTCTTATCGGACTAGGAAAGATTGGTGAAGGTATTGCTCGCCGTATGGTCAAAAAAGGTTATGAAGTCTGGGGTTATAGGAACAACTATGAAAAATCTTGTGAACAATATGAAGCGGGTTATATCAGTGGATGTACCACTAATATGGAAAGCCTTGCTCAAATGATTCATAACTATAAAAATATTTCTGATAAAAAACCAGGAATTTTTATGGTTGCAGTTTCACCAGAAAACGTAGAGGAAACACTTGATGACTTACTACGAGTATGTCGTGAAGGCGACATTATTATTAATTATGGCAATAGCAATATTGAGGACTGTTGGAAAAGAGAAGAGCACGCTGCAAAATTTGGCGTCGCATATCTTGACTGTGATGTTGATCGTAATATTTGTGATGTGGACAGTGGATACAACCTTATGGTTAGGGGCGGAGATACTGCAATCGCCACTTGTAAAGGCATTTTTCATACACTCGGACGGTGGGACTATACCGCCAAACATTCATCTGTAATCTAATGGAACACTTGTTAGGAAAAGCACTCATTATAGTGGCAATACCTTTTGTAATCGCTACAATCTATTTCGGTTCAAAGAAGGGGCACTACTATGAATCCGAACACTATAAGGGTAATGGAACCGCACACTAGGCAAAAATTTCATTTTGCCTGGTCTTCATTTTCAAGAATATATGGTGTGGCACACGTCACCACACCAATGGTAGATTTCTGTTATGATTGGGCACTTACAGAGGAAGTAGCACCACTCGATTGTTTAAACCACGTCGATAGATACTTTAGAGAACTATGGACAAAATCACAGAATTAAAAAGAGAAAATAAGTGGCTCAAGGAAGAGATTAGGCGATTGAGACATCAGTTGTCTATGAGGGAAGAGCAAGAATGGGCACACCCTAATTCATGTGTTCACAATACCGACCCCTGGAAAACATGGAAGTACAGTTAGGTATTCTGTTTTTTATGTGTATGTTTGGTGTATTTTTATTTGTAGTTTCTATTTTAACGGACTGGTAATGGGACATTTCGCACGATGGGCATTAGAGACCCCAGTCACATTAGGATTTCTTTGCTACCTTTTAGTTGTGGTGCCGATATTGGGCATTTACCTTGTACATAAGAATAAGTGGCAGCACTGGGAACCATTTGACAAGGGGCACAAGAAGTAGTATAATTAGTTCTGTTGAGAGGGAAACCACTCAACTGCGGCAGTTCCCTTCTGATAGGTTCAGGACTGGCGGCGACAGGAACCTATCGCAACGGAATGTAGCTCAGTTTGGTAGAGCACTCGCTTTGGGAGCGAGTGGCCGTAGGTTCGAATCCTATCATTCCGATTGCCAGTTCCGAGACTGGCATTCTTGACTAAATACCATTCAAACCTTATAATACAAGGGTAAACCAAATACAACAATGGCACTGACTGAAAAATTCAAGAAAGACCTCACCACTCTTCGTGGTGCTGCTAATGGCGATTTTTTCCTTGATGTAAAGAATCCGAAACTTTTCAAAAAGGTTCGCCGCTTCTACGAAAACAATGGTGTTGTTTTTTCAGGAGACCCTCTTGATGATTATGAAATCTTGATGGAGTATATCTTTCAAGATCTTGAAACCGTTACAGAAGTTGCTTGATGAAAGTCGTGAAAAAACCAACTGTTCTTATGGAGCAGTTTCCTTATCGTTATGTCCAAGTTGGTAAGTTGGAAATCAACGGAAAACCAGATTGTCGTATTCAAAAGGTTGATTCATACACTGGACGTTACAGGGACATGTATCTTTGTGACAATGAAATGCAGTTGATGACTGCTATGGAAGACTTTGAATACACCAAATGGTTAGACCCTGATATGGTTCC
>Ga0222718_10005736_pt1 | contig 9989 bp, 8 predicted proteins | sample C33_27DmetaG_FD_165045 | JGI IMG/M metagenome (GOLD analysis project Ga0222718, IMG submission 165045) | Estuarine water microbial communities from San Francisco Bay, California, United States - C33_27D | ecosystem: Environmental > Aquatic > Marine > Unclassified | place: USA: California... | reverse complement strand
TAAAGATCTTTTTTCAATTTCTAAAACAATATTTTCAATAATTTTACTTTTTTGGATTGATGGCTCGGATTTGATTTCGAGCAGCATGAATAAATTTTGCCCTTTAGGACGGCAGGCAAGGTCGAGTAGATCAGACAATTTTGGAATGCGAATGCCTGATAAAAACGCTTGTTCAGGGTATAAACTCCCATAAGAACTTCTTTTATCCACACCTCCAATATCAAACATTTGAAGTTCAGAAACTGTCAGATCGCTTATTCGAGGGCCATCTTCTAAAAGCCAGTTGCCTTCAGCATTCCTTGTTATGGCTTTTGACAAATGAAAGTCATGAGTAATTACTGGCACTTCATCTTTGGTAAGTAAAACATCAAATTCGATAGCCAGTATATCGTTTTCTACAATATACTCAAAACCCTCGATGGAATTTTCGGGCATCAGTCCCCGAGCACCTCTATGACCGATTATACTTCTAAATCCTGGTTTACTTCGAAAAGCATTTAGCTGTGGGAAGTCTTGAAAGTGAGGAGAACCTTTCATTAGGCAATCCTCTTTCCTGTGTCAGTATGGAAGATGTGAGTATTGTCTTTTTTCATATTGAATGCCATTACTGAGCCAACTTCTGCAGTAACGTGACCAGGTATGCTTACTACAATTTCTACATCCGTTTCTTTTAAAAGTCCGTGTATTAAACTATTTGCACCAAGCTGTTCGACCATCTGTACAATAACTTGGACGTTTCCTTTATTGTCTATTTGTAAATGTTCGGGCCGTATACCAAGAGTTACTCGCTTATGATCCCCCTTGAATTTTGAAACCTTTGTTCCGTTGCAAAGTATAATAAAGTCCTTTTGACAAGTTGCTGGAATGAAATTCATTGATGGACTGCCAATAAAGCCAGCGACAAATATGGTCTCCGGGCGATCATAAAGCTCGATGGGAGTGCCAAATTGCTCAACTACACCATCATTTAAAACCATCAGTCTATCACCGAGTGTCATTGCTTCAACTTGATCATGAGTAACATAAATTGAGGTTACTTTGAGCCTTTGCTGTAGTTTTCTAATTTCTAGACGCATTTGCACTCTTAATTTTGCATCAAGATTTGATAGAGGTTCGTCGAAAAGAAATACTTGTGGATTACGCACAATTGCGCGTCCCATTGCTACTCTTTGCCTTTGTCCTCCTGACAATTGTCTAGGTTTCCGTTCAAGGTACTCATGTATACCTAATATCTTGGCAGCTTCATTGACACGGCGGTCAATTTCACCTTTGTCTATTTTTCTTATTTTAAGGCCATAAGCCATATTTTGGCGAACCGACATGTGGGGATATAATGCGTAGTTTTGAAAAACCATCGCTATATCGCGTTCTGCTGGCTCTAGCTCATTGACCACACGGTTACCGATAGAAACATTTCCTGACGTAATTGTTTCAAGTCCTGCAACCATTCTCAATAATGTAGATTTACCGCAACCTGAGGGACCAACAACAACAACTAATTCACCATCCTTAATTGCTCCGTTCACATTATGAAGAACTTTAACTTCTCCGTAAGTTTTGACAAGATTTTCAAGTTTTATAGTTGCCATTTTGATTAACCTATTACTTATCTGTTTCCGTAAGGCCCTTTACAAAGAGCTTTTGCATAGCAATGACGACGAAGACTGGCGGGATCATAGCTAAGAGCGCAGTCATCATAATAATATTCCATTCTGGTTGCTGCTCCGCTGCCTCAAGCATACTTTTTATGCTTACTACTATGGTGGTCATATCACTATCGGTGGTTATCAAGAGTGGCCAAAGATATTGGTTCCAACCATAAATAAATAATATGACGAAAAGAGCTGCGATATTTGTCCTGCTTAGTGGAATTAAAATATCCCAAAAAAACTGCAGTGGTTTTGCTCCATCTATTCGGGCACTTTCTAACATTTCGTCCGGTATCGTAAGGAACACTTGCCTAAACATAAAAGTTGCTGTGGCTGACGCTATTAGGGGGACTGATAGGCCCCAATAACTGTTTAACATTCCAAGATTTGCGACAACTTCAAATGTTGGGAGTATCCGCACTTCGACTGGCAGCATCAGTGTGATGAATATTAACCAAAAAAAACCCATGCGAAATGGAAACTTAAAATAAACTATGGCAAAGGCTGACAGAAGAGATATTGCTATTTTGCCAACAGCTATCATCATAGCCATAGTAAGCGAGTTAAGTAACATTCTCCAAACAGCAGTTGTTTCTGAGCCAGACAAGCCATCCCCAAAAAGAGTAGTAACAAAATTTTCCCAGAAATATGTGCCAGGCAGCAGTGGAATGGGTGCTTGGGTCATTCGAATTGGATCGTGTGTTGCAGCAACAAATGTTATCCAAATTGGCAGTGCAACAATAATTACTCCGAAGATGAGTATCATGTGACTAATTATGTCTAATATTGGGCGGTTTTGGACCATCAATACTCGACCCTGCGTTCAATATAGCGGAATTGTACAATGGTCATAGCCACTACCAAAAACATTAAAATCACTGATTGAGCTGCCGATCCTCCCAAATCCAGTCCTACAAAACCATCATTGTATACTTTATAAACTAAAATAGATGTAGCGTTTGCTGGTCCGCCCTGAGTAACGGCGTGAATAATGCCGAACGTATCAAAAAAAGCATAAACTGCATTAATAACTAGTAAGAAAAATGTCGTCGGTGAAATCAGTGGAAATATATGATCAACAAACCGTCTTATCGGACCAGCCCCATCTATTGCCGCAGCGTCAATAAGAGATCGCGGTATTGATTGCATGGCAGCTAAATAAAAAAGAAAGTTATAAGCGACTTGTTTCCAAGCCGCAGCAATAATGACTAACATCATTGCCTGTGACCCATTGAGATAGTGGTTCCAATCAATACCAATGAATTCTAATAAATATGGAAATATTCCCAGTGTTGGGTTAAACATGAACACCCAAAGAGCACCTGCGAGTACGGGCGCTACAGCATATGGCCAAATTAATAAAGTTCTATAAGATGTAGTCCCTCTAATTACTCTATCTGCAAATCCGGCAAGGATTAAGGCAAGTGACATGGATAGAGCAGCAACGCATATCGAGAAAAAAATAGTTCTTCCAAAGCTTTCAAGATATTGATCATCTTTAGCCAGGTATGCGAAATTTTCAAACCAAACGAATTCGGTCGACATTCCAAATGCATCTTCTATTAACAATGACTGGTAGGCTGCTTGGCTTGCAGGCCAAATAAAGAAAATGAGCGTGATAACGACCTGGGGTGCTACCAATAAATATGGTAAAGGAGACGTCGGAAAATGAACGCGCTTTAGCATCTAGACATCCCTAACAGGTTTTTAAAATGGGTTAATGTCGGCGACCACAATACTAGGCCGCCGGCAAGTAGTCTAATTTATTTTGCAGACCGTTCGAATTTCCGCAATAATTTATTGCCACGATCGACAGCCGCGTCTAGAGCAGCTTTTGCAGATTGATTGCCTGCCCATAGATCTTCCAGTTCCTCGTTTATCACATCGCGAATTTGGACAAAATTACCAAATCTTAAGCCACGGGAATTTGCAGTTGGTATGTTTAGGCTCAACTGTTTGGTTGCAGTATCAGTTCCAGGGTTTTCTTTGTAGAATCCTTGGCTTTCAGATAAATCGCCAGCGGCAGATGTTATAGGTACATACCCTGTTTCTTGATGCCACCAAGCTTGCACATCTGAAGAGGATAGAAAGGTCAGAAACTTTGACAATCCCTTATATTCTTCCGCTTCGTGTCCTTGCAAAGCCCATAAAGTAGCACCACCAATAATCGAATTTTGCGGTGCAGACGCAAGGCTGGTGTCAAGAGGAAGCATTGTTTGGCCAAATTCAAAATTTGCCTGCTTTACTATTGACCCATAGTAGGCAGATGAATTCATCCACATACCACATTCGCCATTAGTAAACATTGGCAAAGAGTCACCTCGGCGACCCCCGTATTTAAATAGTTTTTCTTTTTGACTGTCGGCAATAGCTTGGAGTCGATTTGCTACTTTATCATTATTAAAGGTGAACTCTGTGTCAAATCCAGTGAAACCATTTTCTTTCGTACCCATTGAGATATCATGCCATGCAGAAAAGTTTTCAATCATGACCCAGCTTTGCCAGCCAAACGAATAGCCACAATCCATGCCATTAGCTACCAAAGCTTTGGCAGCAGACTCAACTTCATCCCAGGTTGTTGGGACAGAGGCACCGGCAGCTTTAAGAGCGTCAGCATTGTACCAAAGGACTGGAGTTGAACTGTTAAAAGGCATAGATAAAAGTTCGCCATCAGAAGTCTGATAGTAAGAGACCACAGCTGGTAAGTAAGCAGAACCATCGAATGGTTCACCGGAGTCCCTCATCATTTCTTCAACTGGATATATCGCACCCTTAGCAGCCATCATTGTTGCAGTACCTACTTCAAAAACTTGTACTAAATGTGGATGTTCTTTTGCACGAAATGCTGCAATTGCTGCAGTCATTGTTTCGGTGTAATTCCCTTTATATGATGGTATAATTTCGTAATCGTTCTGGCTGGCATTAAAATCAGCGGCTATCTTGTCAACGCGCTCACCGTTTGTGCCTCCCATAGCATGCCACCAATGTACTTCAGTTTTAGCGATCACGGCACCTGCGGACATGGCTAATGCTACAGCTGCTGAAAATATTGTTTTTGGAGCCTTCATTTCTTCCTCCCTAAGTAAATGTTAACCGGATAAGAAGGTCGGCTAATAAAGAAAATAATGCAAGGGAATTTTTTATATTAAAATTATAACATTTTGTTATAATATGAAAAAGTGAATAAAGTTTACTTATCTATTCGCTTGTCTAAACGGAATTATAAAAAGTGTAAGCCATTGAAATTTAAGATAAGACAACTGGAAGCGTTCCGTGCTGTTGCTGATACTGGTAGTATTACCAAAGCTGCCCGACACTTGGGAATATCTCAGCCTGCAGTCAGTCGGCTTGTTTCAGATTTTTCAAAAACAGTCGGTTTTGACCTGTTTCAGCGCAGACGTGGAATTCTCGAACCCACAAGCGATTCTCGGTATTTGCTATCAGAGGTAAGACGTTTAATTGATAGTTTGGATCATCTTGAAGACTTACGGCGTGATCTAACAGAACGAACGGTTGGCCATCTGCGTATCGCTTGTCTGCCAGGTTTTGCCACAAGCCATTTGCCCTCTGTACTCGTAAATTTTTTGCGGAGTAGACCGGGCGTGACTGTATCTCTGGAGCCCGATCGGCCAGAGCGTATTCTTGAATGGATTATAGGTGAACAATACGATTGTGGTTTGACAGATGGTTTTTCAGGCCATCCAGCAACAATAAGCCAGGACTTGGATATAAAATCAGTATGTATTTTGCCTAATGGACACCCACTTGAAAAAAAAGAATACATTACCCCTTCAGACCTATCAAAAGAAAGGCTCATCCATGCTAGGCGTGATAGTTGGTTTTATCAGGAGCTAGCACGCTGCTTTGGTGCTGATAATGTTGAAATAAATAGCTTTGTTGAAGTAAGGCAATTTACCACTGCCTGCACAATGGTCAACGAAGGCATCGGGGCTTCTGTTGTCAGCGCTTTAGATGCTGAAGCTTTTAGAGAAACAGGAATTATTATAAAACCTTTTAAACCAGCTATTTTTCATCGCTTATCAATAATACAACCTGCATCGGGTCCAAGTTCACCCGTTGTTTTAGATTTTATTGATAATTTTATAGAAAGTTTACAGCCGTTTTTCGCAAACAGCATCGAAGATTCTTAGTTAGCTCACATACCCTCAATAATCATTAGATCGGTCTCAACACCTCTATCGCGTATAGATTTTGCGGCTTGATATTCATCACTAAAATAAAATTTTTCAGCTGCTTCCTTACTTTCAAATTCGATAAGTGTGACAATACCTGAAACATCTCCCTCATGTCTGTCAGCCTGCGGGCCGCGAGCCAATAATTTTCCTCCAAAGCTCTCTATTAATGGTAGAGCTACTGATGAAAATTCTTTAAAAACATCTTGATCTTTCACACGCAAGTTTGCCATGAGGTAACCTTTTGGCATTTGACACTCCTTTGATTTCAAATTTTCTAAAATTGTTTGGCTGTTTGACACGTATCTTTATTTTACCGCAAGCCAAGGTTAGTAACTGAAAAATAATTGTAAAGCAATTTTTCACATTCAGTACTTCAATCTTTTCTACTATGCTCTGATCGTAAAATTTCGCAAATTAATCGGGATAAAAAAGATGAGGTAAGTAGGGCTTGTAGTAATAGTCATGGTAGTTTTCGGTGCATTTAATGCAGCAGGAGATATAGGTCCTGCTATTGATATCTTAATCTTTGCTTTTTGTGCTGGGTATTGCTATCGGCCATATGCTTGGAGCTAAAGATGGTGATAACCGGGTAACGCGATTTGGGGATAGAGCGATACGTGGTGGTTGGTTAGGATTTTTAGTCGGCATAGTAATGATGGAGAGTAGTCTCTCTGTAGCTCAAATGGATTTTTCTGCTATAATGCCTGCATTTGCGGTTGTTGCTTTAACTCCATTTTATGGTTATTTTTTAAACTTGCTTCTATGAAAATCGATTGATCCTATCAAAGAACAAACTCATGATCTATTTTTGGTTAATATAAATCTTAGGCTATTAGTACCGTGTTGGCAGCAGCTGCATCAGCAACAGCAGTCACGCCCGTCAAACCTTCTAACTCTATAACGGTTACAATGGATACATTCGCTGTATTGTTGTCAAATGTATCATTACTCTCAACAAGATATGTATTTCCGCTCAATTCGAATACAACGACACCAATGGCATCTGCGTCGTCTGCTGCTTTTATTATAACGCCATCTACTGATACAGCATCAATCCATTCTGCGAGGGTATTGATAAGCCCTTTATCCGAGCCTGACAATGTAGCAACTCCGTTTGTTACTGAAGCTGTAACTGTCTCGCCTCCCCCTCCACCTGCTATCGCACTTTTAACGTCGATGGATGCTGAATTTGCTCCTTTAGCTCCAGTAATTAGGTCAATCTTGTCATTATGATTATCGGCAGCTGCAGCTTGGTAATCAGTGATTTTATCCATGGATGCCTCTGTGGATGTTCCTGAAGCGAAATCAAATTCGTCGTCGCCTGCGCCTCCAGTTAGTGTGTCGGCGCCTGCTCCACCATTTATAGTGTCATCACCGGTTCCCCCTGAAATATTATCAGCAGAGGCCCCACCAGTTAAGCTATCATTCGCATTTGAACCAGTAATTGTGTTAGTTCCGCTGGTTCCGGTTACAGTTACACCGGATCCAGATGAACTTGCATTTACTACCACGCTATCAGTTCCTGCAGCAAATGAAGTCTCGAAAGTGAAATTTGATAAGTTTATGGTTGTCTGGTCGGCTACAACAGTAAATGTAGCGGTACCTGTTCCATTTTCTGCTAGTTTCAGGCTAACTCCAGACACGTCACTGGCAGCAATTTGCTGAGTAGTGCCTCCACCAGTTAAAAGGATACGCTCTACCGAAGTAAGAGTTAAATTGCTTGAGCTCAAATCTACGCCGGCATCAAGAGCAAGTGTGTCAGAATCTCCACCACCCGCATTAATGTTTATTTTAGCAGATGAACCGTCACCGTTTGCGGTAATTTGTATAGTATCATTCGATCCATTTGATGCTATTACAAACCCTGCTGAGTCTGTAGTTATTCCATCGATCTTAATATTATCTGCGGCTGATCCAGTCTGAATATTAGCAACGCTGTTGCTCGTTGCGTCTAGATTAAGTGTTGCAGAGCCGGTTAGATTTGATGCATTCAATGCAACTCGTGTTGAACTATTGCCAGTAATTGTATTTGTATTGAGGTCAAAATCACCAGTACCGGTAACGACAACACTAGTGAGATCAACTCCTGTTATATCGGCTGAACTGTCTATATTTAAATCGTTTAAAAGATTTAAATTGAGTGTCTGAACATCTACAAAATTTAAGCCAGCAATATTAGCCGTTTTATCACCATTTGATGTATCTGAGTCAAAAGTCTTTATAGTAAGAGCGTTAGTGGTAGACCCCGTCGCGTCTGTTTGATGGTCGAAAATCGGTATTGCTGTTGAGGCTGTTTGTGCGATTTCGGTATCCAGATAAAAATCTTGACTATCTTTTATGGTAACTGTGCTTCCGTCGAAGTTTTTTAACCGCAGCTTTACAGACGTCGCAACATTGGTAAGGTCACTTGTTCCACCGGTTAGCCAAAGAGTTGTGTCTGAATTAGTATTCAGAACAGTTTCAGTTGATATATCAGCAGAGTCTAAAGTTACTACTAAAGGGGATGAACCACCTAAGGTAAGATTTTCTAACGTTGATGCGTGTAAGTCAAAATTGGTTGAATTTCCCAATGAATTAACAGCACTAAGTGTTATAATTTGATTGCTAACGCCATCTGCGTAAATAGTAGATGACTCTGCAGCGGTAAGATCAATAATTTGAGCTGACGCGAAGCCATTATTTGATGTAGCCGTAATGGCACCCGCTGACTTAATGGTTACTTTTCCGACAGAATTTGCATCTGTAATGGTGATGTCAGTTCCAAGCACAGCTCTTTCATTGTTAAGTGTAAGCGTTCCAGTTGCACTTGTTGCGCTAGTCACGTTAATGGTCCCTACATTTGTAACATCTATGTTGCCTTTCAGAGCACTTAAATCCCGAAGAGTGACATTTCCATTACTTGTAATTTCTAGGTTTCTGAGTGCCGAGGCAGCAGTGATATCAGCATTATTGGTATTATTGATTATTATATCTTGGGTTGCAGTCGAAGAACTTAAGGTAACACTTTTACCGCCAGCATCTATGCTCAAATCTTTCGAAGAGCCTGTTGTTGTTAAAGTGGTATCTGCCGAGATAATCAAATTAATGTCGTTGTCTGTCTGAGCTGCAAGTTTTATTGTTGAAAAATGTGAACCTACAGATATTGGCAAACCGACATTTACCAAATCAAGTGTTTTGATTAGAGAATCGGAATTAGAATTTTCAAAATTGAGTGTATTACTTCCTGAAATATTGGCCAAATTTACGTCAAATTCATAATCTCCACCCAGTGTAGTGGCGGATGTCGTAAACGTAATTGTCTCTATACCGCTTACTGTGGCGGTACCAAGAATATCATCAGTAGCAGTGATTGTTATTAAGTCGTTATCGTATGGATCTGTATCGACAACAGACGTGCCCGAAATCAAAGTAGAACTTGTCGCACTTATAACGTCGCTTACCCCGGTCAAACCTAGGTTTTCAACTTCTGCCACAACAACCATTGAGTTCGAAGTAATAGGAGCCGTTGAAGTGTCATCACTTGTTGTGGTACTCGATGTCTCTGTTGTGCTTGGTGTGTTGCTTCCACAGCTTGAAAGTATGATTGCAATTAACGGATAGCTGTAAGCCCGTTGTTTCAGCTTTGTAAGTGTCTCAAGTTGGCGCATCAAAGCTCTATTGAAATATTTATTAATTGTCAGTCGTAGCATTTTTCTTAGATATCTTTTTATTTTAAGGCAGTTTTAATAGTACTAGCTTTAATACAACGACTTTGGCTTTAAAATGTATAGATAACTGATGCGTTTCGTGCTTTTCGATTTAGCTGATTCAATGTCTTTTTAGAACCATTGACTATATGAATTCTTTCATGCCTTTTGAATTATATCTGGTTTACACATTGCTCTCTAAGGTTAAAATCTGAATAAACCTCACAAATAGTAAAGAATTGTTATATCGTGATGGTTATCAGTTACCTGTTTATATCTAATTTGATGATATCAAACTGCATCAAATTTTGCTGCGATAATTTTTGCGGCATCTAGTAATATGTCTTCTCGAAAATGTGACGCAACCAATTGCACTCCCACAGGACGGTCTTCTTTTCGGTCAGTTGTAACTGTCAATCCCGGGAGTCCCATAAAAGGTAATCCAATTTGTAAAATTT
>Ga0222718_10005734_pt1 | contig 9993 bp, 6 predicted proteins | sample C33_27DmetaG_FD_165045 | JGI IMG/M metagenome (GOLD analysis project Ga0222718, IMG submission 165045) | Estuarine water microbial communities from San Francisco Bay, California, United States - C33_27D | ecosystem: Environmental > Aquatic > Marine > Unclassified | place: USA: California... | reverse complement strand
CCCTTAAGGTTAATCACATTCTCATAACCTCTGGCCATGAGTGCTTGGGTGATGGCAGCGCTTCGTCCGCCTGCCTTGCAATGAATCACCACATCCTTATCCTTAGAAATGCGAGAAAGGTTACTCATTACCTCACCCATCGGAATAAGTTCGCCTCCAATATTGCAGTATTCAAATTCGTTGGTTTCGCGGATATCGATCAACTGTAGGTCATCTCCCGCATCCATTCGAGCCTTCAGCTCAGTAACCGAAATTTCTTTCATGGCGCGAATTTATTTTAATGATTCTATCAAAAATTGAATTTCTTCTGTTTCCATTCCTTTAGGATAAAACAGAATAAACTCTTCAATTAATTCAGGTTTGAGCACAAGTAAATCTACCAGCTGCTCAAATCCCTCGTCTTCATTTTTTGATCTAAAATTCAAAACAGCTTCGTAAAGCTTTATGTAGTGATTTTCAGAGTGAACTTCGAGCGCCCGGTCTACCACATCTTTTGCGAGCGCATCATTGTTGATGGAAAGGCAAAGCTGTATATAATCAACCCAAACATCTTCGTTTAAATAACCAAACTCAATAGTATTTTCATAGGCGTTGAGCGCGTCATCGGGTAAGTCATACTTAGCAAAAAGTCCCGCTATGAAGAAATGGTAGTCCTCGTTTTCCGGCTCAAGTTCAATGGCCTTTTTGGCATATTCTAACGCTTCTAATTCTCTGCCAAGCATATCAAGTGAGCTACTCGCTGCGAGCCAAGCCTCAGCCATATCTTCGTCTTTTCTTAGGGCCTTTTCAAAATAGGTGAGTGCGGAGCGATGATCTTCCAAATTATCATAGCAATCGCCTATGTAGAAATAAATAAGTGTATCGAGAATTTCGAAGGATAATGCCCTCTTGTACAAGTCAATGGCTTCTTGATATCTATTGAGTTGCACTAAAATGTTGGCCTTGTTAAAGAGCGCTGCATGAAAGTTCTCATCAATAAGCAATGCATAGTCAAATGCGGTAGCTGCTTTACTAAAATCAGCTTTGGCCTGATAACTCGCTCCTAAATTGAACCAAGCATGTTCATTATAAGGCACCTGATCGATTAGATTATTAAAGGTGCTCACCGCATCATCGTAATCCTTTGAAAGTTCGAAGCAATAAGCGAGCTCATAAATGGCGTCCTCATTATTTGGCTCAATTGACAGTGCCTTTTTCAAATAGGTGATGGCTGTTCTGTAATCCTCTATATTCTGATACTCCACAGCCAGATTCAAGTAGATGTTGTCTTTATCTTCTGATGTGAACTCCAATGCTCGAGACAAAGCATCTATGGCCTTGGAATAGTTACCCTTCTGACTTAACACACTTGCTTTTATAATGTGAAACTCAGGGTTTGTCTGCTCGAATATTTCAATTTCGTTCAATAGTGTAATCGCCTCCGATTGCCTATTGGTTAGGGATAGTAATTCTGCTTCTTTTAAACTTAGTTGTCGGTTGGTTGGATGCAGATTTTTAGCGGTGGTCAATACATGCTCGCCCAATTCAAAGCGGTGGTGTATTATATAATGCTCCAGTAAACATTCCAAATCATCCACCTCAAAGTAAAGGCTGGTACCCTCCTTTAGCATCTGCTCAAATCGCGAGGTTAACTTGTGAAGATTTGTTTGAAAGTAGTTATCGTTTAGTTCATCCATCAAAGAGTAGGTTTGGTCAAAATTAACCGAGCGCTATGGGAGATTTGAATGAATGAATTTGTGTTTTCAACATCTTTCTGAACATATATGCAAAGTTTGTAATAATAGTCGACATTACAGGAAGTTTCGGTATCCGTGAATTGGATATTATGCTGATGCTAGACAAAGTGAATAAATATCTTTGCGGTCCTATTTTCAATTATGACTTTAATATCCTCTATTTCTGGTACTCGAGGCACCATCGGTGGTAAGCCAGGAGAGAACCTAACACCTCTGGATGCAGTTAAGTTCGCCTCGGCATTTTCGTCTTTCATTAAAAAGAGCTCTGGCCAAGATAGACCAACAGTGGTTATTGGTAGAGACGCTCGTCCATCGGGTGGATGGCTGTCCAACATCGTTTCGGCTACACTTCAAGCGAGTGGTGTTGACGTGATTGATCTTGGTTTGAGTACCACACCTACAGTGGAAATAGCCGTTCCCAATCTTAAGGCGGATGGTGGCATCATTTTAACCGCTAGCCATAACCCGGTGAATTGGAATGCTCTGAAGCTCCTCAATGGCAAGGGAGAATTTATTTCTGCAGAGGAGGGTAACATCTTATTAAAGTTAATTCAGGAGGCTGAATTTGACTATGTGCCTGTGGAACGCACCGGAACTTACACCCAAGATGATTCATGGATAGATAAGCACATTGAGATGGTGCTTAATTACCCCTTGGTTGATAAAGAAGCTATTATGAAAGCGCAGTTAAAGGTGGCAGTAGATCCTGTGAATTCTACAGGTGGTTTAGCCATTCCGAAATTGCTTGAGAAACTTGGGGTGAAGCAGGTGGTGACAATCAATGGTGATGTGAGTGGAAATTTTGCCCACAATCCGGAGCCTTTAAAGGCCCACCTGACAGAAATATCAGAATTGGTCAAGTCCGAAGGTCTCGATCTTGGTATCGTAGTCGATCCTGATGTGGATAGGTTAGCGTTGATATCAGAAAATGGCGAAATGTTTGGCGAGGAATATACATTGGTGGCCATTTCTGATTACTATATGAAGAACAAACCAGGGACAACAGTTTCCAATCTGTCATCAAGTAGAGCGCTAAAGGACATAACTAGCGCTGCGGGCGAAAAATACTTTGCAAGCGCTGTTGGTGAGGTGAACGTGGTGGTCAAAATGAAAGAGACCAATGCTGTTATCGGTGGTGAAGGAAATGGAGGTATCATCGTTCCAGATTTTCACTACGGTCGTGATTCACTCATTGGCATTGCGCTGTTTTTATCACACATCGCACGGACGGGTGTTCCCATGAGCACCCTTAGGAATGGGTATCCACATTATGAAATGGCTAAGAATAAAATCGAGCTAAGACCAGGCATGAACCCCGATGAGATTATTGGAAAAATGAAAGAGCGTTATACCGCTGAAGAAACCAATGATGTGGATGGCTTGAAAATAGATTTTGAACACGGCTGGGTGCATCTAAGAAAATCCAATACTGAGCCGATAATTCGAATTTATACCGAAAGTGAGTCAGCAGCTAGCGCGAATGAGCTGGCACAGCGGATTGAACAAGAAATTGAATCACTCATCTAGTTATTAAACCTATGAAAGTATATTTTGACAGCGCGGCCACCACGGCCATGGATCCCGAAGTGATTGAAGAAATGAATCTATATATGCGTGAAGACTATGGCAATCCAAGTTCAACGCATAGCTTTGGAAGACGAACCCGAGCCGCTATTGATATGGCTCGAAAACGAGTGGCTTCACATGTTAATGCCGAGCCTGGAGAAATCATCTTCACCAGTGGTGGCACCGAGGCAGACAACATGGCTATACTTTGCTCAGTAAATGACCTAGGAATTACACATGCCATTACATCCGCTATTGAACATCATGCTGTATTGTATCCTTTGGAGCAACTAGCAGAAGAAGGCAAGATCAAGCTTTCCATTGTAGATGTTGACGATCTTGGCAGAGTTGATCTGGATCATTTGGAGAAATTGCTGCAAGACAACGAGCGTAGCTTTGTTTCGCTTATGCACGCAAACAATGAGCTCGGTAACCTCTTACCGTTGAAGGAAGTTGGAGAGATTTGCAAGAGTTATGACGCCATCTTGCACTCGGATACCGTGCAGACTATTGCCCATTACAAACTTGATGTGAAAGACTTGGGAGTGCACTTTATTACCTGTGCAGGACATAAGTTTCATGGACCCAAAGGATGTGGGTTTTTATATGTAAACAACTCGATTAAAGTTAACCCGATTATTAGAGGTGGATCGCAGGAGAGGAGCATGCGCGCTGGAACTGAAAACGTGTATGGAATTTTGGGTTTGGCCAAGGCACTAGATATTGCTTATGAGCACCTTGAAGAACATAGTGACTATATCTTGGGTTTGAAAAGGTATATGATCACTCGATTGAAAAATGAATTTCCCGGGGTACGCTTCAACGGTGACGCAGAGGGAGAATCTCTTTACACTGTGCTGAATGTTTGCTTGCCTGAAACGGATAAAAAAGAAATGTTGCTGTTTAGCTTAGATATCGAAGGCATTGCGGTTTCTGGAGGTAGTGCTTGTAGTTCGGGAAGTGATGTTGGTTCGCATGTTTTGAACGCCATAGGTTCAGACCCAAACAGACCGGCCGTGCGGTTTTCATTTAGTAAGTACAATGCCAAAGAGGAAATCGACTATACCATCAAGAAGCTAAAGGCTATATATGAAATGGAGTCCATAGTCTGAATATGCCTAACCTAAACGTTACTTTCCTAGGCACGGGCACATCAATGGGAGTGCCAGTAATTGCGTGCGATTGTGACGTCTGTAAAAGCGTAGATCCAAGAGACGATCGACTTCGATCGAGCATTCTGATCGAAACGGAATCTACCACTGTTTGCATAGATAGCGGGCCAGATTTTCGCAATCAAATGCTTCGTCATAACGTAAAAAAGTTGGATGCCCTTGTCTATACGCATGAGCATAAAGACCATACTGCGGGTATGGATGATGTTCGAGCTTATAACTTTATCTTGAGAAAATCAATGACGCTTTATACCTCCGATAGGGTTGAGGCAGCGCTTCGAAGTGATTTTCACTATGCCTTTGCTGATACTAAATACCCTGGGGTTCCAAATATTTCTTTTGTGCGAATTGAAGAGGATCCATTCACGGTTGGCGATATAGAATTTCTACCACTGCCAGTAATGCACCATAAATTGCCCGTGTTAGGATTTAGAGTTGGAGATTTTGCATACATCACCGATGCGAACCATATTCCTAAAGAAACTTGGTCAAAGCTCTCGGGAGTCAAAGTTTTAGTTATAAATGCATTGAGAAAAACAGATCACCTAAGTCACTTCACCTTAAGTCAAGCTATCGATATTGCACGAGAACTAGATGCAGAAAAAACATATCTCACGCATATCAGCCATCAAATGGGAAAGCATGCGGATGTAAGTCAAGATTTGCCAAACGGAGTTGAAATTGCCCATGACGGACTAAAAATTAGTATCTAAATCAAGCTGTGAAACTTTATAAAAACCACAACAGATGAGTAAAGAATCGATTCTTCTAGTTGATCACGCTGAGCGCGATCACCTCCTACCACTCACCTTTACTAGGCCTGTAGCAGATATTCGAGTTGGAGCTTTCACCATTGCGGAGAAGTGGGAAAAAAGGTTTGGCTTTGATAAGGGTTACGTGACTCAAGATTATTTGACACAGGTATTCAAGTCTGATATTGGAATTTTCAACTATGCCGTAAACGGATCGGTAATACCAACTCAAGATTTTGTAGATCAATTAGAAGCGCTACAGAAAGGCCAGAGCCTATATAAAGATGGAGTTTGGTTGGCTACCAAGACCGAAAACTTTGATCTGAATGAAGTAAGTAATACAGAGTCATTAGAAGCGGAATGCGAAGTGCACAGAATTGACCGCAATTGGAAAATCTTTCAACTAAACGATTGGGCGCTTAGAGAAGATTTCGATTGGATTACTCAGAACCTGGAGGCAGAATACAGCTTGCCCGAGGGAATCACCTTGATTGGAGATCAAATATTCGTTGAAAAAGGTGCAAAAGTTGGACCTTCAATAATAAACTCAACTACTGGCCCAGTTTATTTAGCGAAAGACTCAGAGGTGATGGAGGGCAGCATGATTAGAGGTGGTTTGGCTTTAATGCATGGCTCTACATTAAAAATGGGTGCGAAAATCTATGGAGCTACCACCATAGGCCCACACTCGAAAGTTGGGGGCGAAGTGAATAATTGTGTGATCCTAGGGTATTCAAACAAAGGTCACGATGGATTTATTGGGAATAGTGTCATAGGGGAGTGGTGCAATTTGGGAGCTGATACCAACACATCTAATCTGAAAAACAACTATTCCATGGTCAAAATATTCAATTATGCCCTTGGAAGGAGCGAGAGTACACAAAGTCAATTTTGCGGATTAACCATGGGCGATCATTCAAAATCAGGTATCAATACCATGTTTAACACAGGTACGGTTTGCGGAATCTTCGCAAATGTTTTTGGCAGCGATTTTCCTCATAGGCGTATCCCAGACTTTGGTTGGGGCGGAGCAGCTGGGTTTAAACATTATCGAATAGCAGATGCGCTGCAGGTGGCGGAGACCGTCATGTCCCGAAGGAGTGTTGTATTGACCGAAGAATGGAAACAGGTGTACACGCACCTGTCGGAATTGCTCAAAGCTGAATAGACTTTCGGACAAAACTGCAGTATTTCATTGATGGCATATTCGTTGACATTAGTTCGAAAATTAAAGATGCTAAATGGTTTTTATTGGCATCATAGAAAGAAGCAATAGATGAAAGAAGATGCGTTGGGCCTATCATTACTTGAATTATCAGGAGGTATAGACGAGGGAACAGAGTTCATTCCACTTATGAGTAGTGAGGATGAAGCAAGAATGAATAAAGAGGAAGTACCCGAAGTGCTGCCAATATTGCCTGTAAGAAATACAGTGCTATTTCCTGGTGTGGTTATACCAATTACTGTTGGTAGAGATAAGTCCATCAACCTTGTAAAAGATGCCTACAAGGGAGATAAGGGTGAGAAGATTATTGGTGTATTTGCACAAAACGATCAAACCGAAGAGGAACCGAAACCAGAGCATATCTATGGTGTAGGTACCGTGGCTAGAATTTTGAAAATGTTGAAGATGCCCGATGGATCGTCAACCGTGATTATACAAGGTACAAGACGAGTAAAAACCCTTGATTACCTTCAAGAAGAGCCATATCTTAAAGCTAAAGTGGAGCCATTCGCTGCTGATCAAAAAAGACCTAAGGACAAGCGATTTAAGGCTTTGGTAGGGACTATAAAGGACATGGCACTCCAAATTATTAATGAGTCTCCAAATATTCCTTCTGAAGCGAGCATAGCCATCAAGAATATTGATAGCCCTGGATTCCTCATCAACTTTATATCAAGCAATATGCAAAGTCCGGTTCAGGATAAGCAGCGCTTGTTAGAAATAGAAACGATGGAAGAGCGCGCAACCGAGTTGCTCGCTCATTTGACCAAGGAATTGCAAATGCTGGAAATCAAAAATGATATCCAGAGTAAAGTGCGCAATGATATAGATAAGCAACAGCGCGAGTATTTCTTGAGTCAGCAGATGAAGACCATTCAAGAGGAATTGGGTGGTAATCCAATGGAGCAAGAGATTCAAGATATGAAAGACCGTGCGTCCAAAATGAAGTGGGATGCTAAGGTGCAGAAGTCTTTTGAAAAAGAATTGGCCAAGCTCGAGCGGATGAACCCGAGCAGTATGGAATATTCTGTGCAATTAAACTATTTGGATGTTTTGCTCGACTTACCGTGGAATGTATTCACCAAGGATAAATTCGATCTAAAGCGTGCTCAAAGAATCCTTGACAGAGATCATTATGGACTAACAAAAATTAAGGATCGAATCATTGAGCATTTGGCTGTACTCAAATTAAAAGGGGATATGAAGTCTCCGATTCTTTGCTTTGATGGCCCTCCTGGAGTTGGAAAAACTAGTCTGGGTAAGAGCATTGCAGAAGCACTCGGAAGAAAATATGTTCGAATGTCACTCGGTGGCTTAAGGGATGAAGCCGAAATAAGAGGACATAGAAAGACTTACATCGGTGCTATGCCGGGTAGGGTGATTCAGAATTTGAAAAAAGCGGGAACGGCCAACCCAGTATTCGTTTTAGATGAGCTAGATAAGGTAGGTCGTGATGGACACGGTGATCCGTCTTCCGCATTGCTCGAAGTGCTTGATCCAGAGCAAAACGATTCTTTTTACGACAATTTTCTAGAACAAGAGTTTGATTTGAGCAACACGCTCTTTATTGCAACAACCAATAATATCGGAGCCGTTCATCCAGCCCTCCGCGATCGACTAGAAATTATCAGATTGACGGGTTATACCGTAGAGGAAAAAGTAAATATTGCGGTCAAGCATTTGATTCCAAGGCAATTGACAGAGCACGGGATGAAGAAATCTGATTTCAAAATCTCAAAAAAGTTGCTTCAGCATTTGATTGAATCCTATACGCGCGAAAGTGGCGTTAGACAATTAGATAAAAGAATTGCTGCGCTTATCAGAAACAAGGCAAAGTCCTTGGCTATGGAAACTGAGTTTGAAGCCAACGTGAGCATCAATGAGATGCAAACTTGCTTGGGTCCTGGGCATCCAAGAGAAAAAGAAGGTATTCATGAGGTGCCAGGTGTAGCAAATGGATTAGCATGGACATCTGTCGGAGGTGAAGTTTTGAATATTGAAACCAGCATTACCAAGGGAAAGGGAAAGCTAACCCTAACAGGAAATTTGGGTGATGTGATGAAAGAATCTGCAGTCATAGCGGTTGAGTTTCTCAAAGCCAACGCCCATGTTTTAGATTTAGAGCAAGATGTTTTTAATAATTACAATGTTCACATACACGTGCCTGAAGGAGCTACTCCAAAGGATGGTCCCTCTGCGGGAATCACAATAATGAGTGCTTTGGCTTCCATTTTTACTCAGCGTAAGTTCAAGTCAAGATTGGCTATGACTGGTGAAATTACCCTTCGCGGCAGAGTGCTTCCCGTAGGTGGAATTAAAGAGAAAATTCTAGCTGCAAAAAGGGCAGGACTGAATGAAATCATCTTATCAGACCAAAATGAGAAAGACGTTAAGGAAATTGAGGAAATGTATTTAAAGGGAGTTAAATTTCACTATGTCAGAAATATGATTGATGTGCTGGAACTTGCTTTAGAAAAGCGCCAAGTAAAGAACGCCCTTAAGGTTGCATGATAGTCTTGGGCAATAAAAAAGGCAGTTAAGCGTACTGCAACTGCCATTAAATTTGTGATTGTGCTGCGCAGTTCAATTGTCATTCTTTTCTCTCTTTCAATCTCACCAATTCTTGCTCAAAATGCAAACGAGGGATTTGGGTTTAAGGAGATACCTGTGTCCACAACATCGGCTGCTATGGGTGGCAATCAGATTGCGGCCTACGCAACTGATGTGAATCAGCTAACGGCAAATCCAGCATTTTTTGATAGTACGTTAAATCAATCGGTTTCATTGAGTTATTTAAACTATCTAACAGATATCAACCAAACATCATTGAGCTACGCTCATTTAACGGATAGTTTCGGTTTAATATCCGGCTATTTCAGATATCTAGATTATGGAGGATTCACTGAAACAGACGAATTCGGTAATGAACTTGGTGAGTTTCGTTCGGCAGAGTATGAATTAGGTGTATCACTGACGAGGGCTTATTCGGATAGAATCTACTATGGGATTACATTGAAGCAACTTTATTCGAATTTGTATAGAAGCTTTGCTATGGGTTTAGCAGCCGACTTTGGCGCTTACTATATCGATGAAAACGGACTACAAATGGGGCTTACATTGGATAATATAGGAGGAAGATTGGTAGATTATAATCGTGGTGGGGCTAGTGCCTTTCGCCCATCGCTGAATTTTGGGATTTCAAAGAAATTTGACAAAGCACCCTTGATGTTAAGCGCTCAATACAACAATTTGGAGACTTGGGACTTGGCGAAAACAGATGCCAATTCAGCGGCATTGACCACGAGGGATGCTTTAACTGGTGAGACAGAGCGTAGGGTGCTCACTGCTGATAATTTAGCAAGGCACATCGCTCTTTCAGTAGCTTTCGTTCCATCCGATAAGTTCAACATTGTGGCAGGGTTTGATTTTAGGAGGAGACTGGAATTGGCATCAGCTCAGAGGCCTGGTATGGTTGGGTTTTCTTTGGGTACCCAGATAAAAATCAAGCGCTTCCAACTACAATATGCTTTGGTAAGTTACAA
>Ga0222718_10005733_pt1 | contig 9994 bp, 7 predicted proteins | sample C33_27DmetaG_FD_165045 | JGI IMG/M metagenome (GOLD analysis project Ga0222718, IMG submission 165045) | Estuarine water microbial communities from San Francisco Bay, California, United States - C33_27D | ecosystem: Environmental > Aquatic > Marine > Unclassified | place: USA: California... | reverse complement strand
CTCGTTCGCGGGCGAGGAAATTGAGGCAGCGGTTGCGCAGGATACGGTAGAACCAGGGATAGAAACGGTCCAGTTGCGTGAGCCGCGGCATCGCGGCGAAGGCGGCGGCAAACGATTCCTGAACAGCGTCCGCGGCATCGGACTCGTTGGGCAGCCAGGCCTGAGCGTGGTAGAAAGCCTCGCGGCGAAACTGACGAACCAGGAAATCGAAACCCGAGGGATCGTGGTGTTTCAAGCAGAGGCGAATGGCTTTTTCTTCCGTCATCGAGTGGAGTTTCCATCCACTAAACCGGTGAGTAGGAGAATTATTCGAGAAAAGAGAAAATGGCTTAATTAAGGGCACCTCCGGAAACCTCGATTTCCAGCACCCGAAGTAGCAATGTGAGTGTTTTGTGCTGATTATAGCCCATGAAATACCGGACTCAGGACGAAGGCGGCGATCTCTTCGCATTCATTGAGCATCAGAAGAAAGCCAAAGAAAGTCAGCGCAGCACCGGGGTTGGCAGGCTCGCGAAAATCATCGATTGGGAAGGCTTTCGAAGCGACCTTGAGGAGATACTCGGCTATGCAACCCGCGATGATAGCAGGGGCGGCCGCCCGCCCTTCGATCCGGTGTTCATGTTCAAGGTGCTCGTGCTGCAGAAGTTTCACGGTCTTAGCGACGCCGCTGTTGAGGAACAGATAGCGGACCGTTTCAGCTTCATGAGCTTTCTGGGATTACGTCCGGGAGATGCTATTCCTGATGCCAACACGGTGTGGGATTTCCGTGAAGCATTAGAGTGTGACGGCCGTAAAGGGAGTGAGCGTCTCTTGGCTCGATTCGGCGAAATGCTGGAAGCACAAGGACTCGTTGGGCACGAGGGAAGCATTGTGGATGCTAGCTTCGTGGACGCGCCACGACAGCGCAACACGCGCGATCAGAACAAGAGTATCAAGAAAGGAGAACGCCCGATCGAGTTCGACAGCGATACTCCCAAGGGAAGACAGAAGGATTGCGATGCCAGGTGGGCTCAGAAGAACAACGAGACTCACTTTGGATACAAGAACCACGCGAAGGTAGATGCGAAGAGCAAGTTGATCATTGGAAGTGTGACGACGAGCGCCAATGTGCATGACAGCCAGGCATTCCAAGACCTCGTAGACGAAACGGACAATGCGGTGTTTGCCGACAGCGCGTATCAATCCGAGGAGAGTGAAAGGTATGTGCTAGAAGAATGCGACTGCGAGGAATTCATCATGTTTAAGGGCCATCGAGGGCATCCACTGACAGAGGAGGAGAAGGCGACAAACACCCTGCGCAGTCGCATACGCGTGAGGGTCGAACACGTCTTTGGGCGAATGAGCCAGATGGGCATGGACACGGTCCGAACGATTGGACTGAAGAGAGGAACACAGCACAACACCCTGAGCAACTTGGTCTACAACATGGACCGCAGCGCCTTCTTGCGCAGCTGAGCGGCCAAATGAACGGAAACCGATGAACAATCGCCGATGACGCCATCAGAAACCGAGAACTCAAGTCAGATCGACCGGCAAACTGGCTGATCGACGGTGAATATCATCGTCAAAAGCAGGGTGACTATTGTTTGAAAACTGATAGTCACATCACAACTGGCGCTTTGGCGTGTTTCCGGAGGTGCCCTTAAACTAAAAATTCCCCGTCCGGCCGCCGCGGCAAGGCGGAGAAACAATCGCGCCAGAGACGGAAGTATTCCGATTTGTCACAAACACCAGTTTCCGTCGATAAGGGCCAATTCAAGCCCATGGCCTCCGACATGGCCGTCTGACGTTCATGTCCTTCGAGAGTGCCGACCCATTCGATCGCGTCCTCGGGCGCCTGTCTTGCTCAATCTTCCGCGATGCTGCCTAAGAACTCAGAGCGAGCCTCCGTTTCCACATCCATCGCAATGCGCTGCCTTCTGCCTTGGCTGGGGTGCGTTGCAGGGCGTTTCCAGGGGCTAACGGTTTCGCCTCGTGCGCGTTTGAGCTGGGCTGCGTCGCCACTGACTGCCGCGTGTATTACCATGTGTTGGCTGCGAGAGAGACTATCAGAATAGCCAAGAGAGTAGTTTGAGTCTTGGACATGAGATGGTGTCGTGGGAAATGCGGGCCTTCCGGTCTTCAACAAGATGTTTCACGATCTCGGTGCGGCCGTGGAACACCGCGGTGCTCAGTGGCGTCATTCCGCTGCTGCTGCGACGGGCATTGAGCGGCGCTCCAACATCGAGGAATCGCTTGGTTTCTTCCAGATTGCCCTCCTCAATCGCCTCAGCGAGGGCGTCGCGAAGGAGATCCGGGTGGTTCTGGTAGCGCAACTCTTGAGCTTTCGCTTCATCTTCAGCGACGTGAAAGATGAAGTCATTGCTGAATAAGCCATCTGGATTCTGCACCTGCAGGAAGTGCATGCCGGAAGATGGCAAGGTGTCTAGAGTCACCGCGACCTGTTCGTCTTCGTCAGCTTCAATCGTTCCTGACACTCTTCTGCCATTGACGACAAGGTGCGCACCGTCGCGCAGGTGCCGGGCATTGATGGTCATGGTCCAGATTCTCCTGAGCAGCAGAATCTTCACGGCTGCGAAGTCCCATCCGTCTGGCGAGGATTCTTGCTTGCAGTTCCGAAGGTGAAGCGTTCGTCGCCGCGGGCTCGCATCGGTTGCTCGTTGTGATACCAGCCATTCTCCGACAATCCATCAGGGAAGTCGTGCACGAGCAAGCCTGGTTGGTCCTTGTGCAACTGCTGCGCAATCGTGGCGTCAGGACGCGCAACAAAGGTTGCCCAATGGGAGTAGGGAGCCGACGAATTGTTGGCGACGGCCCACATGCGGTTGTCAGCGCAACGCGTGGGCACTTGCCGTTCGGTCAACACGTCGAGGCAATTCGCGCCTCTCCCACGTGCATTGTAGAAAGAATGCAGCATCACGGTGGTGCCCAGCTCTTGATAGGCGGCATAGACCTGTGGCCAGCAGGCATCATAACAGATGGCCAAACCGACTTTGACTCCCTGAATGTCGCGCGTCACCAAACGGTTACCGGCGGTATAGTGCCGCTGATCGCCGAGGGTACACATTGATTTATCATACCGATCCACGATCTGTCCTGCTGGATCGATCAGATACAAGCAGTTGGTGGGCTTCGTTTCCTCGTCGAGGTAATGCGCAGAGCCGAGGACTAACCAAAGCTCTAGGCGCTTTGCTAGTTCGCAAAGGGCTTGCGTTTCTCTTCTCAACAGGTCCCAGTTGAAGGCGTCGAAATTGTCGAAATCACTGCCGGCGTATCCTGATAGACTGCTCTCTGACGTATGCAACAGGTGTGCTCCAGCGCGTTTAGCCCGTTCCAGATACTTGCGGATCCAGCGGGCATTGCTAGCAATGTCAGCGCTGACAGGAAACTGACAGCTGGCCACCCGAAGTTTGTCCGCAGGCCGAGGTGCTTTGCTGGTATGGTCTGGGGTTCTGGCCGTATTGGCGAGCGCTCCATAGAGATCCGGGCGCCGTTGTTGGAAATTGCGGCTGAACTTTCTGGCCTGGCGGACTTTGGCAAGATCCACGTCGGCCGTGATGTAGGCTTCTTCACCCGCTGGACAACGCGCCAGGATTTGTGCGGGCACATTGCCGATCATGGTGCCACCGCCGTAGGCCTGGTTGGTGGTGACCATGGCCACATGGCTCTGAAACATCGTGGATTTGACGATGAACTCCTCCACCGAGCCGCGACGGCTATTGATCCACACAATCAATTCAGCACCCTTGAGCGATACCGTGCGGAAGCTTTCGGGAAACCAGCCGTCGTAGCATGTTAGGATTCCGACGCGTCCAAAGTCGAACTCGAACACGGGCAGATCTACCCCGCGCCGCATCGTCCATTCGGGATCGTTGCGCAGAAACCAGTCACGGTCTTTGCCCGAAGGCGGTCGCGACCAAGCCGGTTCGCCCTCAAAGTGATCGACCGCCGCATGCGTCTTGCGATACTTGGCAGCAATCTTTCCTTGTCGATCAAAGATCAAGGCCGTGTTCGCGTAATTCTTTTCATCGATGACTTCCCAACACCCCACAATCACATAAACGCCGTTGGCCGCAGCAGATGCCGAAAGGCGCTTCGTTTCTGCACCCGGCACGGAAATGTGTCCTAACAGGTATTCTGGAAACACCACCAGTTCCGCCCCGTCCTTCTTGGCTCGATCAATGTAAGGCAGAAGCGTGGCGACGACGTCCACGCCATCACGCGGCAGGTCGCCCTTGTCATAGCCGCTGATCTGCACGGCTGAGATCTTCACCACCTGCGACGATGGCTTGGCCGACTCAGGTTCGTCGGCCTGGGCAAGGCTGCTCCAGGAGAGCAAGACTATGGCCGCATACACCGCAAAGAAATCGACTGAGTGCTTCATCATAAGAGAATTCCTAATGCTTCTATATCGCCAGGGAGTGAGGACCCTACCGCATTCGCCATGATTGACTAAAGAAAGTGACTGCCTAACGCTTTCGCGCGACTTCGATGGTGTGAACCGTTACATGTTCACCTTGGCGAGGTGACTGCTTTGCCCATTGACCATTGGGCTTTAGCACGCCTGACGGCGCTGAACAGGGAATAGAGTGTGGAAACGAGTTGTCGGCACTAACGACCCAAACGCGACCTGCTGCGGCTCGCATCCGCATGTTGGCTTCGTGGTAGGGCCAGAAGACTTCTTCCGACCACTGACCGCCGTCGCGCCCGCCATTGATGGCCAGAAAGATGATCCGGGCACCGGCCTTCGACAGCTTCTGACTCAAATGCGGATCGTCCATGGGCGTGCATTGAGGATTGGCCCACATGTCATTGCAGATGAGGCCACCCACACGAATGCCCTTGATTTCAAACGTTTGGAGCGCTCGCGTCGCGTATTCGTTGATTTCGCCTTGTGGAGGGTCAGAGAAACTTCCGCAAAGCAGCGTCTTGCTGTGAAACCCCAGGAACTTTCCGGCACTATCGTAGAAGCGAAGCTGGTTGTAACACTTCTTATCGTCGGGCTCCGTGTAACAGGTGCCCAGAGCAAGAGCGATGCCTGCCTTGCTAGCGTTCGCCACGATGGTCTTGAGCGCTTTGTCCACTTCCTCTTGATCGAACTTGGACGTGTAGCCACTCAGCGAGCCCTCCGGTGTCAGTAAGATGTCAGCGTCTTCCTTGATGGCGACATCCAGCGCCCGGTGAATCGTCGCACTGTTCTCCGAGATCGATTCCGTCACGGGAATCTGCGCGGTGGCCACTCGAAGTGACTGCGTTGCGTCGTCCTGTCCGTAGACCATGGAGACAGCCGCCAAACAAAGTGCCGTTAATGTGATGTGGATGCTAGAGTGTCGATTCATGGGGTTCTCGGTTGGTTGTTTCTGACTTGAGGTTATTCCATTCGGCTAGGCGAGTGAAGGTCATTTCCGGCGTAACCCGATCTTCTCGACGGGAATGGGCTGAAAGCCGGTTTTGAATACGGCTGAGCCGTCCTTCAAACGAAAGTCGGATGCCGAGTTTCTAGCGTCGGTGACGAATCCGGGATCGCTCCCGACGACGTTGTCTTTCAGTTCCAGTAGATTGGGCTCGGCGAACCACGAGACGTGAAGCCACTTGCCGCCAACGCACACATTGCGTGCGACGACGTTGTGCTCGGGCGGCACGCCCTTGAAATCGTCGCCCGTGATCGCCGGTTTGTCCGGGGCGCCGTAGTACGCATCCAGCCGTTTCAAAGCCGGATAGCGTTTGCGATAGAGCCCCGTGGGCATGTCTGCTAGGCTTTGACGCATGCCTTGGTCCACATTATTGCGCCACGGCGATGAGGGGTCGAGACCTCGGCCGTCGAGACGCAGAGTCGGTTCGCAGTCGACGAACATGTTGTTCTCCACAAGATGATCGCGCCCGCCACCAATGAACACCGCCCATTGCACTTTATAAAAGATATTCCCGAAGACCTCGACGCCACTCAAGCAGTCGTCGAGGTAGACGCCCATGGAACCACCGTTCCCAGCGCTTCCCGTGTGGTGAATGAAGTTGTGCCGGATCCGGATGCCGCGAAAGGTGTAGTCGCGTCCGCTATAGATCGCGCCCACATCACCCGTCTCCATGGCAACGTGGTGGATTTCGTTATACTCGATCAGATGATCGTTGCCAGCGAACAAGATCGCACAGTGAGGATGATCATGGATGAGATTGTGTGAGACTCTCTGGCCGACGCCCTTGGTGTCGATGGCCGGAACATAACATTTGGACCAACGCCCCTGGCGCTGGAAGTGGCAATTCTCCACGAAGTGTCCGCCCGGTGTGAGCGTGCGGCGGTCACCGCCACTCATGGCCACCCCGCCATCACCCGTGTCAAACAGATCACATCCCACGACGCCGTGGTCGGTGCCCCCATCGATCTTCACGCCGTAGTTGCCAAGGTTTCGCAACACGCAGTTTGCGATGCGATTGCCTCTGCCGCCGCGTATTTCCACGGCGCTACTTCGAGTGGCTTCAAATACCAGGTCGCGGAACGAAACGTGAGAGACGTCTTCGAGTCGGAGCAATGGCTGATCGACTAACGAGAGAATCGTTTCAGCAGAGGCAATCGCCTTGGGTGGCCAGAAGTAGAGTCTAGCATTTTTGCGATCCAAGTAATACTCGCCAGGCTGATCGAGTTCCTCCAGCACATTCAGGAAGTAGATCCGCTGGCCGGTGCGAAAGCCATACAAGCCGTGTGGCGGCGCTGTCTTCACCAGGCGTTGCGCGTGATCGATCGTGTCAAGGCGCTCGTAGGAATTGGCCCAGTCCCAGGCCCAGTAGCCGTGCACCCAAAGGTCGTCCGTATTCTGCCACCGGCGCGGCCGATCGCCCTCATAGGTGAAGCCCTCTGACAATTTGCCTAACTGACCGCGATGACCATCGCTCTTTGCTGACGCCTTTGGGAATCCCACAATCTTCTCCCACGCACCTTCGTTAGGCCAGCGGGCGAGCGTCATCGGTTTCGAATCGAAGAAGAGTTCACAATGAGCAGGCGTCGTTTCACGCCCAAAGCCACGCGATCTCATCCCTCCTAAATCCGTTAGGCCTAACGCTCGCAGATCGCATTGCTGCACCCGGCCGCGCGCGTTCTGATCCAGACGCTCCAAGACAGCTGGTTCGGTGACTGGTTTGAAGCCGGTCAAATGGCGCCCGCCAAGCAGGCGCACCGTCTCGTTAGCTTTGGCACGCCAGACAACTGGCCCTTCCGCCGTGCCAGAGTCGTCCGCGGTGAGGGCAAAGGTTTCGGATCGCTCGTAGTCCCCAGCAGCCAACCAAACGGTGACGCCACCGTCAGGCCATTGGCCGTCCCTCTTCCAACCGTGAACCGTATCCCGTGCCGCTTCTAACGTGGCCAATGGCTGAGTCTGGGTGCCGGGATGGTCGTCAGAACCATTTGGAGCCACGTAGAGCTCTCTGGCCAGAGCCGCAGACGCCGAGATCACCTGCGCGAACACGGCGAGGAGAAGAATGGTGTGGGCTGGACGTTCTTTCATGGTCTCTAGTCTATCAAGATCAGCGTTGGTATTGATAGGGTCTCTTCGTGGTCTTCTGATCAACTTGAAGCGTTGCCTCGGAGGGATTAAAGACGACCCACTCAACTTCGCTAGGCTGCAGTTCCAAGCGAAGAACGGTGGCTTCGGGATCGTCACGAATGACGCGAATGCCGGACGCGTGCGCGGTGGCTTGCAGTTCGTTGGCGTAGGATGCTTTGGCGTCAGGGTTAGGATTGTTCGAGGTGGCCCGTGAACGGTAGGGCGGGTGCGGGTAGTAGACCTGTGTAAAGACGAGTTTCTCGCCAACGGTTAGCGTCCCTTCCCAAACGTAACGAACTTGGTTGGGACATGCTTCCGCTCTCGGATCCTCGATGAGGCGATCGATGACCTGCAGCGTGCAGTCTTCGCGTGGAGCGAACCAGACGAGCAAGTCCACGGGCGGGCTCTTCATGCTGCGTGTGCCATTGTTAGCAACGGGCTCATGGATGAAGGTGTTTGCCCAATGCTCGCCGACCTGCGGGCCGACGTTGTGCGTGTTCCATAACGGAGCCACACGGGCCTTGAAGCTCTCTTCGAACGACACGATCTCGCGCGTGGCCAGGAAGCGATTCTTCACGAAGATGAACTCGCGCTCGTAGACGACCGGGAGGCCATCCATGTTCTCCACCCGCAGCTGCGCGTAGGTCGCTTCTGGTGTCTCCTCGAAATAGGTGACCTCGGAACGGATGTTTGGCATCGTGCCTTGCCTCCAGAATTCATCGATACGCAGTTTGTCAGGATGAAGGCGATGGCTTACTTCTTTGGTTAAATCTTCAATGAGCGCCCGGTTCTCAACCGACGCCCCTTTGCTCGTCACGATCTGGGTGAACGGAGCGCCCCAACGGTTGAGTCCCATGATGCCACCTGGGTTGGCGGGAAAGCTCGTGGGATGGAGTTCTACCAGTCCAAAGAAGTCACCTTTGTTCCAGCCACTCCGGAAGATCAGCTTGTCCGGCCATTCCTTCGTCGTCATGAACCAACTGCAACAAACATGCCCGCGATTCTCTCGAAAATCGGCGTTACCCAGGAGCCGATCCGTCAGGGCCTTGTCCGTGTGCGGAATGCGTACGGCCTCGCCTCGCAGATTCCAGAGCGATGACGGCGCTGGTTCGACCGGGCGGACGCTTTCATTTGCCCAGATGGCGGCCAGGGCAATCAGCCATGAGCCTGCCGAATCGAGGCGGTGATTCTGCGGCCCGGCATCGCGGGTCTGGTAGCGGATGTAGTTGAGGATCTTGTGGGCTCCAAAGCGATAACGTCCATCGCCAGTCTTGGCCGCGAGGCGCTCTAACATCGCAATGCGATAATCCGCCGTGCTGTTCCACCCACCATTGGGACCGTAAGAATTGATGGCGCCGTCCGGTGTGATCTCTACTAACATACGTTCCCAGAGCCGTTTCATGCCTGGATCCTTATAGACCCGATCATCCCCAGTCCATTGATCGCCGCCACAGATGAGGATGATGAGAGGCCCCATCATGTAACCGGTGTCGTTCTGCGGGGCGTCTTTCGCACGCCAGAAATCGCCGAACACCAATTCGGAATAGCGTTTCCAATGTGTCGCTTCGGGGATGTCCGGATACCAATCAGCTGCACGTCCTTTCGCATAGCCCTCTGGCATGGAACGGTGGCAGCCACCTCGCCATTCGACGGGCTCGGTGTCCCAGACGTGGAGATTACGGCAATAGCACAACCACATTTCTCGAAACCATGGCTCGTCTCCTTTCATTGCGCCTCCAGCGATCAGGTGTTTACGATAGAGTGGAATCAAGGCTGCCGGATGTTCAAACTGCCAGAACCACTTGCGTTCCTCGATTTGTTTTAACATTTCCTGGTGAAACGCCTTGAGCATCGCCACGCACGCATCACTCCAAACGCGGTCGCCCGTTTGGACATACTTCGCTAGCACAGGCATGAACGCCGGCGGCCCACCCATGCCGCGATTCGGATTCTTCGCAATCGAGGCAGGATCAAAGGCATCGATGCACTTGAAGTACGTCTCTCGCGTGACCTCGTCCTGAGGAATCGGGTAAAACGCTGAATTGTCCGGGGAGGGATTGCTTCCGAACCGGTAACGTTCCACATCCACCATGTAGCGCGTGGATGGTGGCCGTTCAGCGCAGAGCTCGGAGACGCCTATGAGAATGAAAACGAGAGGCCAGAAGGAGCGCAAAGAAGATGGCATGTCTGGGAGATTAGTTCGACAGGCCCTCGCGGCGCAAGTCCGTCATTAAGGTAGGCAAGACGGGTAGCCAGCGTGGGTATGGCTGACTGGTTCTGTGAAGGAAGGGTCACTCGTGCCAGGGCTGTTTCTGGGTGTAGGCAGCTCGGTGCTGTTTCATGGCCTCAAGTCTCGTGGAATCACCGGCTGACGTGATCGCGGTATCGAGGACCTTCAACGCCTGGTCAAACGCACCGGTCTCAGCAAGCGCGGCGGCTAAAACGTCGGCGGTGACGTA
>Ga0222718_10005732_pt1 | contig 9994 bp, 9 predicted proteins | sample C33_27DmetaG_FD_165045 | JGI IMG/M metagenome (GOLD analysis project Ga0222718, IMG submission 165045) | Estuarine water microbial communities from San Francisco Bay, California, United States - C33_27D | ecosystem: Environmental > Aquatic > Marine > Unclassified | place: USA: California... | reverse complement strand
TCTTGGCATTTCTGCCTCCCTTCAATATATCCAGTATCTGATTTTTCAACTGGATACGTTTGATGGGGTCTGGTCATCTGAGCGAAAAAGGTCCAGAAAGATCTCCGATAGCGAAGCGGTGACCCGCGACGTGCGCATCGGAAATTTCGCCCGATTCAACGTCTATCGTTGAAATTGCCAGCCGGTCGAACGGGATTAGTTTGTTGGCGGCATCAACGAAAGCTGAGAATACGTTTTCAAGATTCGTCGTCGAACTGATAATTCGGCCAATTTCAGCTAACTGTTCCCGTTGTTGAGATTCTTGCTCCAGCGACCTGAATTGGTTCGACGAATGGACCGCGCTCGCAATGTGGTCAGCGATTCGCTTGGCGATCTGAATGTCTCGTTCGCCGTATGCAGCAGGGTCCTTGGAACGAAAGGTCAGACTACCGACCAAGTCACCTCGCCACATAAGAGGTATCGAAAGCAGTGCTCGCAGACCTGCAGCAAACCTTGCCAATTCGTCCGGTTCATCTAGAACGTATTGTTCGTAAGTCTCGCCGTTTAGAGCGAACAGTGCCTCGTTGCCATTGATGCCTTGATAAATATCGTCACGGATTACCGGCGACAAAGTCGGCGTGACGCTTTCGTTGATAGCCATCCCGTCTACATGACGACCGATCACTTCGCTCTTGTGATCTATCGTCGTGAGGATCAGCCGATCTGCCGGAACAAGCATGCGGGTTTGTTTGGCGAACGATTCGAATATTTCGTCGATATCAAGGCTGCTACCGACGATGCGTCTGATCTCTGCGAACTGTTCGTGTTCGAGAGACTCACGCTGAAGTTCTGCGTACTGAATGGCGGTGGCAACAGCGCCGGCGATCTGACTCGCTATCTGTTGGCCTATCTCCATTTGGTGCTCGCCAAACGCATCTTAAGCGAACGCACGAAAAGCGATAACACCGAACTGGCTGCCCTGCCAGAATAATGGGACGAGCATCAGTGACTGTAGACCTGTCTGCCGTCTTACGTCTTCCTCGGGATCACCCGTATTGAACTCCTTGATGTTCACCCCTGCGAACACTACTGGCGAAGGGTCGCTCATCAGTGAGTCGCGCGCTGGATTGTCATCAATTTTTCGTCGAGTTCCGACGGCCGATCCAGGAATGTCAGCGCCTTCGATGTACTGATCGACTAACTCGGTCTGATCGTCCGAAAGAATTGCGATGACCATCCGGTCAGCTCGCACAAGTGCGCGGGCGTGTTCGGCAAATCGCGGGTACACATCTGAGATATCGAGCGAGGAACTGACGATCCGCCCGATCTCGGCAATACGCCTTTGTTCATCGGCGAGTTGCTCGAAACTGTCACGCCCCTGATCTATGTGAGTTGCTTCATCGGTCATTCAAGCTCCGCCTGAATTTGGAACTCTATCGTCGAGTAAATAGTTCAGTCACGAATAAGTGAAATTCGTCGATTTCCTAGTTCTAGTCTCTAGTTTCGCGATGTTAGCGGCATCGTCGATCACTCTAGTTCAATTAGCTCTTTCGCGTATTTACGTTCCATATCAGCCAGCTTGTCTACACGACGTCGGAAGTCAGGGTCGGTTGAAAACTCTGCATTCACGAACGCATCGAGAACTTCCTTGGCAACTTCGATTCCTATGATCCATGCGCCCATGCAGATCAAATTCACGTCGTCGTGTTCAACGCCCTGATGAGCGCAGTGAGTATCGTGAGTGAGCGCCGCGCGTATGCCCGGAACCTTGTTGCCAGCTATAGCAGCTCCAACGCCCGTACCGCATACAAGAATTCCCCGCTCTGCTTCACCGGAAAGAATCGCAGATGTGACTCGCTGGGCTATATCTGGAAAATCCACAGGCTCTTCAGAGTGAGTTCCGTAGTCGGTAACTTCGTGACCCTGTGACTTCAGATACTCAACTACTGGTCCCTTCATCGGGAATCCTGCATGGTCGCCGCCAACTGCTAATTTCATTCTTGTTTCCTTAGTTATCCACTCGCTGTTTTGTACTAGGTTAGTTTGGCAGAGTCGCCAGTTAATTGGTTCGAAGTCGAGAATTATGAGTTCGAATCAATATGCTTAAATAACCCGGTCGGGTCGGCCCATTCGGACGGCACTCTCAGCGACAGAACCGAAGCGTCGCACGTAAGAACGCCATCATGTGAGAAGAAATCTACTTCGAACATGGTTTTCTTGTCAGTTTTTTCCGTAAGACGAGCTCGCGCAGTCACAGGTCCATCGATTCGAGTCGGCTTTCGGTAGTTCACCGTTAGCGAAGCCGTGGCGTACCAAATTTTCTCGCCATCACCAACCTCGCGTCCTTCAGTTCGGTAGGCGTCGGCAATGGCCGAGCACACACCATGGCAATCGATAATCGCGGCGATAGTTCCGCCGTTCATGACATCAGGTGGCATTGCTGAATGATGCGGTTTTGGCTGGTAGATGCAGACCGATTCATCGCCATCCCAGAACGATTTGATCTGCAGCCCTTTGTCGTTCCATGCACCACAGCCGTAGCAGTGATTCCCGTGAAGACCGTCTTGGAAGTAAGTGCGTTCTAGTTCGCTCTGGCTCATACTGCTCCTCGAAGAGGAATATTTTGATCGTTCGGCAATTCACCGGGCTCACAAACAATACCGACTCACGCTTGCAACTGCTTGTTCTCCCGAGATACGACTTTCTACGAATTCATGTTCGAACCGCTACCCAACAACCGCACATCAAATTCGCATGTTTCAAGTTGAATCTCGATCACGTGCGCTGATATTCGTATCGGCTGCAACGTTTTTCACTCTCTCAGTCTGGTTCTCAACGAACGCCATTTCTGGCGCGCTTGAAACCGAAAAAGCTATCGACGAATCGGCGATAGCCGTACTCACGATCGCAGTTCAACTCGGATTCGTGTTCGGAACTCTTCTAATCGCGATAACCAACCTCTCCGACTTGATTAATGCTCGCACGCTGTTTGCTATTTCTGCTGTGCTCGCAGCGATTACTAACCTGCTAGTTATCCCCATCGAATCAACCCCTGCGCTAATCGCTGCCAGGTTCGCGACCGGAGCGTTCCTGGGTGGCGTATATCCGCCGGCTATGAAGGTAATTTCAGGCTGGTACACCAAAGGTCGCGGATTCGCCCTAGGGACGATGGTCGGGGCACTGACAATCGGATCTGGATCACCTCACTTACTTCGTTCGGTATTTTCTGAAAACTGGCAAGCTGTAATCGTTGGCAGTTCGATTCTGGCAATCACAGGCGGACTGATTCTAAAATTCATCGTCACTGATGGACCACATGATGTGAACGGTGCCAAGTTCAATCCCCGCTACCTGATAGGGGCTCTCACAGAACGTGGGCCTCGACTCGCATTAACCGGCTATCTAGGTCACCAGTGGGAGCTGTACGCAATGTGGGCGTGGATTGGCAGTTTCATGCTCTATGTCGTCGGCGAAAAATCGCTGATAGGCGATAGCCTCGATCTAGCGAGCGGCCTGACATTCCTCGTGTTTGCGATAGGTGCTGTGGCAAGCTCGTACGCTGGAGCGTGGTCGGAAAAAATTGGGCGAACAGCTGTTACGAGCATTGCCATGATCATCAGTGGATCGGTTGCTGCATTCATCGGATTTATCCCGACCGAATTCACGGTGTTGATCGTGATATTAGCGATGATATGGGGAGCTTCGATCATCGCCGACTCTGCGCAGTTCTCAACAGCCATGACCGAGCTTAGCGATCCAGCTTATCGAGGCACTATGCTCACTTTTCAAACAGGAATCGGGTTCGCACTAACCGCCGTTTCAATCTGGCTACTACCTATCGTCAAAGATTCTTCAGGATGGGGCTGGGCGTTCGCAATGTTGGCTCTGGGTCCTGTTGTCGGAACCGCTGCAATGCTGCGACTGCGGTCACTGCCCGAAGCAAGCAAACTGGCGGCTGGCAAGCGGTAGGGATTTGCTAAAGTTCCGCTATTCGTCATTGGAAAATAAGCATTCGGCTTCGCGTTGTCATTGCGAGGAGTCCGACGACGTGGCAATCACGATCATATGGAGAATTCGTTGCAATCTAGAAAATTACTCACTCTGCTGATCTTCTCTATCGCAACAATTGCAATTGTCGCCTGTGGGTCAGGCGAATCAACTGACGACACAGTCTCCACTACTAACGATGGCGCAGAAACTGCTCCCATTCTTCGTATCGACGAAACATTCACGGTCGAAAATTTTGAAACAGCAGGATTCAAGCTGAACAAAGAGTTCGATACCGATACTGTCCCTAAAGCAACGAATATCTACTACGGATTTGCGAACAGGCGCGATATCGAAATTCGTAAATACGCTTCGCACGCCGACGCAATGTCGGCAGGTGTCGAATCAGCAATAGCGATCATGGAACGCTCGCCCGCTTCGAACTCAGCAGGCGGAATTATCACTTCAGGAAACAACCGAACGAGCTACCACGCTTATCTCGTGGTCGGAAACATGGTCATGCTTTGCCAGACCGATATCTCAGTCTGCGAGCAGCTAGCGACCGATGTACAAAGCGGCGGATAACCGAACTTAACCGTCGATCCAGCGTTTTCGCCTAATCGCAGCAAACTCTTTCTTCTCGTCCGCAACTGCCACTGACGGTGGAGCGAACGGTGCGGTTGGTCGAGTCCCAGGGAAGAAATCGGCGTCCATGCGACCAACCAACTTATCGCCGAATTCGACGTAGCAAGATCCTTTGCCATCGAACGGCTTTGGTTCACCCTCGCCGGTAAGCTCGGTTATCAGGTGTTCCGCAACAGCTCTGGCGGCACTTTCAGCAAACACGCCCGATTTCGGAGCGGGTGCGCTTGTTACATCTCCAACGGCGTAGACGCCCGGAAATTTCGTCTGGAGATTTTTATCGTCGACCGGAATCCAGTCGTCTTCGGCCAGGCCTGCCTCTTCGACAACTGTCGGCACCCTGTGAATTGGGATTCCCAAGAACAGATCGTACGGAATCTCTTCTCCACCTTCGCATATAGCTACTTTACGGTCGGGATCCAAACTTGTGATGACTTTCTGGGTTGTAAATGTAAGCCCACGCGCATCGAATTTATCGAGAATGGCTTTTGTGCCGTCTGGCGAAGGTGGTATCGGCACTGGCCACTGCGACACCACAGATATGTCGATACCTTCGCTCAACCCACGTTGCTCAAAACATTCATCGAGCAATATCGCAGCCTCACATGGAGCGGGTGGACACTTGAACGGCTGACCAATGATCCCGATCACAACTTTTCCAGATTCGAATTTCTTTAGAACGTTGTGTAATCCAATAGCTCCGTCGAACGAGTAAAACTCGTGCCCACCCTGGGCAAAGCCCGGTGTTGCATCAACGCTGTAATCGGCACCTAGCGCCACAACTAGCACGTCCGCTTCGTAATCCTGCTTATCGGTAGTCACGCGTCGATTTACAGGGTCTATAGAAACAACAGTCTCCTGCCTGAAATCCACTGCCGGCTTCGATATGTCCTTGTAGAAGTAAGTAACTTCGGGACGAGTTGAATGTCCCAACATGAGATCAAATTTTGAGAACCCGAAAATAAATCCTTCGTTTTTGTCGATCAAAGTAATCTCAACCCGATCGGCAAGCGCCTCAGATAGTCGACTCGATAGTTCAAGACCACCGAAACCCGCACCCAGAATTAGAATTTTCTTTTTGTTGCTCATGTGACTACTTTATCGAAGATGCTCTTCTCGGGAACACAAATAAAAAGACCCGCCAAAAAGCGGGTCTCATCAAATAGGCGAACCATCTTGGTTCGTAAAGTTTGCCGGGCAGGCAAGCTACAGATTAGTAATTAAGCAGCCTGGTTGTGGTCGTCGGTAGAACGTGTGAAGTTCACCACTCGTGATGCCCGACCCAATCGTGCCTTCTCTTCGATGTGGCCTCGTGAAACCATGTCGAAAAATGCGCCCTGGGCTCGTAGACCTTCAGGACACACAGTGCCCTCTTCACCAGCCGCTAGTACTAATCCAAAACCGCCACGTGCTGGAACGATTGAGTTACCTGCTGAAGTGTTCTTGATGCTGATGAGTGTCATTGTTTCGCCCTTTTTACCCTTGGCAACTGAGGAGATTCGATTTGCCCGTGAACCTCGTTCAGATGACGCTTAAGTGCGTCTTTGTCTGATGCCCACAACTTTAGACGTCTGACATGGGGGCGGCTCCGAGCTAGCTACACAACGCGGCTGTGAGTCACCCCCCACAGCAATGAGCCACAAGGCTCAGCCGCGAGAGCCTGTTGGAACGCACATGGGGCGATTCTCAGTTCAAATCAACTATCCGGCAGTTGCCGCACCGCGACGGCGTCGGCGGTATCGGCGCGAGTTTCTACGCGACTTTGTTGCACCATTCGCTGATGTGGCAGGTCTATCCGGTAACGTGATGTCGTCGGCAGTCGACCCGTTCGTAGCTGCCTTGAATTTTCGAGCTTTAGTAGTACCAGCAGCTTTGGTGTTCGGTTTGATACCGTCCATTTCGGCGAGGTACTGCCCCGTAGACGATTTCTTCACCGTTGCGACGAACTCAGGTGTTCCTACTGCAACAAGCTCTCCGCCTCGTTCACCGGCCTGAGGCCCCAGATCGAGAATCCAATCTGCATTCTTGATCAAATCAAGGTGGTGCTCGATGAGAATGATCGAGTTTCCAGCATCGACTAGTCGGTGCAGCACGATCATCAGCTTCGCCGCATCGTCGAACGAAAGACCCGTTGTTGGCTCATCGAGAATGTATACGGTCTTACCCGTTGAACGTTTTGAAAGTTCCGATGCCAGTTTGATTCGCTGCGCCTCACCGCCCGAAAGAGTCGTTGCAGGCTGACCCAGATGGACGTAGCCAAGACCCACATCGGTCAAAGTCTTCATCTTGTTAGCGATCGAAGGAATGTTTTCGAATACCTCTGCGGCTTCAGAAACAGTCATGTCGAGCACTTCTGCAATCGATTTACCCTTGAACTTGATCTCTAGCGCTTCTCGGTTGTAGCGAGCACCAAGACAAATTTCACACGGTACGGTTACGTCGGGCAGGAACTGCATCTCGATCTGAACGTATCCGGCTCCGCTGCAAGCTTCGCAACGACCACCCTTTACATTGAACGAGAATCTTCCAGCCTTGTAGCCGCGTGCTTTTGCTTCTGGCATCGAAGCGAAAATATCTCGAATGTTCGTGAATACACCGGTGTAAGTTGCAGGATTCGAACGGGGTGTTCGACCGATAGGCGACTGATCGATATTGATCACTTTGTCGACATGTTCCAACCCGGTCACGTCATCGTGCTCACCGGGTCGGTCTTTCGAACGGTAAAAATGCTGCGAAAGCTTCTTCGACAGAATTTCATTCACCAGCGTGCTTTTACCTGAGCCAGAAACTCCCGTGACACACGTAAGCGTTCCGAGTGGAATGGCAACTGAAACGTTCTTGAGGTTGTTCGCACGTGCGCCGATAACGGCGATTTCGTTTCCATTGCCTTTACGTCGCTTCTTCGGCACCGGAATCGACATTCGACCGCTTAGATAAGCGCCAGTGAGCGACTTTTCGCTCTCAAGCACTTCGCCAATCGGACCTTCCACAACGACATTTCCGCCGAATTGACCTGCGCCCGGCCCCATGTCGACGATGTGATCGGCTGCACGCATCACTGCTTCATCGTGTTCAACGATGAGAACGGTGTTTCCGACGTCACGAAGGTTTTGCAGAGTTCCGATCAGACGATCATTGTCGGCAGGGTGAAGACCCACAGAAGGCTCGTCACAGACGTACAGTACGCCCATAAGACCCGATCCGATCTGAGTTGCCAATCGTATTCGCTGCCCTTCACCACCGGAAAGCGTTGCGGCAGCACGGTTAAGCGTCAGATAGTCGAGTCCAACTCTCGAGAGGAAGCCGAGCCTGGCTTCCACTTCTTTCAAAATCTGAGTTGCAATCGATTGCTCTCTATTGCTGAGCGGATCAACAGCATCGCCACTGTGCTCACCCTCGCCCGGCCAAACACCTGTGCGACACGCCTCAACCCATCTGAGTGCGTTTTCGACCGACTGCCCCGTGACTTCCATCACGTTCATCCCAAGAACGGTTACTGCCAAAACCTCAGGCTTCAAACGGGCACCACCACACGAAGCACACGCACGCTGAGTCATGTAGCGTGCAATATCTTCGCGAACCGAGTCCGATTCAGTGTCTACGTGGCGTCGCTCCATGTTCGGGATCACACCGTCGAACGCCGTGTTCCAGTTGTACACACGCCCTTTTTGGGTCTGGTGTGAAACTTCGAGTTTTTTACCAGCCGTTCCATACAAAATGACCGAAAGATGATCGAGGTCCATCTCACGAACGGGTGTATCCATCGAGAATCCAAAGTGTTGAGACAGTGATTCAAGTGTCGAGTGGTACCACGGCGAATTTGATCCAGATCGTGCCCACGGCGTAATTGCGCCGTCGTTCAGACTAAGCGATTTGTCCTGAATCACCAGATCAGGGTCGACTTCAAGCTTGTAGCCAAGACCCGTACATGTTGGGCAGGCACCGAACGGGGTGTTGAACGAGAAGTTGCGTGGTTCTAATTCGGCAATCGATAGATCGCAGTGGACGCAGGCGAAATGCTCAGAGTAGACGACATCTTCGTCGTCATCGCCATCACGACCCAGCTTCGAGGCGATCAAGTTGCCGCCGGTGAGTCGTAGCGCGGCTTCAACCGATTCTGTGAGTCGACCACGATCAGTGTCTTCACGAACAATGATTCGGTCGACAACAACTTCGATATCGTGCCACTTAGTTTTTGCGAGTTTTATCTCTTCCGACAGATCTCTTGTTTCGCCATCGACCCGCACTCGAACAAATCCATCTCTTCGAGCAGTCTCGAAAACCTGAGTGTGCTCACCCTTCATGTGGGTAACCATCGGAGCAAGAACCTGTAGGCGAGTGCCTTCTTCCCAGCTCAGAATCGAGTCGACTATCTGCTGAACCGTCTGGCGCTGAACGGGTCGTCCACAGTTGTGACAGTGAGGTCGACCTGCGCGTGAGAACAGTAATCGCAAGTAGTCGTAAATTTCGGTGACAGTACCCACGGTCGAACGAGGGTTTCGAGAAACACCCTTCTGGTCAATCGAAATCGACGGGCTAAGTCCCTCGATGTGATCGACATCCGGCTTTTCCATTCGTCCAAGAAACTGACGAGCGTAAGCTGACAGCGACTCGACGTATCGACGTTGCCCTTCGGCGAAAATAGTGTCGAATGCAAGGCTGCTTTTACCCGAACCCGATACACCGGTGATCACCGTGAGAGTGTCACGCGGGATGCTGATGTCAAAGTTCTTTAGGTTGTGTTCGCGGGCACCGCGAATGACGATATCGGAGTCGGGCATGTTTTAAAAATCAGGCAGGTAATGCAAGGCAAGTTAGAAATCGGCAATCGAGCAAATTACTAGCTTGCTATGAATGTAAAAAACGCGAGTTAGGAATCAGTTCAACCGAGTGTAACAATCTGGCGCAAGTTCTAAGGCGACTGTGTCACTCTTTCTGTAGGTCGCCGGGTTAGTTGCCCGAACTCGACCCACTCGATGCCTTGGGCTCGTCGTTGTGCGAAGGTCGAGTTCGTACTTCATCCATAAACGCCTCCGAACGCAACCCACGATCAAGAACGTGATGAATCTGCGCTCGAAGAATTCGCGAAAGCTGCCGGTTTTCGTCCTCTCCGGCCTTCATGACTCCAGCCTGAGCAATACCAGTCCTCGAAAGGAACCTTAGTAACTTGATCGTGTTCAAGCTTGCTGGCAGTAGCGCACTTTCGCCAACGGGTCGTGCATCGCTGTTAACCAGACCACCGCGATCAGCCGAGTAAAGATGATTCGCGGGTTCGAGATCTACACCCGTTTCCACACAGCGCGAAAGCTCCGGTGAAAATCCACTCAGCTGCAAAAGTCTCATCTCGAAGAAATGAATAATCATCTCGGGATTTGTGGTTACTTCG
>Ga0222718_10005728_pt1 | contig 9999 bp, 6 predicted proteins | sample C33_27DmetaG_FD_165045 | JGI IMG/M metagenome (GOLD analysis project Ga0222718, IMG submission 165045) | Estuarine water microbial communities from San Francisco Bay, California, United States - C33_27D | ecosystem: Environmental > Aquatic > Marine > Unclassified | place: USA: California... | reverse complement strand
ATGGAGCGAAATAGATTTGGCTTTGCGTAAAAATAAGCTCATCGGGACATCAGTTTCCCTTTGTCCAGACAGCGCACAGGTCTTCCTCAATACCTTCACTAGTAGTGTGAGGTCGGAAAATAGTAGTAAATATGTTGCTTCTTCATCAACCTACGCCTTAGGAATGAAAACAGGTAGAGTGGATGTTTGGCTGCGTTCATTTAATGCTTACCGCGCTCAAAAACAACGACTAAAACCCGCACAACGGATTACTAGTGAAGCGAATGTGGACCCTATCCTTTTTAGTACGAAAAACTTAACTGGAAATTTTATCCGAGTAGGCTATGGAGATGCCACCATTTGCCTAATCCCGCTAAAGGTAGGTAGCTCGAGTGAAGTGGCAGAAATACTCTCAGCACTTTCTTCAACTTCTGGTACTACTGATGGGCGCTCAAGCGGAACGCTTAAGGACACACATAAATTTCTGTTTAGCGCTTTGTACGGCTGGTTCTTTTCTAATCTCGGGACACCTTCATGGACCGTCAATAAAGACGTCTTAGCTCTCGCCCCCGACGCAAAAATTCTTGAGGTCTACATGAGTGAGATTGGCCTTGGAAAAACTTGGGATGGCATGGAAGGTTTTGGTCCGCTTAGTGAAACCCTAAATAAAGCCGACCACCTCACTTTTGCTACGAGTTTAAAAGGATTTACGAAATCCGAATTTTGCCCTGGCGATGAATGGCCCGGAAACTTTAGTAACGCCCTATTAGGCGGCTCTATAGAAGTCAAAGATGAGCTAGCATTCGGTTCGCTCACGGTTCAGAGCCAAAAAGAGCAAGCGATAAGCAGCTCGTATTTATGGTCTACACCCTTAGAAGCTCCTGTTATTGCAGGACCATTTTTGGTTAAAAACCACCGTTCCGGGGTAAATAATGTTGTCGTGCAAGACGAAACAAACACATTGTATTGGCTGAACGAAGTGGGCGAAGTGCAATGGACGAAAAAATTGGACCACCCGGTCATAGGTCCAATTGAGCAAGTGGATTTATTCAAAAATGCCAAATACCAATTGGTCTTTACCACTTCCAACCAACTCCATTGTATTGACCTACTGGGAAGAAATGTGGAAGCCTTCCCTATCGAACTCCCATCGACTACTACGTTAGGCCTTACGGTAGTGGATTACGATAAGAATAGAAACTACAGGTTCCTTGTTCCTTGTGGTGATCGGTTGTACAACTTTACTAGTGATGGTAAACGGGTGGAGGGCTGGAAAACCGACGCATCCAATGGAACCCTAACGCAACGACCATTCTTATACCAACGTAGCGGAAAAGACTATATCATTACCTCGACCCTCGAACAGGCGTTCATTTTGAACAGACGAGGAGAAAGCAGAATTAAAACCAATGCACTTCCCGCCACTGCAAATCCTTGGGCACTTTCACCAAGTGATTTACCTAGTATTGTTCGCGTGGGTGATGACGGAGAGCTTCAAGAGCAAAGATGGGACGGTACGGTCGAGATTCTAGAACACGACGTAAAAGATTTGATTGGCCTAGAACAACAGAGCTATGGACGAATTTATTGGTCGAACGAATCCGTTACCGTACAAAGTGGAAGCAACCGCTACAACTTGGCTATTGATAACAGACGTATATCGTCCGTAGAGACCTACCCGGGTGGAACAGGCGTAATCTACTGTGACGACAACACCATTCATGTTACCCTTCTCAACGAACCCATATCAAGCGTCACGCAGTTCGACGGGACCTACGCCAAAGCAGGTCGTTTGACTACTACAGGTCCACCTGTTTTAGTCATCGCACAGGGCAACGCCGTTATTGCGTATCAGCTGTAATTATTTCTGACGGAAGAATATTTCGATAGGGGCACCATGGAAATCAAATTCCTTACGCATCTTGTTTTCTAAGAAGCGTTTGTACGGCTCTTTTACGTATTGCGGTAGGTTTGCGAAAAAGGCAAACTGAGGCGTTCGTGTAGGCAACTGCGTACAAAATTTGATTTTGACATATTTCCCTTTGACTGCTGGTGGTGGAAAGCCTTTGATAATTTCCAACATGGTATCGTTCAGCTTACTGGTCGAAATCTTTTGCTTTCTACGTTCGTACACTTTTACTCCTTCTTCGAAGGCCTTAAGTACGCGCTGCTTCGAAATGGCGCTTGTAAAGATGATAGGGAAATCTGTAAACGGTTCTAATTTCTTGCGGATATGCGCCTCAGCATCGCGAATGGTATTGGTGGATTTTTCAACCAAATCCCATTTATTAACGACTACAACCAAGCCCTTTTTATTCTTTTCTACCAAGGAAACGATAGAGAGGTCTTGCGCTTCAAATCCTCGTGTCGCATCGACAATCATCATACAAACGTCTGCATGTTCGATCGCGCGAATAGAGCGCATGTTAGAATAAAACTCTAAATTTTCATGAACCTTGCCCTTCTTTCGAAGACCGGCGGTATCAAGCAGCATGAAATCAAAGCCAAATTTATTAAAACGAGTATTTACAGTATCTCGCGTAGTTCCCGCGACTTCAGTAACGATATTACGTTCTTCATCGAACAGTGCATTTACAATGGAGGACTTACCCGCATTTGGTCGTCCTATAATGGCCATTTTTGGCAAATCATCGTAGTCGTCCACTGGATTCTCATCCATGTAAGAAACCAATTCATCAAGTAAATCACCTGTTCCACTTCCGTTTACTGCGCTGATCGTATGGTACTTTTCAATACCTAAACCGTAGAATTCCGTAGCCTCTAACTCAAGCATGCTATTATCTACCTTGTTTACACAGTACACAACCGGCTTTTCAGTCTTGCGGAGTAATTCGGAAATGATCTTATCGAATTCTGTTAAACCCGCTTGAAGGTCCAATACGAAAAGCACAACCGAAGCCTCTTCTAGCGCCAACTCGACCTGACGGCGAATCTCCGCTTCGAAAACATCTTCCGAACCGTCAATATAACCGCCGGTATCAATGACAGAAAATTCTTTTCCGTTCCAGTCACTCTTGCCGTAGTGGCGATCGCGAGTCACACCTGCAACGCTATCAACAATAGCGTCACGGCGTTGTATGAGACGATTAAATAATGTGCTTTTCCCAACATTTGGGCGTCCCACAATGGCAACGATGTTACTCATAAGTCGATTTCAATCTTGGTGCAAAGGTCGTTAACTCTTGACAATACGCACCATAGAAGTCCTATTCCTCTGAATTATTTTCAAAAGGTAGGTACCCGAGGATAGCTTTTCGAGGTTGATTTGGCTGGTGGGGTGAGCGTCAAACTGGACCAACACCCCTCTCATATCATATATCTCGCAGTGTAGTAAAGGATCGGTTCCTGTATTTTCAATGCGCAACTTGTTTTGTACGGGGTTCGGGTAAACGCTCAAATCTGGGTTCCAATGCTCGTCTAAACCCACCATGGTTACTTCAAAAATCAAGCAGGTCGTATCCACACCGCAAGCATTCGTAATGGACAAACACACCGGGTACAGTCCGGCGATGGAATACGAATGGACGCCTATCATGTTGTTCGAGAACGTACCGTCCCCAAAGTCCCACCAATAGGAACTTGCTGTGGTATCCTGAGGTACAAAAGTCCATACCTGATTCGAATCCACAGAGTGTGTGTAGGATGCTGCAGGAGGGGAACATAGCACCACCTGCTGACACGCGGTATCTGCGCTACATGAAGTGGTAACCGTGTGACACACGGTATGAACACCCCCGGTTGGAAAGGTATAGGTCGGCGTATCCGCAATGGAGAAATTACCGTTGCCAAAATCCCATAGGTGGCTCACCCCTGTCGGCGCATTAAAGAGCGGAATAAAATCTACGGTATTGCCCGTGGCGGTATAGGTATAGGCAGCCACAGGAGGGTTACATTCCGTGTAGTAAATTTTGATGGCGGGATGGTTGGTCGAATCTGCCGCATTGCTCGAAGCACAGACCACGGCGCGCCATGTTGCTTCAGTGACCAAGCGCATAAAGAAGCCGTGATTGCCGTATTGCAGCTGGTCCTCGACCAAATTCTTTACATCAATCTTATAGTCCATCGTGTTCGAACTTGAAGCTCCCACCTGCACTTGGTTAGTTGTGGTGGCAGATGGCGCGTTGTTCCAAGTAATGGAATCTTCATCCCATGAGGAAGTGACACGGCGCACCCAAAAAGTATTCGAACCGCTGTGCAATCCGCTGTGCGATGGTGCTGAAGGGTTGTTGTTATAGAAGATGAAAGCACTATCAATAATAGCACCCGCTGGAATGTTCGAGTAATCAAATTCGATGTAAAAACGCTTATAGGAGGGATCGCCTTGATAGGTCCATGCAGTCATGGTCGCCTCTTGGTTCCAGCCCCAAGTAGAATCTGGGGTAATGCTCCAAACTATAGCGTCTTTCCCGTCTAAAGGACCGGGTTGGAGGACCAGAGAATCCTGAGTTTGTGCAAGTACAATGCTTGAAGAAAGAAGAAAAAAGAGAAAATATAATCGACCCACTAAAAACTGCTTTGGATCAAAAATATTAATTAATTCCTATATCCAAAACGCTTCAACTGTAGATCATTGTCGCGCCAATTCTTCTTGACTTTTACAAAGGTTTCCACGTGTACTTTTTTCGCGAAAAACGCTTCTAATTGTTTCCGAGCACCTATTCCCACTGCTTTTAGCCGACTCCCTTTGTGGCCTATTAGTATGCCTTTTTGAGAATCGCGTGCAACATAAATGATGCATCGCATGCGAATAATATCTTCTTCCTCCTTGAATTCCTCAACATCAACTTCGACGCTGTAAGGAATCTCTTTTTTGTAATTCAGCAGGATCTGTTCTCTTATGATCTCACTAACAAAGAAACGTTCTGTTTTGTCCGTTAACGCATCTTTATCAAAGTACGGCGGACTTACGGGAACCAATTCTTTCAATCGACTCAATAAATAGTCCGTATTCGCCCCTTCGAGGGCACTGATAGGAATGATCTCCGCATTAGGCAAACTGGTCTGCCAGTAACCTACCTCTTCCTCTAAGGCCTCTTGTGTGGTTGTATCGATCTTATTGACAATCAAAAGCACGGGAACTGTTGTAGTCGCCAGTTTTTGAAAAAAGCCTTCATCCTTCAGTGCGCGATCGCCAGGTTCCACCAAATACAAAAAGACATCAGCATCTTCAAAAGCATCTGACACAAACTTCATCATGTGCTCTTGCATTTTGTACGCTGGCTGAATAACCCCTGGCGTATCTGAAAAGACAATCTGGTATTCCGGTTCGTTTAAGATACCAAAAATGCGGTGACGAGTCGTTTGTGCCTTTGGCGTGATGATGCTCAATCGCTCACCGACCATAGCGTTCATCAGTGTACTCTTCCCTACATTGGGATTACCGATGATATTGACAAAACCGCTTTTGTGTTCCATGCGGCAAAGATGCAACTAAATCGTGCAGTTACGAGCACGATTGGCCTTCTTAAAACTTCAGCTGCTCATCTTTATCCCATAGACCCCATGATGCGCCAACATCGCCCTCCTTCTCTATCTTCCAACTTTCATCGAATGAAGAGAAATAGAACATAGGAATATCTTCAGCAGACGACCAGCGCTGTGCACTAATGAAGTACTTCAGACTGTTTTCAAATGAGGCATGAGCGCCACCTATACTCTGACCGCTGCTAGGCCAGCCGGTTTCAGTGATGAACACAGGCTTGCCTTTACCGGCAATCTTGGCTTCCATGTACATTTGTTTCATGTACATCAAAGAATAGTCTAAGGCACAACCTTCCCAATAGGGGTAACAATTCGCAAGGATTACATCACAAACATCCGCAACTTCGGGATGATCGGTAAACTCGTAATAGGCATCTACATAACCAACCGGCACACCAGAAACCTCAGCCTTGACACGCTCAATGTAGTTCACCAATGCATTTACTTCAAGGTCTTCGCGGTACAATACTTCGTTACCTACCGCTGCAACATCCACGGCACCCTGTCGACACAAAGTGATGAGGCCTGCAATCTCGGCTTCGTTCTTCTCGAGATCGTCCCCCAGCCACGCACCAACTAAGGTTTTTATGCCTAATTCATGTGCAATCTGCGCAATCAATTCGTTGCCTTCGGTACAAGAAAACGTACGCACCCAAGAAATGTGGGGCTTTAGAATACTCAATTTTCTACGAACCTGTGCCTCTGTGAGCTGATCACCAGGTTGTTGCCCTTCGTCATAAGCACTAAAACAGATACCATGAATTCCGGCATCTAATAAACTACGGCTAATATTTTTTAGCTCATTTAATGGATGTTCAACAGCCGTAATGCCGGCCAATGACATAAATTTTTCCTTTCTAAACGACATGTTTGTGTCTTTAAAAATTTAGTTAGCTGGTTGATTTCGTTGGTCCAATTTCGCGCGGACCTCTCTCGCGTATTTCTCATCTACATTGTACTTCCACATGACCGCGATAGCGATGAGCGTACATAGAATTGGTAAGCCCGAAAAGACCATTCTTAATTGGTCTACCGCACCTTCTGGCTGCGCTACTGCGCCGCTTTGATACTTTACTAATGTCAATATCAAGCCACTTAAAGCGCCTGCAAAGGCGAATCCAAGCTTGACCATCCACCAATAGATTGCTCCAAAAACACCTTCTCGGCGTTTACCCGTTTTCAGCTCATCGATATCCAAAACGTCGGACGTCATAGACATCATAATGGTAAACAAGCCACCGATACCGAATGAATGGAATGGTAAGGCAAATAAGAAGAGGTACGGTTTGCCTGGAACCATAAGGAACCACAACATAACATAGCCGACAATGGAAATACTCTGCGAAATGATAAAGGCACGCTTCTTACCCAGTGATTTTGACATGCGTGCGACAATAGGAATTACCAAAAACGTAGTCACCAATGCACCTACGCTACCAAAAAGTGTAGGCCAAACCCCCACAGCGGATGCATCATCATTGAAAAGGTGACTCTTGATGATGAAGAAAGTAAAACTCGCGATAGTATTAAAACCATTGAAGATTAAAAACGTCGTGATGCATAGTTTTCGGAATGACGGTAGCGCAAACGCTTCAACGAAGCTGCGTCGGATACTACCCAAGCTACGAATGATATTTCCAAGACTCAGCGACTCGTAATCTGTCCGGTCTAAAGTAGATTCACCTTTGATGAAAATTGCGGGCACCATTGCACAAATGGTAAAGACTATACCTACCCATACCGCTAAGGTTCGTGTAGCAACATCTCCTGATGGGAACCATTCAGGGTCGTACATAATGACCCAAAACCAGGGCGCAATGACCCAAGCCCACTGACCAATCCATTGTGATATGGCCATAACGGTCGTGCGCTCATGAAAGTCGTTACTCATCTCATAGCCCATACTCACGTAGGGCACGCCAAAAATGGTAAGGCCTAAATAGAATACAAACGACCAAAGCATGAAATACGTGAAGTTGTAGGACAACGTATTTTCACGGTAGACTTGCCACAATAAGATGAAGGATACCCCCATTAACAGGGCACCTATGAATACGTATTTTCTTCGTCGTCCCCAGCGTGAACGCGTATTATCTGAAATGAATCCCATGATGGGATCTAAAATGGCATCAAAGGCACGAGGCGCGAAAAAGATTACACCCCACATCCATCCAGGAAAACCTAAATCTTGGACCAATACAACCATAAAAATACTCATGGCCGCTGGAAACATCTGATTCGCCAACATACCCACACCAAACGCGATCTTTTGGCCCATTGGGACTTTTGTTGCTCCTACTTCACTCATATCATATGTCTTTAGGTTCTATTACTATGGTTTGAAGGGCTTGCGCATCAATGGCAATCATTCTTGCTGTTCCGTCAATATTCAAATCAAAACTTCGTGGCAATTCACCTTCATTAAATACAACCACAACGATGGATCCATTTTCATTTTCAGCGGCCGTTACCATAAGGTCACCGTCGGTGTGGCTTACCTCCAGCACTTGCGCTCCTGGACGGATATGCTTACTGAAATGTTTCATAACGTAGTACAGCGGCGTGTAATAGACCTCATCCTTCTCGGGATCGACGATAATAGGTGCAATACACCAGTTTTTCGCCCAATTGGGTCCACCCTGCGTATCCAATACCATGTTCCAATCTACCCAGCCTTGAACCCAGTGGTTTAGACACCCGATGATATCTCGTGCGTAACGATTCACTGGTGCGTATTTCGGATGCAGGTAGCGATTTTCTTCTTCACGCCAGTAATACCCCCAATCTGTCGCCTCCTTTTGCCAATACCACGCATCATCGCGCCAGACCGGGACTTGGTTATCTACACATGCCTCCGTTTGAAGCAAGATCTTTTCAGGTGCGGCATTTCGTGCATACTCCAACATATCTGGAAAATAATCGTAGGTGCTCTCGTACCAATGTACAGCCAGGCCATCATAATAGCGCTTCGTTGTATCGTCACGGTACATGACATCTGCCCATTCCGGTACACCCTGGCGGTTCTGATCGTACCCCATGATGATGAGATCGCCCTTACCATCGGCCTCCAAATGCGGACCCAAATGATTCACGACGAAATCGGTCATTTCCTCAGGCGAGTAATGCATACTCTCCCAATTATTTCCGTTACCGTGCGGCTCATTCTCAACGGTAAAACCCCAAATATCAACCCCTTCTGCGCGAAACGCATCGACGTACTTACTGAAAAACAAGGCCCACGTATCGTAGTACTCTTTTTTGAGTTTACCGCCTACGTAGTTATTGTTGTCCTTCATCCACGGTGCTGCTGACCATGGGGAACCGAATATTTTAAACCCTTCTTTTGAAACCCCTTGTGCATCTTTAATCATTGGAAGGATATCTGCACGATCCGGATCGATGGTGAAGTGCTCAAGCAACGTATCACCTTCAACGGGTGTGTAGGAGTAGTTCGTAACCGAAAAATCACAAGAATTCATGTGTGTGCGCGTCAATGAATACGCTGCTCCGTCGTCCCCGAAATACGCTTCAATAATTTCTGACCGATTTTCTGGGCTCAATAAATTGATGTTATGAGCAGTGGCCTCCGTAAAAGCACCGCCAAAACCAATAATGGTCTGTTTTCTATTTTTTGTGTCGATTGAAACGATTGAGTGCTGTTCGGATTTCTGAAAATCCTTCTTTTCAGCGTATAAACTACCACTAGCTGAGGTTTCAAAAACATTCATTTGCGATGTGCTATTAGAGGAACAACTGGTTATAACCAAAACGGAAAGGATGAACCAAAGTGATTTTTTCATTCGTCGTTAGTATTTGTAAAACGCTGCTTAATCGCGTCAAAAACTTCTTTTTTCTCTCTGTTGATATCGACAATACCCCAATATTCTTCATTCGGAGCGCCGTCGTAAGGTACCCCGGAACTGTTGGGTGCCCAGCCACCAATATCCTGTGTTTCTGGATTACCAGCCTTCCACCAACCATCCGTGAACGAAAAGAGTGTAATGCCCATACATTCATGCTCGTGGGCCAAAATTTCATCTAGAATGTGAGCTACCGCAGCAGCCTGAGCGCTTTCATTTGTGCCCTCTGCAAAAGTATCCGTGGCAACAGTCATGTAGCTGTCTGCCCCAACTTCTGAGAAATAGAATGGTTTATCACTGATTGCAGCCCAATCGGTAAAAAATGATCCTGGTACATCCCAACGGTACACGTTGAAACCCCACATATCAAGATTGCGACCTTTGTACAACGCAACGGAATCCGGAATTTCTCCATGCGCAGTAGTTACTGGATGAAAGGTATCAATAGCGTGTATGGCATCCACTGCTTGTTCTAAGGCATCGTACCAGTTATTCAAATCGTCGTTGAACCACTCAGGGTGGTAGTTATATTCATTCCCTAATTCCCAGAGGTAAATGGCTGGATGTGCTTTGAATTGGGCAACATAGTCGATGTAATTGCCTGATATTAAATCAAAAACACTGTCTTGGTTGTAACCAAAGCTCGTGATGACACGCA
>Ga0222718_10005725_pt1 | contig 10000 bp, 17 predicted proteins | sample C33_27DmetaG_FD_165045 | JGI IMG/M metagenome (GOLD analysis project Ga0222718, IMG submission 165045) | Estuarine water microbial communities from San Francisco Bay, California, United States - C33_27D | ecosystem: Environmental > Aquatic > Marine > Unclassified | place: USA: California... | reverse complement strand
CGACACCTCCTGGATCTGTCAGGACATTACGACGGGCGCGGCGGTCTGGAAGCCCATCGCCCTCACCAAGACGGGAACGGCGGCCCCGGCTGTTGCCCCGGACTTCGTGGGCCAACTCTTCCTCGACACGACCAACGAGAACATCTACATCGGCATCGACACGGTCAACGCTGCTGACTTCGTGCAAGTCAATGGCGGCGGTGGCGACCTCTGGAGCGATGTGGTAGACGCTGACATCGTGCCGGACGCGGACGGCACGCGGGATCTCGGCGCAGATGCTACCCGCTTCGCCCAAGCCTACATCGACGAACTCCACAGCACGGGGGGTCTTCTCGTCACCGAGTCAGCCGACCACACGAACACCCCTGCCGCTGGTAAGGGCGAGTTCTGGGTCCGCAACGACACGCCCTGCACTCCTGTCTTCACGGACGATGCTGGTGTAGACCACGACCTGTACGCGGGAGAGTGGTTCATGGTCACGGGAGACGGCCCGACCACTTCGACTGCCGATGAGCAACTCTGGATGGTCGTGCCTTACGACTGCACCCTCAAGGAGATTCGGTGGAGTTCGCAGCGATCTATGGGGTCAAGCGGTACGAACTACTGGACCCTGATGCCCAAGAGACGCGATGGCGGCGGCGATGTTGACCTGCTCGACGCGGTCTTCAGCACATCGGGCGGCATCAACGAAGACACCAGCTACGACCTCGGAACCATTACCACGAATGGCACGGATGACCAACTGTCAAAGGGCGATGTCTTGATGGTCACTTTCACGGCGGTCGGCACGCCACAGAGCTTTTTCGGCGGCCGTCAGGGCTACGCAATCCACTTGGAGCCGCGCTAATGACCACCACATTTTCAATCCCTAACTCACGAACCAACGGTAAGGGCTACTTGCCGGGGATGAACACGCAATGGCACTTGGACTACGGGCGGGAGTTTGCGTTCAACAACCTGATGAAACAGGCTCGGGATGTGTGGGTCCGCAACTACAACGACACCTTCGACGGTACGCTCGACAGCAACGGCTACATCACGGCCCCCGGCACAGCTACTTCCTTCAACCAGGTGGTCGTTATCGCCGCGTCTCGCGCAGGGATGTTGCCGCTGGGGAACTATGTCCTGACTTGGAGCGGAACGGGCGACTGCTCTCTTGCCGCAACAGGAACCATGTCCATCGGCTCGCCCACGACCAGTACGAACCGCAAGGTCTACAACATCACCGACTGGGGCGATAACGATGTGCTGTACTTCCGATTGCCCATCGCGTCCACGGATGTCACGGATGTTGTGATCTGCCATGAGGACTACGAGGGGACTTGCGGCCCTGGGGAAGCGGACGAGTTCTACCAGCCGTTCCTAGACTTGTACGCCGACTTCCCTGGTGGACTACGGTTTATGAACTGGCTGGCCACGAACCAGCAGGAAGGCTGGACTGATTGGGCGGATCGGAAGCCGGACAGTTACCGCACCTACACTCACGGCGCGTTCGACGGTGGGGCTGGTCGCCACGCGCAGCCGGGAATACCGCTCTCGGCGTGTGTCCGAATGCAGAATAATCTGGGAATCCCAGGATGGTATTGCATCCCTGCCGAGTACGACGATTCTTCGGTGGCATCATGGGGACAGTACCTCGTTGACAATGTGAACCCAGGGCTAAAGATCGCCATCGAGTACAGCAACGAGACCTGGAATAGCCAGTTTGCAGCCAACACTTACGCTCAAGCGCAAGGGCTGCTTGAGGTCGCCAACTCGCGCTACATCACGCTGGCGAGCATGGCCGACTCCAACTTCGACGGGGACTACTTCCAGTCAAACAACGGAGAGGTCGCAAGCGGGTCGTTCGACACCACGAACGCCGCCTTCAATGTCTTCAAGCGCGAGAGCGGTGGGACGAACTATGTGCTGTACCACAACCAGACCTCTGGAAACTGGGAGGTCGCAACCTCCACTAGTGACCCGGACACCTGGACCAACTCGCAGTCGGTGACGCTCGGTACGCCGGAGACGGTGTGCGCTGGCGACACAGCATGGACGGAGAACAGCACGACGGGGCCGGACGAGGGCGATGCCAATGTCACGGCGACCTCGCGCTTCTCCGACCAGAATGAGTCCTACCCCTTCTGGCCGTGGGCGGCCTACCGCTCGACGCAATGCAAGCGCATCATCGAGCCGCTGTTCGTTGCGGCAGGTACTGATGACTGGGTCACCTTCGTCCTGGGTCTACAAGTCGGCAGCGGCGAGTCGAGGAACGCGCTCGATTGCCATGTCGAGGTAAACTTCGGCGTGGATGCCCACGAGAAGCCGGAAGACCACCACGACTCTGCTTCCATCGCCTTCTACTGGGGCAATGCGCTTCTGGCGGAGCCTCAATACTCCAACAACGGGCTGGCTGACGATGCCCCTAGCAGTCTCCGAGACGGTGCGACCAAGAACACCGTCAACATGAGCAAGGAGGAGGTCTACCAGTTCTTCGAATCGCTCGACGCTTACGAGTCCACGCTCGCCGGATCGACTCGCTGGGCGGATTGGGAGAACCGCATCGTCACCTCTGGCGGGATGGAGATGGTGGGCTACGAGGGCCAGCACCATGTGGTGACTGTCGGAGGCGTGTCCGGCGAAGCTCCGGCTCAGACCATCGTTGGGTACTACGAGGAGGAACGCTGGGGCGATGTGACCCTGACCATGTTCCGTAGTGCGCTCGACAACGGCTTCGGAACGCTGATGCACTTCGTTGCCATTGAGAAGATCGACCCGGACGGTTATTGGGGACTCGTCCCGACCTACGATGACTGGGATGACATCGAAACCTACCAGCGTCTGAGGGCGGTCAAACACTTTGCTGGTTTAACTAACAGCCGAGGAATATGATCGAAAAGCCAACTGATTACGGCCTTCTGCTCTTCGTTGCTCAAGGCGCGACCGCTGCGGTGGTTGCCCTGGGAGGGTGGGCGTTCACGCGCAGCATCCGTCAGATCGACCGACTCACCGAAAAGCTCGACAGCATCACCGACAAGATGGCGCGAGTCGAGCGCGATGCAATCGACCGCGACCACAAGATCCAGCTTGAAATGACTCGCGTGGCCGAACGGCTGGGCGGACTCGACAGGCGCATCGACGAACACGAAGCCAACGACAGCAAGCCATGAAAAAGATCATCGCCTTTGTAAACGCTCACCCGAAGAAAGCCGCCGTTGCCGCTCTATGCGTGATCGCCTACGCCTTGCTGCGCTGGGTCTAGTCCTGACGCTCGCGCTGGGCGGATGCCAAGCTGGATTCTGGAAGGAAGCAGGAGACACCGCAGGGAAGGGCAGCTTCGTCTCAGCCCTTGCGACCCTCGGAGCCGTTTACGGTGGGCCTATCGGGGCTTTCGGTGGCGCGTGTCTCGGCTACTTCTTCATCGGCAACATCGAAGCTGACCTGAAGCTGGCCGAGGTGCAGCAGAACCTCTGGAACATCGCGGGTCTTCAGGACGCGGTGCGCGAAGCTTCGATCAACGCGACGAAGCCGCTGGTCGATCAAGCGCAATCGGACCTCGCCTCCTGGCTGATTCGGGCGGCCCTGATCTGGGCGGCCTACGAGATCGTGTCGAAGGTGCTGCTGGCCCGGACGGTCAAGAAGGTCGCCAACGGGAGCGGGAACCCGCCCAAACCGTGAGTCAAAACGGCCGCTAGAAACCCTTAGAACGCCCCTAGCGCGTCTGCCGCATAATCGCTCACTTCTGGCGCATTGCCGTCTCTGTCGCCCCGTGCCACCGATGGCCCCCTGCGTCAGTTACGACTATGCCATTGTGTTATAGGCTTATATAGCTGTAAGCGTTTACAACATCTCCATTTATGGAGATGCTTATAGCTGTAAGCATAAGGCTGAAAGGCGAGTCGTTGATGTCCGCTACGCGCCAGCATTGCTCGCTGCGCTCGCTCGCTGTCGCTCCGCTCCGAGGAATCGAGGGTACAAACCGCACGAAATCCGTCAAGGCTTTGCCGCAATGCCGACACCGATTCTGACCCGTGTCGCAGTTTCGCCTATGTGTCGCAATACCGCCAACCAATGACGCAAAGCAGCAAAGGGATCTTTTCGAGAAAAGGACGGAGAAAGTCTTGTCTATGTCGGAAGTCGGGCTAGTCTTGGGCATCGCCATCGGCAACTCGCTGAAGGCAACTCAAAGGAGACTCAAGATGAACGAAAGTGAATCCCACCTTCCCAGCGTCACCGACCTCGGTGGCACGACCAGCACCAGCGCGGAGCGCAAGATTCAAGCCGGGAAGCCCCGCGTCCAAAGCAATGTCGAGGTCGCCACGGGTGTCTACGGCTGCGAGGGCGTGGAACTGAGCTTCAGCGTCCGCGTCAAGGTTCCGTGCGAGCGGGACGCGCAGTACCTCCGCAACAAGCTCTGGTCTTGCCTGGGCGACAGCATCGAAGCGGAGGTGCAGTCGTGAGCATGGACGATCTGCTCAAGGAGATGCTCGGCCCGTTGGACTCGATGATCGATGAGATCGTGCCGACCGTCTCGGAAGGGGCGGTGCGAACCGTCGCCGCCATGCTCAACAAGCTGAACGATGACCTGAAGGCCATCATGGATCGCTGCGACAACGGCGAGATCCAGAAGGTCGAGGCGGTCGATGAAGCGTTCCGGGCGATGCTGCCCGTGATCCGCGAGGCTACGAAGGTGGCCGATAGCGCAGTCAAGGTTCTCGACCTCGACGCGCAACGCAAAGAGGGCTTAAAGCCCCAACCCGAACCCGCAAACCCGGAGATGAACTGATGAGTTCCAAGCAAGAAATCGACGCTTTCGCGCAGCGATTCAACCTCTTTGAAGGCAAGCACGCCGACTTCTACAACCTCCACGGAAGCTGGGCGTTGACGAAGAAGGGGGCCGAGAAGGTGGCCGAAGCGTGTGGCATCACTTTTGACGATGTGAAGTGCGACATCTTCCCGGTCGGCATCGCCTATCGCGCCGAGTTCAGCATGGACACGAGGGGCGACTGCTCGACCGTGCAAGTGGTTGGCTCCTGCCGATGGGACCAAGCGAAGCCGCCTTCGCCGGAGTCCACCCACGCGCCTGAAATGGCCTGGAAGCGGATGTATGTTCGTGGCGTGATCGCGCTGGTGGCCCCGTCTTTGCTGCACGGCGAGGACGAGTTCACCGATGCGTTCCGCAAGCAGGGTCAGCAGCCTGATTATGGTCCGCCGATGACCACGGCCACGCAGCCGCCGCAGACTGCCCCGCGCAGCAACGGCACGGCGAGCTACAACGAGCCGACTAACGCGCCCAGCGGCGACCTCCAAGCTCACGCGCAGCGGATGCAGGGAGCGCAAGGCTGGTTCAACGGAGCCGAGAAGCTGCCGCACGAATGGGGCGGCGTGATGGGTCGCTTCTGCGAACTCACGGGATTGGAGCGAGGCCAATGGGAACTTGTCTTGATGGATCACGGCGGCAAGTACCAGCCGGAAGGCAAGCCCTGGTGGAAGCCGTCCAGCAAGTACACGCGCTTTGCGGACATGGTGCTGGCGACCTCCGACTTCGGCGGCGTGGTCAAGTCCAAGGCGGTTGCTGCGCTGAAGTGCAAGCAAGCCGTTGAAGAACTCTGCAACGAGATCGACGCGAACGGACGCGCCATGATGTCCATCCCCGATCCGAACAACCCGTACGCTCTGATCGAGCGCGAGGTCACGAAGCGCGACATGAGCCGCGCAACGACTGAGAGCCAGCCGACTGCGGTGGGCGATCAGATCCAAGATGCCTTCGGCGGAGGCGCACCCGACAACGACTTCCCCGACGATGTTCCGTTCTAACCAAGGAGACGAACCAATGAATAGCTACCCCAACACCGCTCCCACGCCGGAGCAGATCGAGGCTTGCTTTTACTGCGGTGACGGCTGGCCCGTCCCCGAGATCGGCTGCAACATCTGCGGCAACGGGATGGACTTGCCGGACCCGGAGCCGAAGGGCAAGCCGCTGGTCGAAGTATTCGGCCAGGAGCGGCAGCCGGAGGGCGAGAACCTGAAGCGCATCGGCATTGCCAAGACGGAAGCGGTTGACCCTGAGTTGACCCTGACGGTGCGAAGGGCAGTCTTTAAGGCTGCCCGAACTCACCAGGAGTTCACGGCTGATGTCGTGTACGACGCGCTCGCAGAAGCTGGGGTCATCGGCCCCGACTTCCGCGTGAATCTGATCGGCGCAGCGTTCAACCATTGCGCCAAGAAGAACTTGATTCGCTGGACGGGCCGCACGGCTACCAGCACCCGCAAAGGCGCACGGTCGCGCCTCATCCGAATCTGGGAGAAGACCGATGAAGCAGAAGACTAAGCAGCCGTTGACGCGTCAGCAGAAAGCCGTGCTGGACGCGATCCGCGACCACCTTGCGATGCACGACATCGCGCCGACCTACCAGGAGATCGCTGATGCGCTGTCCCTGAAGCGTCCGACCGTGGCGGCCCATCTCTCCTCGTTGCAGGAGAAGGGCTGGCTCACCAAGACGCGCAAGTGGAACAGCGTCAAGCTGGTGGAGGACGAGGCATGAAGCTCTACGAACTGACCGAAGCCATCGAGTCCGTGCAGAGGCTGGTCGATGACGGCGAGCTTGAACTGGCCGATGTCGCGGACACCCTGGAAGGGCTGCTGCCCGAAGCAAAGGAGCGAGCGACCAACATCGCCGCTCTCACGCAGAACCAAGAAGCCGAGATCGCTGCCCTGAAGGAAGCCGAGAAGCGCATCGCTGATCGACGCAAGGGGCTGGAACGGAACCGGGACTACTGGCTCCAATACCTCTTGGACAACATGGAGCGGTGCGGCATCGAAGAGATCAGCACCCCTGAGTGGAAGGTAAAGGTCGCCCTGAACCCGCCAGCCGTCCTGATCGAAGACGAGGCAGAAGTGCCGGACTCGTTCATGGTCGAGAAGGTGACGCGCTCGCCGGACAAGAAGGCGTTGAAGGCAGCCATCGACCAGGGCGTTGAGTTCAAAGGCGTGAAGGTCATCCGTCGAACGAGGCTCAAGTTCAGCTAGGATCTCCGCATGGCGCGGAGGTTCATCGGGATTGACCCTGGCACGACGGGAGCCGTGGTGATCCTCAATGAGCGGGGCGATGTAGAACTCGCCTCGCTCATGCCCATTCGAAGGGTCGGCAAGCGGAACGAAGTCGATGCCGCGAAGCTCGCGCAGATGGTCGCGTCAGACATCGACTCCCGCGCAGCGGTCGAGTCCGTCACCGCGTTCGGCATGGGCCGCACCAGCGCGTTCACTTTCGGGAAGAACCTCGGGTCCGTCCACGCCGTGCTGGATGTCCTGGGCATCCCCACGATGCGCGTCCTGCCGCGCCTCTGGCAAGAGGTCTTCTGGTGCAAGGGCGATGTCGAAGACACCAAGGCGGCAGCCGTGGGCTGCGTGTCGCAAGGCTGGCCGTCTCTCGCCAAGTCGCTGAAGCTCAAGAAGAACCAGGGGATCGCGGACGCGACCCTGATCGCGGAATGGCTGCGCCTGACCGCAGGCTAAGAAGTTAGAAAAAAAGACGAAGAATAGCTTTACATCACGAAGCGCAGCCCCATAATAAGACCATGCAGCGAGGCAAGCCGCCCCGCTCCCCCCGACCAAAGGAGAATCAGATGAACACCTTCAACGCCGACCCAATCGACCCACAAGCCGAACACTTCCGCGACACCGCGACCGCTTACGACCGCCAGGAAATCTTGGCTCTGACCGAGGGCTGCGACTACGACTGGTTCACCGAGCTTTTCCTTCCTTCCCCAGCAAACTATGTGGCGCAGCACCTTGATTCCGTCGGCTATGTAAGGAACTACCAGCCATTCAGCTACTTTGCCCCGAAGCCGCAGCCCGCACTTGAGCCTTGCGCCGATGCCGATCACGAAGCCTACCTGGACCACCGCGCCGACTACCCTGCGATGCGCTGCCATGCTTGCGAGCGAGCCTTCGTGACTGGCCGCGACTGCTCCCTGCACACCAGCAAGTAACCGCCCTTCTTCCTGACTTGCTCCCGGCGATTCGATTCGCGGGAGCATAGGGGCGTGAGAAGCTGCAATCCGTGGCTTCCCAAGGAGACCGAAACATGACTGAACCCGTTTACACAATCTTCTGCTGCGACTGCCAAGCGCAACTGATGGATACGACTTGCGAGATCGTCGCTACATCGCCGATGCAATGCTCGCGCTGCTACGACAAGAGAATCGCCGAGATTGAAAGAGGCCGCCCCGAGGCCGGGAAGATCTACCGCCTGACGAGTGGACCCGACGAGACGAGCATCGCGCAGGGAAACACCTGGGCCGATTCGGAGGTCAAGTGATGGCTGTCAAGCAAGCGATCCGAGTGACTTACAGCGCGGCGCGAGGCCGACTGACTGCGCGAACTGCTGACGGGCGAAGCGTGACGATTGCCCGTGACTACGGGACGGAGTTCAACTTCCGCGATGCGGCGCAAGCGTGGCTCGACAAGCACATCGACCCGAGCTTCGTCGCGGTCCTGGACTCTCACGGGCTTCAGTTCACCGAGGGTAATGGAGTCTACTTTTCCTGGGAGTTGACCAGATAGAAAGGAAGTTAGAAAAAAAGAAGAAGAAAAGCTTTACATGGTGAAGCGCAGCCCCATAATGTAACCATGCAGCGAGGCAAACCGCCCCGCCGCCAACCAAAGGAGATAAAGATGAAAACGACCAAGAGCCTGATTGAGCGCGAAAGCGAAGAAGCCGTCAAGAACTTCGCCCAAGCCCTTGAGCTTATTGCAGAGATCCCAGCCGACGCTTGCTTCGGTGCAGAAGGAACGCCAGCTTGCTTTGCGGCTGATTGCCGACGCTCCATCGAGCTTGCTTCCGATCTGACCTTCATGGACGGGGACGGGATGTCCCTCTTAATGATCAAGAAGTCTCGCCAGTACATCAACTTCGCCACGAAGAAGCTGGCGAAGGTGGAGGCAGCACGATGAGCGCACAACTCACCGACGAGCAACTACGGGCAATGATCCAGAAGTTCAAAAGGAGAGCGCAATCGACTACCGACGAAGTTGCCAAGGAAATCTTCCTGGAATGGGCACTCGCTTGCGAAGTCGCGCTCGCGGAGCGGGAGGAGGATCGCGCTGTTGAGGACAGGCAATGATCCTTGCCTCACTCATCCTGGCCCTGGCCCCTTCGGGGGCCGAGGCCGCAATCACCGCAAAGGACGGCGAGCGTCGGATGCTCGACTTCCGCGATGCGGTCGAGGTCAACATCCGGCCTGAGTGCCGCGCCGAGCTTGCGCCCATTGTGGCCGCGATCCGCTACGCGGAGAACGGCGGCAAGGGCCGCGAGTACGGCATCCTGCACCCTCGCGTGAAGCCGACCTACCGCTCGCAAGCGGGATGGTGCGCGGCGACGGTGCAGAAGTCCTGGGACCGCTGGAAGAAGGCTGGCGGCAAGGGCGACTTCATCGACCACCTCGGGGACCGCTACTGCCCCGTGGGTGCTGACAATGACCCGACAGGACTGAACCGCCATTGGAAGCGGAATGTCCGTCACTTCAAGGAGACGATCAATGCAGAGAAATAGCCTTGAGGAACGACTCGCTTTTGCCAAGCGGATGAACTGGCTCGTCCAAACGCACGGCGCGACCATTAAGCAGTTCTGTCGCGACATGGGACTCGACCGCAAGACCTTCTACGGCTGGCGAGCCGGGGAGTACGGGCCGACTGCCAAGACGCTCGCACGACTCGCGCACAAGGGCGTGGACATCAACTGGCTGCTCACGGGCAAGTCGCTCAAGATGGAGAGGCGCGACGGCGACTCCTGCCCCAACTGCCAGCCCGAGGAGAACGAACGATGAAAGTGATCGAAAACTTCTGCACCGTTCGCGTGGTTCTCATGGTCGAAGAGCAGCCCGACCCGATTGGAACGCTCTACCTCACCGTGGATGTCTTCGCGGAGTACGCCAAGGGGAACCGGGAAGAGCCTCCGACGAGTTGCTTGACCCCGCAGTTCGTGGCCCTACACTACGAAGCACCAAGCAGGGAGAA
>Ga0222718_10005723_pt1 | contig 10000 bp, 8 predicted proteins | sample C33_27DmetaG_FD_165045 | JGI IMG/M metagenome (GOLD analysis project Ga0222718, IMG submission 165045) | Estuarine water microbial communities from San Francisco Bay, California, United States - C33_27D | ecosystem: Environmental > Aquatic > Marine > Unclassified | place: USA: California... | reverse complement strand
GAGCTAACTATACAACTGGCTTAAAATTTGCTAAGTGGTTAGGTTTAGAGGAAGAAGGTTTAATGAAAAAATTTGGCTTTGATGGTTCAGATCAATATATGTATGCGAGGTTATTCTAATGAGTTGGCAAATGGCAGCAGTTGGAGCAATAGGTGCAGTAACAGCTTCACAACAAAATGCTTATGGTAAATTTAATGAATCTGTAAAAAATCGTAATGCTCTTGTTAAAGAACAAAAAGCTGAAATAATTGAAAATAAATTAGAATTAGACTTAGCTACTTTTAATAAAAAATTTGAAGAACTTGAAGGTAATGTGATAGTTCAAACAGCTAAATCTGGAGTTACTGAAGGTGGAACAGCACAAAGAATAAAAATGGCTAATCTAAATAATGCTGAATTGGAAAGAGAAAAAATGAAATATGATGCAGAAATTGGTAAAGCAAGAGCATTTGAAGAAGCAAACTTTGCTAGAATAGAAGGATCTATTGCAAGACAAGAATCTAAAATTGCAGCATTAAGAACATTAACAGGAGCAGGTACATCGTTACTAACAATGATGGGATAATTATGCCAAAGATACCTACATTTACATCTACTAGAAGTATAACTTCAGAAACACCAAGTGTTGAATCTAATGTTAGATTAAATTTAAACAATACTCCAGCTAGTGTATTACAACCAGTAAGTAAATATTTAGAACAAAGTTATATAGAAGAAAAAACTATTGAAGCAAATAATAGATCTAACGAATTATTAAATAGTTTTTATGAAGATAAAAAAGATGATGCAGGTAATGTAATTCAAAAAGGTTGGTTGACAATAGCTAGTGAAGCAAAACAAAAAGATTCTCCAACTGAAGCTTCAAATTATTATGAAGCAGAAGTTAATAAACTTTATAATTATAGTAAATTAAATAATCTTAAAAACTTAAATAACTTTGAAAAAAAAGCTGTTGATAGAAAATTTTACGCAACATCTGGTTTATTAAAAACAAAAGTTATTTCAGAATCAAGAATTAATTTAATTAATAGAAACAAAGAGATTGATGATGATGCTTGGACTAAAGATACTTTGCTACTTAAAGAACTTGGGATAGATTACATAGAGCAGCACATGAAAAATACTGCTAATAGAATTAATAACAATCCAGCTTATGATGAAGGTACAGCAAAAAAATTAATCGAATCATATAATGAAAAAGGTATAGAATTTTTAGCAACATCCATGGCTAGTAATTCACCAATTCAATTTAAAAAAGCATTAAGTGAAGGAGCATTTGATCTTATTTCTGCTGAACAACAATTAAAATTAAGTGGAGTTGCAGATGGAGTTATTAAAGAACAAAAATTTTCAGCTTTACTTGCTCCTCTTGATATTCCTTTTGATGCTGATCCTAGAGATTTTGTTTTAGCTAATGAAGAAATTGCAAAAAAAACATTTGGTGGTAATGAAAACTTACAAGCTATTTATCAAAGTTTAACTGTTTCTGAAAGATCTGAGTTTGAAAAATCATATTTACAGAAAGCAAATCAAATTAAAGCAGATAGACAACTTCAAATTTTAACTGCAAATCAAATAGGAAAGTTTGAAGTAGCTCAAAAAACAAATGAAATTTTTAAAAATTTTGACAAAAGTCAAGGAACATATACTGAAAAATTACAAGAATTATTTCCGAATGATTCTGGAATAGTTGAACAGTTAGTTGGCTACAATACTAAAGTTGGCAATGGAACTGCAAACAACATATCTAAGTTTGATGCTAATGATGACATAATGAAATTAATTGTTAGTGATAAAATTAATACAGCTTATGATAAATTTATTTTACCTGGAGAAACTACACCTCTTTCTATCTTTGAAAGAGTGGGAACACAACTAAATACTAATGATGTAAAATATTTAAACAATCTTCTTTCTATTTCTAATGAAGAAGGATTTAAAGAAAACCATACTAAGTTTTTTGAATTTATGAATTTATTTTCTTTAGAAGTTGCAGGTAGTGCTGCTTTAAAAGATTTAGATCCCAAAAGAGATGATAGATTAAGTCAGTTTAAATATATTATGTATAGCAGATATGTTCAAGGATTAAGAGAAGGTAAAACTTCAGATGAATTATTAAAAGCTGTTAAAGGAAATAAAAGTTTTATTGCTTATGATCTTTATAGATTTATACCAAGCATGGATGATGTTTATAAAAACATTAGAGATAATATAAAAGGTAATGAAGATTTACCAGAAATTCCAAATGAAAATAAAAAACCAACAAAAAAAGAATTAGAAGATCAACTTGGAAGAACTATTAGTATTTCAGAGTACGATGAATTAACAAAAGGAAACTAATGGCTACATTAGCAGATCAGATAAAATCTTATAAAGAAGCAGGTTTTAGCTCAGAAGAAATAACTGAATGGAAAAAAGATAAAGTTAAAAGTTTAAGCGAAGCAGGATTTACTACTCAAGAAATTGCAAAAGATTTAGGTTACAAAGAAATAAATCTAACACCTATTAGAAAGTTTTGGAGCAATATTATTAATCTTGGAAAAGAAGAACATGAAAAACAATATAAAGAACTAGAATATTTAAACGCACAAAATGATGACACTCCCTTTATTCAAAAACAAAAAGAAAAATTAGTAGGAGATATATTTGAACCTGGCAAGTATTGGAAAAGAGGATGGGATGGTGGTATCTGGGATCTTCATCAATCTTATGTCAATGATGAGCCTATGCCAGAAATATACACAACTGATAACCCAAAAGATACAGGTTTTTTAGAAAGAAATATTATGAATGTTTCAAGACTAGCAAAAGATTTACCTGTCTATGCTGCAGCTGCAGTTCCTTTTGGTTTGGCTAGTAGAAACAAAGATGTTACTTTAGCAGGTAGTGCTTTTGTTGCAGGATCTTTAAGACAAACATATTTAGAAGCATTACAAAATGATGAAGTAAATGGATTTAATGAGTTCTTTAAAGTCTGGACAGAAGAAGGAATTAAAGCTGGAGCTACAGAAGCTGTACAACTTTTAGTGGCAACTAAATTGGGTGGTTTGTATAATAACCCATTAAAAAAAACTATTGCTAATGTAATAGGATTTGAAGGAACTGGAGCAATCATACACCAAGAAATGCCTAGCAAAGAACAATTACAGGATAGTGCTTTCTTATTTAGTTTGTTTAATTTTGGTGGCTCTGCAATTAATAAATCAAGACAAGCAATTATTAAAAACGACAGAACTTTGACAGAACTTGCTGAAGATACTGTTATTCATAAAACAATGATAGAAGATCTTCCAAGCAAAACAAACACTACCCCTAGACATTATGGCAATGAAAAAATTATAGAATATAAACCAGAAAAATTTAAAAAAGATTTAAAATTTGAAACTAAAGAAGAACAAATTATTTTTGATAAAACAAAATATTCAGAAAGAGTTCCAGAAAGAACTGTTGAAGGTTCATTAAACAAAGCAAAAGAAGTAAAAGATAAAAGTGTTACCAACCTTGTTGATAGACTTCATCCTATTAGAAAAATAGTAGAGCAAGTACAGAATATGAAAAACAATAAAGATGTTTTAAATGTTTATGAAATTTTTAGAACCTTATTGGGTGTCGAGAATGTAGCAGGATTCTTTATTGAGAAAGGTACTTTTAATACTAAGTTAATAACAAATGGTAAATCTTTTAAATCTATTATAGAACCTTTACTTAGTGATAAGATTGCAATACCTTTTCTTCCAGAAAAAGTTCCTTTTAGTTTAAAAGCTAGAGATTTAAAAAATAGACAAACTTATGCAGAGTTTAATAATTATGCTATTGCTAAAAGAGCTGTAGAAAAAGGTAAGCAAAAAATAGAAACGGGAATACCTTTTGAGGTATCTCAAAAAGTTGCAAACAATCCTAAGTTAATTAAAAAATATGAAAAGACTAGATTAGAATTAATTGAATACAACAAAAGATTATTAGAATATGCAAGAGATAAAGGTTTATTAACAAAAGAAACATTCAATGCTATGCTTGAAGCTAATAAAGATTACATTAGTTTTGCTAGAGTTATAGAGCCTACTGCAAAAGGAGAAGTAAAACAAAGTGTATCTCCATTAAAAATGATGAAAGGATCTGAAAAAGATATAATAGATCCTATCGAAACAACTTATTCTAATACATTTGCTATTATAAAAAAAGCAGAAAGAAATTCTGCGATTGCAGAGTTTGTTACATTAGTTGAATCTGGAAAAACAAAAGGTTTATTTCCAGACATAAATAAAAAAACTGTAACTAAATCAGTAAAAATAGATATAAAAGAATTAGAATCTTTAGGAATTGATACTTCAAAACTATCAACTAAAGTAAAAGAAAATCTTCAAGTATTTAGAAAAGAGTTTGATAAAGTTGGAGAAGATTCTGTTGGAGTTATTCGTAATGGAAAATTTGAAGTTTGGGAAGTAGGTAAAGATTTAGCAGAAGCCTTAAAAGATTTTGATCCAAGATCAGCAGAAAGTTTACTTTCGTTTTATGCAAAACAACCTGCTTCTTGGTTAAGAGCTGGTGCTACATTAGCTTTAGATTTTGTTGGTGCAAACTTTCTTAGAGATACAGTACAAGCGTCTGTTTATAGTAAGTATGGATTCTTTCCTGTCGTTAGTTCTATGAGAGGATTGTTTGATATTATTGCTGGTAAAACTGGATTAAGTAAAAAATCTCAAAAACTTTACGAAGATTGGATTAGATCTGGTGGTATGCAATCAACTATGATGTCAGTTGATAGAGCTATATTTGATAAACCTGCTTTTGATATTTTAAATAAAGGTCAAATAAGAAACAAAGCTGAATCTCCAATAGAAATATTAAGAGTTATTTCTGAAACTTTTGAAAATGCTACAAGAATTTCAGAATATAGAAGAGCATACAATGCTTCTATTAAAAAGGGAATGACACATGAACAAGCTGTTAAAAGAGGTGGATTTGAAAGTAGAGATATAACATTAGACTTTGGTAAAATGGGTGTAAAAATTAAAACACTTAATCAAATATCTGCATTCTATAATGCTAGAATACAAGGTTATTCAAAATTATATGAGGGTTTTAAAGAAAGACCAGGAAGAGCTATTGCAGCTATAGCTGGTGGTATAATGATTCCTACTGCTTTATTATGGTGGTTAAACAAAGATGATAAAGATATTCAAGCACAACCAGAATGGGTTAAGAGACACTATTGGTTAGTAGCTAGTGGCGAAGGTGAAGATAAAATAATTCATAAAATACCTAAACCTTTTGATGTTGGTGTAGTTTTTGCTTCTTTAGTAGAATCTTTCTTAGATCATAATTACAGTAAAGATGAAACAACTAAAAAACAATTAGATGGTTGGTGGAAAGATTATCTAATGCAAACAGGTAAAGGATTTATTCCTACACCTCAAGTTATATTACCTATATATGAAGCCTGGACAAATGAAAGTTGGTTTAGAAATCAACCTTTAGTACCAGAGTATATTGCAAAAACTTTACCCAATGAAATGCAATATACTAACTATACATCTGAAAGTGCAAAACTAATTGCAACTACTATGTATAAAATTATTGGTACAGATAATAAGTTTACAAATCCCATTGCAATAGAAAATTTTATTAAAGCGTGGTCTGGAACACTTGGTAGATATGCAATTCAACTATCAGATAAAGCTCTTATAGAAAGTGGAATGATTGAAGATCCTATAAGACCAGATCAACCATTATCATCTATGCCAGTATTCAGAGCATTTCTTGCTAAAAATCCAGATTTAAGTTCACAATGGATTACTAAATTTTATGAAGAATATAATGTTGTTCAAAAAAAAATGAACAAAGCATCTGCTCTTGAAAAGGAAGGTAAGGCATTAGAATCTAAACAAATTATGGATTCTTTAACTGGTCAACAACTTCAATTAAATATTTACGCAGATTCTATAAAAGAATATGGTGCTATGATAAGAAATATATATAATAATAAAAAATATACTTCTGCAGAAAAAAGAGAGTTAATAGATTTATTTGCAGAACAAATGATATTAACTGCTAAAAAGTCTTTAGATTTAATGAATATAAAGGTTGATAATAAGGAACAATAATAATATAGAGAAACAATATGACAATATCATCTACTACAGTAAAAAACTCATACTCTGGAAATGGTACTCTTGATACCTTCAACTACACATTCAAGATATTTGCTGACTCAGATTTACAGGTTATCATTAGGGATGCAACTGCAACCGAAACAGTTAAAACTTTAACAACTCATTATACAGTAACAGGTGCTGGTTCTGCTTCTGGTGGAACTATAGTTTTCACAGCTGGTAACATACCAAGTGCAACTGAAACTGTAGTAATTAGAAGAGCAGTTCCGCAAACCCAAGCAATAGATTATATTGCTAATGATCCTTTCCCTGCGGAATCACACGAAGAGGGATTGGATCGTGCAATGATGACACTACAACAGCTTCAAGAAGAAGTTGATAGATCAATTAAATTATCAAGAACAAACACAATGACATCTACAGAATTTACTGTGGGTGATACTGAAAGAGCTGGTAAAATTTTTGGATTTGATTCTAATGGTGAGCTTGTTGTCTCACAAGAATTAGGAACTTTCCAAGGAGATTGGTCAGCATCAACTACTTACAATGCTAGAGATATTGTAAAAGATACCTCAACAAATAATATATTTTTATGTAACACAGGTCACACATCTTCTGGTGCTGAACCTCTAACTACAAACACAGATAGTGCTAAATGGGATTTATTGGTAGACGCAGAATCTGCTACAACATCAGCTACTAATGCTGCCAACTCGGCTACTGCTGCTGCCACATCTGCAACCAATGCAGCTACATCTGAGAGTAATGCGTCAACTTCTGAAACCAACGCAGCTACTTCAGCAACCAATGCAGCAACAAGTTTTGATAGTTTCGATGATAGATTTTTAGGAACTAAAGCAAGTGATCCAACTTTAGATAATGATGGGGATGCTCTTGTTGAAGGTGCTATGTACTACAATTCTACAGATAACGATATTAGATTTTACAATGGTTCATCTTGGGATGCTCCTGCTACAGACGCTGCTACAAGTGCAACTGCTTCAGCTAGTTCTGCTACTGCATCTGCCACTTCTGCTACCAACTCTGCTAACTCTGCTACGGCATCTGCTTCATCGGCTACCAATGCTGCGACTTCAGAATCAAATGCTTCAACGAGTGAAACCAATGCTGCATCAAGTGCGAGTGCTGCTTCAACTTCTGCTTCAAACGCATCAACTTCTGAAACGAATGCTGCAACATCTGCCACCTCTGCTAGTACATCTGCAACATCAGCTGCTACTGCACAAACTGCTGCCGAAACAGCTCAAGCTGCTGCAGAACTTGCTTATGATAATTTTGATGATCGTTATCTTGGTCCAAAAGCTAGTGATCCTGCAACAGACAATGATGGAGACGCATTAATTGATGGTGCATTATATTTCAATACTACTGGTAATGTACTTAAATATTGGGATGGCTCTGCATGGAATAATGTAGAAGCAGTAGACACAAGTAATTTTGCAACTAATGGATTTAGCATTGCAATGGCAATCGCTTTATAGTAAGGAGAATATATGGCACAGAACTTTAGACGATACACAAGCAACGATGTAGGAACATCTGCTGCAACTTTATTTACTTCAGATAGTTATGATACTGTTGTAGGTATTTCAGTTGCTAATGTAACAGCTTCTGCTGTAGTAGCATCAGTTTATATTAATGATGGTACTAATGATATTTACTTAATTAAAGACGCACCAATACCAAGTGGTTCATCACTTCAAGTTCTTGATGGTGGAGCAAAATTTGTTGTTCAATCTGGTGATGCTTTAAAAGTAATTTCAGATACAGCTTCATCTTTAGATGTTTGGGTATCAACAGTAGATGCAATAAGTACATAGGATAGTTAATGCCGTTTATAGGAAACCAACCTGCATTAAGTTACACAAGTTTTGCTAAGCAAGACTTCACTACAAGTGCGACTACATCTTACACACTTGACCATCCTGTAACTAACGAAAATGAAATTGCATTATTTATTAATTTTGTTCGTCAAGAACCTACAACTGCTTATACTGCAACGAATACTACTTTAACTTTAACAAGTGCTACATCTGCTAGTGATGATATGTACTGTGTGTTTTTAGGTAAAGCTATTCAAACAGTAAATCCACCAAGTGGTTCTGTTGGTCTATCACAACTATCTGCTACTGGTACAAAAGACGCAACTACATTTCTAAGAGGCGATAACACATTTGCTGTTGCTGGTGGTGCTAATACTCCATCATTTTATACTAGTATGAGTGCTAATCAATCTTATGGTAGTTCTGGTTCAATAGTTAAAGTACAATTTGATACTGAGCTTTGGGATACTAATAGTGATTATGATAACTCTACTAACTACAGATTTACACCATCAGTAGCTGGGAAATATTTTGTTCATGGTTGCGTTTATGTTGCTACTTTTGTAACTGACAGTATTGCTGGACAAAGTGTTTATATTAGAAAAAATGGTTCTAACTATCAAGGTGTTACTGGACCTATTGCGTATAATAGTAATGAATTTAATGCAGTAGGCACTCCATTTGGTATTGCAGTAGATATGAATGGTTCTACTGACTACATAGAATGTTATACACAAGTAACTTTCTCAAGTGGTACTTGTAATATTCAATATGAAAGTAATGGTACACCATCATTTTTTGGAGCATACAAATTAATCGGAGTTTAAATTATGGCAATAACAAAAATACAATCTGAAAGTCTTAACCTAGCAGACACTTACGATTTCACAGGAACTGTAACTGGTGCTGGTGGTGTTAATACTCCAGCTTTTTCTTCTTATATGTCTAGTGATTTTTCTGCATCCAATGCTTCTTGGACTAAGTTACAAATAAATTCAGAATATTATGATACTGATTCAGCTTTTGATACAATTAATTATAGATTTGTAGTTCCATCTGGTAAAGCTGGTAAATATTTTTTTACTGCAAAAACTGCTTGTCCAGGTGTTGATGATCCAGAAGATTTTGCTATAAGTTTTTATAAAAATGGCAGTAGAGTAGAACAAACTGATGCAGGTGTATTTTCACCTAAAACAGACGCAACGCTTTTTGCTTCAACTAGTTATTCTTGGGATTTATCTGTAGGTGATTATATTGAAGTTTATATTTATCAAACATCTGGAAATGCACAAAACATAGACGCAAGTTTTACTAATTTTTTAGGATACAAAATTATAGAATAAGGAGGTAACAAACTATGGCACAACTAAGTACAAAAATAATAGAATATTGCAAAGCTAATTCAGTTAATAAAGTAGATTTTACAAGTGATGTTAAGTTGCAAGACGACAGTAATGGTCAAGGTGCGTATATCAAAGAATGGAATTTAGATATTGCACAACCAACTGACGCACAACTAGCATCTTATGAAACTGCTGCAAATACTGCTGAAGCTAATGCAACAGTCGATGCAACAAGAAGAAGCCAATATGGTTCTTGGGGAGATCAGTTAGATGAAATCTACCATGACATTGAAGCTTGGAAAACAAGAATACAAACAATCAAGGATAATAATCCAAAAGGATAATTAATGTTTATAGATAACAAGTATAAGAAATGGCATGACTCTATAATTGATAGAGCAAAGAACAGAGTATTATCTTGTTATGTTGAAAGACATCACATCATTCCTAAAAGCTGTGGTGGTTCTGATGATAAATCTAATTTAGTTTCTTTAACTGTTAAAGAGCATTTTATTGTTCATATGTTATTAACTAAAATTTTAAAAGGTAATAATAGATATAAAATGATTTTAGCTTTTAGGTTTATGTGTGATTTAAAAAAAATAAACTCAAGATTATTTTCTAAATTAAGATTAAAGGCATTAAAAATTATATCAAAAAAACTTACTGGTAGAAAAGTACCAAAAGAAATAAAAGCAAA
>Ga0222718_10005722_pt1 | contig 10007 bp, 8 predicted proteins | sample C33_27DmetaG_FD_165045 | JGI IMG/M metagenome (GOLD analysis project Ga0222718, IMG submission 165045) | Estuarine water microbial communities from San Francisco Bay, California, United States - C33_27D | ecosystem: Environmental > Aquatic > Marine > Unclassified | place: USA: California... | reverse complement strand
TGCTGGACAGAAAACGAGACGTCATCGACCACCGTTTTGTCGCCAAACCGTTTGGTCAGCCCCTCGATTTCGAGAGCATAGGTCAATTCGTTGACTCCAAAAAGGCGCTAATCGACTCGTCAGGATCCGCCAGTGGTTACCAGTGTCTAGGCGATTTCTTTCATCACTTTGTCGAGTGCAGAGATAGTGAATTCATAATCTGCAGCCGATACGCCGTAGTGAGTCACGATCCGCAGATCAGAATCACCACCGTTGATGTACACGCCTTCTTCGAACAGTCGAGCGGCGATTTCGTTGCCTGTGTTTTCAGGAACACCGAATCTGATGATATTGGTCTGGATATGTTCAGGATCGACTGAAATACCTTTCATCTCAGCCATTCGAGAAGCGATGTGGCGTGCATGATCGTGGTCTTCCTGCATTCGATCAACCATGGAATCTAGAGCCACAAGTCCAGCAGCCGCAACGATTCCGACCTGTCGCATTCCAGAACCCAGCATTTTGCGCCAGCGATCTGCTTCTTCGATGAAATCCTTTGAACCGACAACCACTGATCCAATCGGGCAAGAAAGTCCCTTTGATAGGCAGAACGTTGCCGTATCGACATGCTCGGTCAGTGCGGAAACCTCTACACCGAGTGCAACCGCGGCGTTGAATATTCGAGCGCCATCGAGATGAACGTTCAAGCCTTTCTCGTGCCCCGCATCAGCCATTAATTTCATCTGATCTGGGGTCAAAGCTCTACCACTAGAGCCATTGTGAGTGTTCTCGATAGTCAGAAGTCGAGTTGGAGGCTTGTGATAGTCCCGTGGCTTCACTGCAGCCTGAATAAGTTCAGGTTCGAGGAATCCAAAATCATCAGTTTTGATGGGATAGAGAACGACACTGCCAAGCACCATGGTTCCGCCAGCTTCAGCGTTCATGATGTGACACTGGTCGCCTACTAGAACTTCATCTCCGCGTTGTGCCTGTGCCAGCACAGAAACAAGGTTTCCCTGTGTTCCTGACGAAACGAACAATCCTGCTTCTTTACCAAGTCGCTCAGCAGCCTTGTCCTGAAGTTCGTTGACAGTCGGGTCGTCACCGTAAACATCATCGCCGAGTTCGGCCTCGTACATTGCCCTTCGCATTTCAGGACTGGGGTGTGTGACTGTGTCACTCCGTAGGTCGACTCGGATCATGTCGTAAGTTCTCCAACGCGATTTTTTAGCTGGTTCGATATCGATATCGACCGGAGATTCTATCTGTACAAAGACTCCACGCATACGGTCCGAACGTATACTCGAATAGGACTTTCTGGGTGAACCATGATCTAAATAGCACTCGAAGCCTAGAGATTTTTTAGAGAAACCACGATATTGACCTCAGAATTACCCGATTCAACAAATACCGAAAAGCGTTCCAAGTTCTCGGACCCATTGCCGTGGATCGTGATGCTTGCCGCCCTCGGTCTCGACCAATTGACCAAATGGTTGACTATCGAGAATCTCGCAGTTGGTGAATCATGGCCTGCCGAGGGTTTCTTCCGTTTTACCCACGCGTGGAACACCGGCACCGCCTTCTCCCTGTTTCAGGGTCAGGGCGATATTCTGACTTGGGTTTCACTCGCCGCTGTCGGCGTGCTCACTTGGATTTACCGGTCAATCGATGATCCACCATGGGTACTTCGAATTGCCTTTGGACTTCAGTTCGGTGGTGCCATCGGGAACATCATCGACCGTATTCGATTGGGACACGTGACCGACTTTTTAGATGTCGGTTGGTGGCCAATATTCAACATCGCTGACTCTTCCATTGTCATCGGAATTGCGCTGATGATCTTCTACTTCTGGTTCCTCGATGAGGGACCAAAACAAGATGAAGATGAAGACGCTGAGATCATTTCAATCGCTGATTCGAACGATGTAGCGGAGTCCGCTGCGGCAACGTCTTCTTCGGTCGATTCGACAGATTAATCCCACACTAATCGACGATAGTTTAATTTTGCTTGAATTCACAGTCACTAGCGATCAGGCCGGTCAACGACTCGACGTTTTCCTCACCGAAAATTGGGAGCGGTCGGAATCTCGATCAAACGTTCAGCGAGCTATCAAAGCCGGTGAAGTCACCGTAAATGGTGCAGTGCCAACACGGGTATCAATGAAGATCAGCGAAGGTCAAAACGTTCAAGTTTCGAACAATGAAAACGCTGAGTCACCTTCGATCATCAGCAGCAATATTCCGCTCGACGTCGCCTACGAAGATGACGATATTGCGGTAATCAACAAGCCCGTTGGAATGACTGTTCATCCGGCTGCTGGTCACACTGACGACACGTTGGCAAACGCAGCGGTTCATCGCTGGCCGCAAATTATCGGCATCGGTGAACCGGATCGTCCGGGGATAGTTCACCGGCTGGATAAAGACACCAGCGGACTTATGATCATCGCCCTGAGTCAACGTGCTTACGACCAGCTCAAGGAAATGATTTTCAAACGAGAGATCACTCGGATTTACAGTGCATTAGTTCACGGCATTCCTAAATCTGTTAAAGGCGTTGTCGATGCACCAATTGGGCGTAGTCCGCACAGCCGTAAACGCCAGGCAATCAGCGAAGACGGGTTGCCGTCTCGCACTCACTATCGGGTTGACTACGAGCTAGGTGATTTCGCATTTCTTGAAATCCAGCTTGAAACAGGTCGGATGCACCAGATTCGTGTTCATATGGATGCCATCGGCCATCCGATAATTGGCGATCAAACATACGGTCGACGAAAAAATCTGCCGAACCTCAACCGACAGTTTTTACATTCGTCGAAGCTGGAATTTGCTCATCCGATCACAGGCAAGCAACTATCGGTAAAGTCAGAACTTCCCGAAGATTTAATGCGAGCGCTTGAAACGCTCAATTAACCTTCAGCTTCGCTCGACTCATACCTCCAATCGTTTATTCCTCAGCACATCACTGCTAAAGTTTTTGAATGACTAACCCAACTTCTCCCGTTCGAGTTCGCTACGCCCCCAGCCCGACCGGTATCCCACATATCGGAAACATTCGCACAGCCCTGTTCTGTTGGGTTTTGGCTCAGCAAACCGAAGGTCAGTTCATTGTTCGAATCGAAGACACCGATCGAAGCCGCTACGATGCCGACGCAGAAAAGGCGATCTTCGAATCGCTGGAGTGGCTCGGGCTTGGACTGGACGAAGGTCCCGGCAAGGGTGGCAACTATGGACCGTACGTGCAGTCGGAACGTCAGCAGACGTATATAGACGCGGCGCACAGGCTCATCGAGTCAGGTCATGCCTACTTTGACGACACCACTCCTGAGCAGCTTCACGCGCTTCGAGAACGACAGCGTGCAGCTAAGCAGCCGCCACGATATGACGGACGAGGTCGGCACCGCAGCCCTGAAGAGATAGAAGAATCTCGCAAGGCCGGTTTGCCTATTACAGTTCGACTAAAAGTTCCCGACCACGGATCGGTATCTTTCGTGGATGCCGTCCGCGGAAAGATCACGTTCGAACTCAAAGAACTCGATGATTTCGTTATCTTGAAGTCGGATGAATTGCCGACGTACCACCTCGCCCACATCCTTGACGACCAAGCAATGGGGATTACTCACGTCATTCGTGGCGACGAGTGGATTTCGAGCACCCCGCGTCATTTACTAATTCATCAGGCACTCGGTATCGAGCCACCTGAGTACGTTCACGTTCCGCTGATCCTTGGCAAGGACAAAGCCAAGCTCAGTAAACGCCATGGTGCGACATCCGCTCTTGAATACCGCGATCTAGGCTTCTTGCCCGATGCCGTGTTCAACTTCATGTGCCTGCTTGGTTGGTCGCCAGGCGACGACACCGAGGTGATGGCTCGCGAAGAAATAGTTAAGCGATTCAGCATTGATCGAATCAACGATTCGCCAGCAACCTTCGACTCAGAGAAGCTTGAATGGATGAACGGTGTCTACATCCGCAACATGTCGGAAGACGATCTCATCACTCAGCTTTTGCCGTTCATGGAGCGATCAGAAGCTGAAGGAGGACTGCCCGATTCGGTAGCACGACCTATCGACCGCGACTACCTCAAGCAGGTAATCCCGCTAGTCCATGAGCGTCTCAAGCTTCTAACTGAGGGAACCGAAACACTCGATTTCTTCTTTGCCGACAACGTAAATCCTGCCGCAGAAGACCTCCCAGGTCGCAAGATGGATGCAGAGATGACCGAGCGTGCGCTAGTTGCAGCTCTCGAGCTTTGCAAAGACGTTTCACCGTTTGAGCCAGAGCATCTGGAGGCTGAATATCGTGCTCTTGCTGAAAAGATCGAGATGAAACCGGGCCAACTATTCTCGCCTATTCGAGTCGCAACAACTGGTAAATCGTTCGCACCGCCGTTGTTCGACACCATGGCTGCTATTGGACAGGAACGCTGTGTCGAGCGTATCGATAATGCCATCGGTATTCTTCGTTCGGCCGCGGCAACTTCAGCCGACTAGCAGTTTGAATTAGAAAATTCCGTTGACCTTGCGTTGGGCTACTACCTATACTGGAAGGTAGCGCATCTGCATTTCAGATGATTTTCGACCGGTCGCCCGTTTTTCATGAGGGGCGGCTCAAATTACGAATCAGGAACACCGTTGGTAGAACTACGAATCAACGAAGGCGAAAGCTTCGAGGGCTTTCTCCGACGCTTCACCAAGCGTGTACAGCAGGAATCGATCATTTCTGAGGCCCGCCGACGTCAGCACTTCGAGCCGCCTTCAATCACTCGCAAGAAGACTGCTGCTGCAAAGCGCCGCAAGAGCGTTAAGGCAACACTGAAGAACATGTAATCACCCGCCGGGATTTCCGAATCCCGGTTCGATTGCGATAGCACCCCGAATTGATCGGGGTGTTTTTGTTTGTCTGAAAATATTTCTGCTGGCAAAAAATTTCACATGGGGTTAACAAAACGACCTATCAGGTTCGTGATTTTGTGCTCGGGAGAGGCGACAATATAATCGCTACTCGCGCAGCGAGCACATTTCGGCAGCCAAAATTCGACTCATGTTCCCTGAGGGAGAAATACTTTGAAGTTCGGGATTGTTGTTTTCCCCGGTACTTGGAGCGAAAAAGACACTCATCACGCTGTAAACGGCGTACTTGGGCAGGATGCTGAGTACATCTGGCACGGTGACGAAGCCCTCGATCAGTACGACGCTATCTTGCTTCCCGGTGGTTTCTCTTACGGCGACTTCCTTCGCTGCGGAGCAATCGCCCGTTTCTCGCCAGTTATGGAAGCGGTACGCAATTTCGCCGACAAGGGCGGTCCTGTAGTCGGCATCTGCAACGGCTTCCAAGTCCTGTGCGAATCAGGACTTCTCCCCGGCGTTCTCATGCGCAACGACCACCTTGAGTTCCGCTGCATTTGGACTGATCTCAAGGTCGAAAACGATACGACTATGTTCACGTCGACCGCCACAAAGGGACAAACGCTGCACATCCCTATGTCGCACGGTGAAGGCAACTATCAAGCTGACGAAGCAACTATCGAAAAACTCGAAGGCAACGGGCAGGTTGTGTTCCGCTACGCCGATGCTGCCGGAAACGTAACTCCTGAAATCAATCCCAACGGTTCGATCAACAACATCGCCGGAATCATCAACGAACGTGGCAATGTGATGGGAATGATGCCTCACCCAGAGAAGGCTTCAGAAAAGCTGATCGGTGGCGATGACGGCAACGTTATTTTCAAATCGATGATCGAAAACATCGTCGCAACACTGGCTTAGCCAAGAATCCAATTTCACCAGCTTTCTAGAACACGGAAACACTCAGACTCATGCCAGTAACTCAGGAAACACTAGACGAAATCGCTCTCAGTCGTGATGAATATGAAGCGATTATTGATCGACTAGGACGGGAGCCAGAACCGCTCGAACTTGGCTTGTTCGGGGCACTATGGTCAGAGCACTGCGGGTACAAGCACACCAAAGCCTTGCTTCGCACATTGCCATCATCGTCCGACCGGCTTTTAGTGGCACCTGGTGCGGAGAACGCTGGTGTTGTGGATCTTGGTGATGGTCTGGCTGTCTGCTTCAAGATCGAATCTCACAATCACCCCTCGGCAGTGGAACCATTCGAGGGTGCAGCCACGGGTGTTGGCGGAATCATTCGAGACATCTTCGCCATGGGTGCCCGACCTATCGCCCTATTGAACTCACTTCGATTCGGTCAACCCGACGATGCACGAACTCGCTACCTGCTCAACGGCGTGATTGGTGGCATTTCGTCCTACGGCAACTGCATTGGCATCCCCGACGTCGGGGGCGAAATATTTTTCTCTGACACCTACAAGGGCAACCCTCTTGTGAACGCAATGTGTGTTGGTCTCATCGAAAACGGCAAGATGGCAAGCGCCTCAGCTAAAGAACCGGGTGACCTGCTGATGCTCGTTGGCGCTGACACAGGACGTGACGGTATCCTTGGCGCCTCCGGACTAGCTTCTCGATCATTCGAGGAACAGGCTGAGATGCGATCTGCTGTGCAGGTTGGTAATCCGTTCTTGGAAAAAGTGCTGATCGAAGCGTGCATTGAGTCTCTCGATCTTCCCGGTGTTGTTGGTCTTCAGGACTGTGGAGCAGCCGGTATTACTTCGGCAGCAATCGAAATGGCTGAACGATCTGGAATGGGTCTAAAGCTGACTATCGACGACGTACCTCGCCGCGAAGAAGGGATGACTCCGTACGAAGTCATGCTTTCCGAATCGCAGGAACGAATGCTTCTGGCAGTAACTCACGGCATGGAGGGTCCTGTATTCGACCTGTTTGAAAAGTGGGACCTCGACGCCACGGTTATTGGTGAATTTGAACTCGGCGAAAACATACGTATTTACGATGAGGGCGTAGAAGTAAGCTCAACGCCAGTAATTACCCTGACAGATGCCCCCGAATACAAGTTCGCCGGCGTAAAGCCACAGTGGCTAACTGATTTACAGAACGCCGATCTTTCAGCAACTCCCATTCCTTCAGAATCTCCTTCTGAAATTCTGCTAAAGATGTTGGCATCGCCAAACATCGCCTCGCGATTCCCGATTTACCGACAGTACGACTACCACGTGCAGACCAACACAGTAGTCGAACCTGGCGGTGACGCTGCGGTGCTTCGACTCAAAGGTTCGAAGCGAGGTATTGCTGTATCGACCGACTGTAACGGACGAATTTGCTACCTCGACCCAGAAATAGGCACGGCAATCGCAGTTGCTGAAGCATGCCGGAATCTCTCTGTAACCGGCGCCCTGCCAGTGGCCCTCACGGACGGTCTCAACTTCGGTAACCCTGAAACACCCGACGTGCAGTTCCAACTCACCGAGTCGATTGCCGGTATGGGTCGAGCCGCCGACGCCTTTGGCATCCCGATCGTCAGCGGAAACGCCAGTCTGTACAACCAATCTCAAGGCACAGACATCTTCCCTACCCCAATCATCGGATCACTTGGATTGCTCGAAGATGTCGAGAAGCACGTGACGGCCGGATTCAAATCCGACGGCGATGTGATCATCATGCTTGGCGCAGACTCAGCATGGGACGACATCGATGGTCTCGCAGGCAGCGAGTATCTCGATCTCATTCACGGCAAGGTTGAAGGTCAGCCTAAACTCGACATGGACCTTGAGATTCGAACACAGGCGGTTTGCAGAGACGCTATCGAGAAGGGCTTAGTCAAATCGGGGCACGATGTCTCAGACGGTGGTCTGGCAGTCGCCATTACTGAAAGTGCGGTGATCGGCGGAATTGGTGCCTCGATAACAGCTGCCCCCGGCGAACGCTGGGATGCTGCGATGTTTGGTGAAACGCAGTCTCGAATCATTGTCAGCGCAACTTCGGAAAACCTAAGTGAAATCGAAAAACTTGCTCAGGTAAGCAATGTGCCGATGGTCGCTCTCGGAACTGTTGGCGGAGAATCGCTCAGCTTCGGAGACTCGATTACTCTCCCACTCGCCGACGCAGATGATGCATGGAAGAACGGTTTCAGCCGAGCGACCGACGACTAATTTTGCCAACGCGAACGCCAACTCTCACAGACATCTCGTCATTGATCGATCAGTATGACGCGTTGTTTTTTGATTCGTTCGGCGTGCTAATCGACGGCGTCGACGCTCTGCCGGGTGCGGTTGATCTCGTTAACCGAATGAACACGAACGGAGTGAACTACTTCGTTGTAACCAACGACGCATCGGTATCTCTTGAGTCTCGTGTAAAAACATTCGCTGCTAAAGGGTTCGAAATTCCACAGGACCGAATCATCAACTCTGGCTCTCAGATAACTGGCTACTTCTCGGAAAACAGTCTGCACGGCGCGCCAACTCTCGTACTCGGCACACAAGATGCCCGAGACTACACGACTGAAGCTGGTGGGCGATTAGTCGAACTCGAAGACGATGAAGAGCCAGACGTAGTTGTTGTTGGCCACAGCGGACCGCACGATTGGGAATCAACTCTCGAAAAACTGTTGGAGTTGTTTAGTCGCCGATTCCAGCAAAACAACCCTGTCCGCTTGGTTCTTCCAAATCCTGATTTCATATACCCAAACGGTCCCGGCAACTTCGGCTTCGGAGCCGCAGCTTTCGTGAACCTGCTTGAACAGGCTTTAGAGCGACTGCACGGATCGCACGAGTCGCTAATAGCATCCAAGTTAGGCAAGCCGTTTATGCCAATCTTCGCTGCAGCAGTGGAGCGTGCAGGAACCAATCATGCAGTAATGATTGGTGATCAACTTGAGACGGATATCCTTGGCGCAAATACTGCCGGCATAGATTCGGCGGTAGTTACCACCGGAATTAATCGTCGAATATCACCAGAAGAGTTCGAAGATGTCGATGATGAGCTAACTCCTCGGTATATTCTTGCTTCACTCGTATAAAATCAGAAGATAGATCAGTTACAGAAATTCACGCGAGTGTTTTGGATGAACCCCAGACACTCGCGTTTGCGTGTGGTTCCCGACCGTTAATAAAGATGCCAACTTACGTTTACAAGTGCGTTGATAACGCTCACATTTTCGAGATTATTCAGAAGTTCAGCGATGAACCCGGAGCCGACTGCCCAACTTGCGGCAGCTCGTCCAAGCGTCAAATCTCGGCCCCAACTGTTATCTACAAGGGTTCGGGGTTCTACACAACTGACTACGGTTCAGGCTCAGCCCCGGGCACTAAGTCCAACGGCAGTTCATCGAGCAGCAGCAGCAGTTCGTCTGATTCAGACTCGTCTTCGAGTTCGTCATCATCTGATTCTTCGTCTTCTTCAGACAGCAGCGGCGGAAGCTCGCACTCTCATGGCGGAGCAAGTCACTCCCACGGCGCTGGCAGCCACACTCACTAGAGCCTCGAACGCCTATGCGTGCCGTAATTCAACGGGTCAACCGAGCCTCAGTTAGTGTTTCAGGCGAAATCACCGGATCTATCGACCGCGGACTTTGTTTGTTAATCGGAATTACCCACGACGACACCGCCGATGATGTTAAGTACATCGTCGACAAGACGCTGAACATGAGGATATTTCCTGAGGAATCTGGCGACTCAGGATTCGATCAATCGGTGATCGACATTGAAGGTGGGCTGCTTCTAGTTAGCCAGTTCACGCTCTACGCCTCAACTCGCAAGGGTCGACGTCCCGGGTTTACCGATGCAGCACGACCAGAGCAAGCGGAGCCGATGTTCAACGAACTTGTTGAGGCATTCCGTCTAAACAGCGGATTAAGGGTTCAGACGGGCGTGTTTGGCGCTTCGATGAATGTCGAGATCGAAAACGCAGGTCCTGTGACGATCATCCTTGATTCGGAAGAGCGAAACACGCCACGCAGGGGCTAGCTGCTCGTACCTGAATAATTAGGCGTGCTTCGTCTCGTAGTCGAGAGAGATATCCAACGCACGAATTGAGTGCGTAAGCGCACCTATCGAAATGATATCGACGCCCGTTTGAGCAACATCAGCGACGTTGTCGAGAGTGATATTGCCTGACGCTTCAACGATGCAATCGGCAGCGATTTGATCG
>Ga0222718_10005720_pt1 | contig 10010 bp, 11 predicted proteins | sample C33_27DmetaG_FD_165045 | JGI IMG/M metagenome (GOLD analysis project Ga0222718, IMG submission 165045) | Estuarine water microbial communities from San Francisco Bay, California, United States - C33_27D | ecosystem: Environmental > Aquatic > Marine > Unclassified | place: USA: California... | reverse complement strand
GGTCACGCCGCAGTCGGTCCGCATCCGCAAGACCGTGCTCGATGCCGGTGAACGGGCTCGCATCCTCAAGAAGCAGAAGCCCCCTCGCGACTGAGAAGCAGAAGCCCCCTCGCGACTGAGAAGCAGAAGCCCCCTCGCGACTGATCTGTGGCAACCTGGGCTCGTGAACCTGACCGGCCGGACCAGCGGGAACCAGCAGAAGCACGAATCAGGAAACCCGGTCCAACGGCATCTCATCCGACGGTTCCACGATGAGGTCGTACGGTTGCTCGAGGCCGTCCCGCATCCGGCGATTCTCGACCTCGGATGCGGGGAGGGCTTTGTCCTCGAACACCTTCTCGCGTCGGGCATCGATGCCGATCTCGTCGGGATCGACCGCTCGCCGGCTGCAATTGCGGCGGCGCGTGAGCGCGTGGGCCCCGCAATCGATCTCGTCCAGGCTGACGTGACCAGCCTCAAGGACCTGCCCCGCTTGTTCGATGTTGTCATGATGCTGGAGGTACTCGAGCACCTTGATCAACCGAACATCACCCTCGATCTTCTCGCAGAGCTCACCACCGGTCACGTGATCGTGAGCGTCCCCCATGAACCGTTCTTTCGGGGTCTCAACATGATCCGTTTCAAGAACCTGAAGCGTCTCGGCAGCGATCCCGAGCACGTTAACCACTGGACGAAGCGGAGCTTCGAACGGCTCGTGGGCCGGCGGTTCGAGATCGTCGATCGAGGTCGGGCCTTCCCGTGGACGTTGTTGCTGCTCGAGGCGCGGTGACCGGTCGCGGATTCCTCGTTGCCCTGCTGGGTTTCGTCAGTGTGGTGTACATCGGGCTCGAGGTTGCGGGCAGCTGGAGCGAGCTTACGGCCCAGCAAATTCCCGGTGTCGGGTGGTTGCTGGTCGCAATCGTGGCGCTTGCTCTCGGTCAGTTCGTCGTTGGTGAAGCGATGGTCGTGCTCGAGGCGTCCCCATCGACTGGGGCCCAGCGTCGCTGGATCTTCCACACAGCCCAGCCGGCGAAGTACGTACCATTCGGAATCGCGAACGCGGCTGCGGTCGTCCTCGGCCTCTGCGCTCGAGGGGTGCCGAGCCGGATCGCCACGCTCGTCTGGGCGATCCACAGCCTCGCGCTGGCACTGGTCGGCGTGGCGGTCGGGCTCATCGCAGGGCCTGCGCTTGGTTGGTCGGCGGCAGTCTCCGCCCTAGGGGTGATCCTGCTCCTTGCGGTTGCGCCTCCGATCTTTGGGCGTGTGCTCCGGGTGGCCGGTCGGGTGGTCGGGGCAGACCTCAGCGCGTCACTCCCGGCGTCCCGCTCGATCGTGACCTGTACGGCCCTGGCTGCAATCGCGGTCGGCCTTCACGCGGTTGGTTTCGCCATCCTGGTTCGCGGCGCCGATCTCGACGTCACGCTGCTCGGGGCTGTGGCCGCCTATGCACTCGCGTTCGGCGTATCGCTTGCGACGCCGCTTCCGGGTGGTCTGGGCGCTCGGGAGGCAGTCCTGCTTGCGGTCCTCGTCGTCGACGAAGCGACGCTGTTGGTGCCTGTCGTACTCGTCCGGCTCTTGCTTGTCGGTACCGAGTGCGGGTTCCTGGTGGTGGCCCGGCTGCGCCTCAGTCGGGCGGACGGCGTCGTTCGTGATGGAGGTGCAGAAGGAGTTCGGCGAGCAGACCCACGCTGACCAGCTGGACACCGACCACGAACAGAGTCACGCCGGCAAGCAGTGCAGGCCGGTTGCCGACCTCGCTCCCGGAGAGGCGTGCGACCAGCATCCACACCATCAGTGCAAACCCCACCGAACCGAGGGTGAGGCCACTGCCGCCGATCAGGTGGAAGGGCCGACGGTCGTAGGTGGTCAGGAACTTGACGGTGAAGAGATCGAGCATGCCTCGCCAGAAGCGGCTGCGGCCGAACTTCGAGTCGCCGTGGAGGCGGTCGCGGTGGTTGACGTCGACCTCGGTGACCCGGAAACCGGCCCAGGCTGCAAGCACGGGGATGTAGCGGTGGAGCTCACCGTAGAGGTTGAGCTCGTCGGCCACGGTCCGCCGCATCAGTTTGAAACCGCTGTTGAAGTCGGTGCCGTGAACGCCGCTGATTGCGGCGGTGGTCCGGTTGTAGAGCCGAGACGTCTTGCGTTTGATAAAGCGGTCGTGGCGGTCGGTGCGGCGACCGGTGACGAGGTCGTGGCCGGCGCACAGTGATTCGTAGAGCGCACCGAGTTCGGATGGGTCGTCCTGGCCGTCGGCATCGAGCAGCACGATGAGGTCTTCGTGGACGTTCTGAAACGCCAGGCGCAAGGCGTTGCTCTTTCCCCGGTTCGTGCGGATGTGAAGGTGGCTGAGGCGCGGTTGTTCGGACTCGAGTTGGGCCAACACGTCGGCGGTGCCGTCGGTGCTGCCGTCGTCGACGACGAGGACTCGCCACTCGGTGAAGTGAATGGCGAGCTGCTCGGTCAGCTCCGCAATAACGTCAGGCAGGTTGTCGGCCTCGTTGTAGGCGGGCAGAACGGCGCAGATCGAGTCGGTGGTGGTGGTCATCGGTCCTCCCGGTCCAGTGCCGTGACCTTGATCGTGAAGTGGCGGTGAAAGAACCGGGAGTCGTGTTGCTCCTGGACGGAGGTGACGAACCCGGGTGGTGCATCGAAGGCGACCGGTGCTGTCCCGGCCTGAAGTACCCACGTTCGCGGTGCTGTGATCTCAAGATCGTCCAGGAATGCTGCGAATTCCCCGTTGCGAATGGAGCCGTCGTACTCGACCGTGTGGTACGCCTCGTCGAGGTAGTAGCGAAGTCCCCACTGCCTGGGTTCGGAGAGGTTGAGGTCGACGAAGACCACGATCACGTCGTCGGGTTGGTCCTGCTCGATCTGGTCGGTGGCGTCGCTAAACGCGGGCCGCCACGTTTCATCGATGGTGAGTGCTGTGTGGAGTGCCGCCGACGCAAAGAGCGCGCCGAACGCAATGACGGTCATGGGCCGCATCCTCGCCAGCGCAGCACCGATCAGGATCGCCAAGAAGGGGAGGATCCCGACGAAGTAGCGAACGAAGAAGAGCGTTCGGAACTGCGAGGCGACAAACGCCAGCAGGAGAGTGCCGAAGAAGGCGGCACCTACGACAGCGGCGGCGAACGCCGCGTCGGGTGTTCTGTCGGCGACTGTGCGTAAGTGCCGGCTGCCGAACAGAAGAAGCACGGCGAGGGGGATAAGAATGACATTGGCCTTGAACAGATTCTCGACGTACTGGTTCATGCTCGGGTCGATCATCGAATACTCGACAAAGCCGGCGAAGAACTCGACGGGTAACCGCACCCAGCCGCTGAAGCCGGGCGAATCCAGCCACGCCAATGGGTCGTTGTTGAGCTGATAGCGAAACGTTGGGAGCCAGGGTGCGAAAAGCACGCCGATTCCGATGGTGGCGATCAGCCAGCGACAGGTTCGGGTGGTGATCTCGTGGCGGAGTTCGAGCACAGCGGTTGCGCCGACGACCGCAAGCACGGTGAAGCCAGCGTAGTAGTGGGTGTACAGCGCAGCCGCGCCGAGCACGGTGTACATCGTCCAGCTTCCCAGCGTGTTGCGCTCGCGAGCCCGGATGAGCGCCATGACCCAGGCAAGCAGAACCAGTGCAAAAAGGGCGTACATTCGCCCCTCGCGCGAGTAGTAGAGGTGCAGCGGCATCACGGTGAGCAGCGCTGCCGCAGCGAGTCCGGCCCGCCGGCCGGCGAGACGGGTTCCGAGCATCGCAGTCATCGCCACGGTGGCAACGCCCAACACCGCGCTCGGGAAGCGGAGCATCCACTCGCCGTCGCCGAGGGTGAGCCACGGCCGAAGGATCGCCTGAGAATAGCCAGGGGGATGGGTCCCCTCGCGCAGAAGGTCGTACGCGTCGCCCAGGGGTACTGTGGCGCGACGCTCGCTCAGAATCTCGTCGTACCAGAGACTGTCGGCGCCGAGCCGGTAGAGCCGAAGAACGGCCGCTGCGATCAGGAGAACCGACAGGTACCGCCAATCGGGTCGGACGTCTCTGCCCTGCATCCGGGTCGCTGGCACGTCGTCCACTGCAGCGAACTATAGCTTCCGTCGCTCATCCCTCGAGGGCTGCCCACCTCGCTCATGAGGCGCGCCGCAGCCGCGCTCTGCGATTCAAGTCGTTCGGACCGGGAGCGTCTTGAGGCTGTTGTTGAGGTTGCTGCGTTGTCGGGTTGGCGTACCGGCCAGTTCCAGGTTGGGCCATCGCTGCAGAACTTCTTCGAAGAAAACCCTTCCTTCGAGGCGAGCGAGGTGCACGCCGAGACAGAAGTGGGTAGCGATACCGAACGAGAGGTGCGGATTGGGATTGCGCGTGGTGTCGAACGTGTGGGGTCGGCTGAACACTTCGGGGTCGCGATTGGCCGCGGTGTAGATCATCGCGACTTTGTCGCCGGTGGCGATGTCGACGTCGGCGAGGCGGGTGTCGACGATGGCCGTACGTCGGAAGTAGTGGAGGGGATTAGCCCAGCGCAGGACTTCTTCGACGGCGGCTGGCATACCGGAGGTGTTCGCCCGCAGGGCGGCCAACTGGTCGGGGTGCTGCAGCAGCGCCAACGTGCCCGATGAGAGCATCGTGCGCGTCGTGTCGTTACCGGCGGTGACGAGCTGGACGAAGAACCGGGCGAAGTCGACATCGCTCATGAGGTGGCCGTCGAACTCCTCGCCGAGCAGCACGTCGGTGAGGTCGCCCTGTGGCCCCGCTTCACGTCGCGACGCCGCGAACTGCATGGCGTACATCGCCATCTCCACCGCAGCCGAGCCGCGCTTTTGCCCGTCGGCAACGTCGGGGTCTTGGCTGCCGCTGTTTCGCTCTGCCATCGCATGGACCAACGGCCAGTCCTCGGCCGGTAGCCCCATCAACTCGCCGAGGATCTGGCTCGGCAGGTGGGCGCACACATCGTGGACGAACTCGAGTTCAGAGCCCTTTTCGTCAGCGCGGTCGAGGATCGTGGTGACGACCCCGCGCACCCGATCCTCGAGTTCAGCGATGACGCGGGCCTTGAACTCGGCAGCAACCGGCTTGCGGTATGCGGTATGCCTCGGCGGGTCCATCGCCAACAGCATGTCGCGCATGTTTTCGAGGGCGACCGGGTCGAGGTTCTCGACGACCACCCCACCTTCGGTCGCACTGAACACGTCGCTGCGCTTCGAGACGTGGACCACATCGGCGTGCCGGAGCACCGCCCAGTAGCCAGGCTCTCCGTCCATGGCGACCCAGGAAACCGGCTCAGTTGCGCGGAGCGCGTCGAATCGCTCGTGTGGTGGCCCATCGACGTAGGTGTCCGGGTCGGCGATGAACCCAGCCATCGTGGTGGTTATCCGACGCCGCGCAGGTCGCAGACGAAGATCAGCGTTTCGTTTGGGCCGATGACGCCGCCGGCGCCTTGCTGGCCGTAGGCCATGTCGGGTGGGATGGAGAGTTTTCGGCGGCCACCGACTCGCATGCCTTGCACGCCTTGGTCCCACCCGGCGATGACTTGGCCGACGCCAAGGCTGAACGCAAGCGGCTCGCCCCGGTTCCACGAGGCATCGAACTCGTTGCCGGTCGACCACGAGACACCCACGTAGTCGACGCTGACCTGCATGCCCGCCGCCGCCTCCGGGCCGTCGCCAACCACGAGGTCTTCGATCACGAGTTCGGTGGGCGGACCATCATCGGGAACGCTCACCTCGGGCTTGGTGTGGATGTCCATCTCCGGAACTTAGCTGGCGAGTCGGACTGGCACGGCACCAGGGCTGGGGCTGGGTGGCGGTGGGAAGAGAGCTCGCTTCGAGCCATCCGATGAGCGCTGCTCCGAAATGGTGCCCTTGATCCGGCACGCGCCACCGGATGTGGCAAAGCCGAATGGAACCTATACGGTCGAACGGCGGTTACTGCGGGTGACCAGACGTCCGTTCACGAGGAGGCACCATGGCTACCGGTCGATCCAGCTTTGCAAAGCGTCAGCGTGACATGGCCAAGAAGGCGAAGGCCGCGGCCAAGCGAGAGCGCAAGCTCGAAAAGGACGACGAGCTCGACGAGCTTGACGATGAACCCCTCGAGGAAGACTCCGGGCCCAAGCCCTCCAACGAAGAGATCATGGAGCGCGTCGCCGAGCTGCACCGCCGCTATGACGACGGCCAGATGGATCTCGACACCTTTGACGAGCTCAGGGCCGACCTGATGGGCCAGATGGTGATCGACTGATTTCCACCTCTGATCGACAGATCAGGGCCTGACCGCTTCGAATCGGTCGCCGTCAAAGAGTGGTTCGATCTCCAGGTCGCGACGGTCGCGCTCAAGCTGGTCTGGATCGGGCGCAGAGCCGTTGAATGCGGATGCTGCCCGGAACACCTCGTCGAGAAGGCGGGCGTCACTCGTGGTGTTGAGGAACACGTCGGGCGTTGCCAGCACGAAGTCGACAGCTCGCCGGAGGGGCTCGGGGTCCTCGATCGGCTGGTACCAAGAGAAGTGCGGCTTCTCGGGGTCGGCCCACCGTCGCCGGGCGATCGACTTGATCGTCTGCATCGCGATCCCGCCGGAGCGACAGCGCGCTTGGAGGTCGGCCACGTCGGAGGTGTAGGTGTCGATTGTCGCGAGGTTGTGGTTCCAGGGGTACAACACTGCGGCGAACGGCGCTTCGGCGAGGCTTCGGACGTGCATGCGCGGGATGCGCAGGCCGTGGCCGGTGACCCCGACGAAGCGGCACAAACCCTCGTCACAGGCGCCGAACAGTGCCTCGACGGCGCCGCCGGGACCGTGGGCCTCGCGCCACTCCTCCTCCTCGACCAGATTGTGGAGTTGGATCATGTCGACCGAGTCGACGCCCATTCGCTCAAGGCTCCGTTCCAGCGACTCCCGAGCAGCCGAACCACTGCGTTCACCGGTCTTGGTTGCAAGAAAGACGTCGCTGCGGTGGTCTTGCAAGTAGTCGTGGAGGCGATCTTCGCTGGCTCCGTAACTCGCTGCCGTGTCGAAGTGATTCACCCCGGCGGCGCAGACCTGCTCGATAGTGGCATCGGCCCGCGCCGGGCTCATCCCCCCGAGTGCCGCAGCACCGAAGATGATGCGGCTGCTTTCGTGCCCGGTCGAGCCGAAGGGTGCATGCGGCAGTGTCATGATGCTCCAAGGAGGTCGCGAATTCGTGATCGCAGTTCGGGGACCCCGGTTCCCTTCTCGGCGCTCACCCAGGTGACCTCCGATCGCTGCACATCCAGCTTGCCAGTCAGTTCGGTTCGGCGCTTCTTCGACATCGACGGCTTAACCTTGTCCGCCTTCGTAGCGACGTATGCGATCGGCCGGCCGAGCGATTCGAGCCACTCGACGGTCTGAAGGTCGAGTGAGGTCGGGCCAACGGCGCCGTCGATCAACAACACGACCGACACGAGGTTCTCGCGCTCTTCGATGTAGGTACTGAGCATCGTCGCCCACTTGGCCTGCTCGGCCTTGGACACCCGGGCGAAGCCATAGCCGGGGAGGTCCATTACCCATCGGAGAGAATGCGCCGGTGCCAGCTCGAACGCATTCATCAGCCGCGTCGCCCCAGGCGTCTTCGAGGTCTTCGCGAGGCTCTTTCGCTGCGCAAGCGCATTGAGTAGCGATGACTTGCCGACATTGCTCCGGCCGACGAGCGCGACCTCGGCGTTGACGTGGGGAAGGTCGTCAATGTCGACGTAAGAACGAACGAAGTGAAGATCGAGAGGCCCGGCCACACGGCGACGGTACCGGCTTGCAGAGCCGGCGATGTGCCTGATGCGTACCCGCCCTACGATCCCGCTATGACGGATCTGAGCGGACGAACAGTGCTCATCACCGGCGGCAACGGCGGAATTGGGCTCGCGATCGGAAAGGCATGCGCTGAGGCAGGGGCGAACATCGTGGCCTGGGGGCGCAACACCGAGAAGAACGAAGCAGCGGAGGCGAAGCTGCGATCGCGCGGCGTCGAGGCCCACGTGCTCGAGGTTGACGCCTCCGATGAGAATGCGATTGAGAGGGGATTTGCCGAATCGGTCGATCTCGCAGGTGGGCGCATCGACTCGGTCTTCGCCAACGCAGGGACTGGTGGGAATGGTGCCCGGTTCCCCGACGTCAGCCTTGAGGAATGGCGACGGGTCATGACGACCAACCTCGACGGGGTGTTCCTGCTCTTCCGGGCTGCGGCCCGACACATGATCGAGCATGGCCAGGGCGGTGCGCTCGTCGCAACGTCGTCGACATCGGCCATCCATGGAGCCGCCGGCAACGAGGCGTACGGAACCTCGAAGACGGCCCTGCTCGGCTTCTGTCGCGCTTTGGCGGTGAACCTCGCCCGGCACCAGATTCGCGTCAACGCGCTCCTTCCCGGTTGGACGATCACCGAACTTGCATCGTTCGGCTATGCCGACGACAAGTTCCGCGACGCCACGCTCAAGCGCACGCCGGTTCGTCGATGGGCCGACCCCGCCGAGATGGGGGCTGCCGGCGTGTTCCTTGCAGATCCAGCGGCGACGTACCACACCGGCGATTCCATCGTCGTCGACGGCGGCTACACGATCTTCTAGGCACGGAGGCGACGGCGCCTTGCTGCCTTCGGCGTGAAACCGGACTGTTGCGGGGGCGAGTGCCGAGGCCATCGATACCGGGTGTTACCAGTCGGTACCCGACACAGTGCAGGATGGTCCGGTGTCAAAGGCGAGGGTCTACGTGGTCTGTGCGGTGATCGCCGTATCGGGCATCATCACGTTCCTCGTGACCGATTCGATCGGTGAGCAGCGTGCTGGTGAGCCCACGACTACAACGAGTTCGACCACCTCGACGACGAGTTCGTCGACCTCGTTGACGAGTTCGACCACCTCGTCGACGATAACCACGACGACGACCTCTACGTTGGCGCCGGGTGTAGTCCGACTTGCCGAGGAACTCGCGATCCTCGGGATCGAGGGACAGGCCCGACAGGTTGTAATGCTCGGCGCGCGTGGCGATGTCGCCGAAGGCCTGATCGCCGAACTGGGCGACACCTGCGTCGGGGGGATCTTCGTGGCGGGCAATGCCGGCAACTGGGAGCCACAAGATTCACTCGAAGCAGCGAGCGCTGCGATCGAGCAAATCATGGTTGCTTCGTCCGGCTGTTCGACGTACCCACTTGTCGCTACCGATGCCGAAGCCGGTGCTCGGGTTCTGAAGGTGCCAGTGACGCCCTTACCCGACCCTGCGACCTTGCAGTCAAATCACCGGATCGATCCAGCGACGACGAGCGAGGGCCTGGCCCCGGCGGCCGCAGCGTTTGCCCGCGAGCTCGCCGAGGCAGGTGTGCATGTGAACTTTGGGGTGGTCGCCGACGTCGATGTCGGCGTGGGGTACTACATGGACCGACAGCGGCGATCGTTTGGCGACGATCCGGCGATCGTCACCGCCATCACCAAGGCGTTGGTGGAGGGCCACTGCCGGGCGGGTGTTGCCGCAACCCTCAAGCATTTCCCCAATCAGGGGTCGACCGTCGAGGATCCGCACGAGCTTGACTCGTTCTCGGCCAATACTCCTTTGGCCTGGGCTGATTTTGGAGCGCTTCCCTACGTGAACACCGTGGCGCCCCTCGTGATGACGGGGCACATTCGCTTCGAGGGTGTCGACGGTGGGCGCCCGGCGACGTTGTCGGCCGAGATCACGTCGTGGCTTCGCAACGATCTCGGGTACGGCGGCGTGATCGTCACCGACGACATGCATGTCATGCAAGGGGTTGGGGCTGACCTCACCCCGGGCGAGCGTGCTGTCGCAGCGCTTTGGGCCGGAGCTGATCTCGCCCTGTTCGTCGGGGTCGACAACGGCGCAGAGATCGTCGATGCGGTTATTGCCGAGGCGCAGGCCGACCCGAGTTTTGCGGCCCGTCTCGAGGAATCCGCAGCGCGGGTTCTGCACCTCAAGGGGGGCCTAGGACTGATCCCAGGAGCGGACGCCGAATGGTTCGACTGGTGCGGCACTGAAGCCAAGTGATCGGGAGCAAACGTTTTTCGGCGGCGACTACGGTGCAGCCACGTCGAAT
>Ga0222718_10005717_pt1 | contig 10015 bp, 12 predicted proteins | sample C33_27DmetaG_FD_165045 | JGI IMG/M metagenome (GOLD analysis project Ga0222718, IMG submission 165045) | Estuarine water microbial communities from San Francisco Bay, California, United States - C33_27D | ecosystem: Environmental > Aquatic > Marine > Unclassified | place: USA: California... | reverse complement strand
ACGCATCCACAGTACTTTTGATAGATTGTATAGAACTTGGTATTTTCATGGCGGTCTGTTGAATGTCGGTGAATGCCACATTTAGAAGTCCACTCTCCTCGAGTACCTGCTCGGCATAGGGCTCAAGCACATCCGAAAGGGCAATGTTCTCAGAGAGAGTTTTGGCAATGCCCTCCACCGAATAGATGGACTTGATCAAGAGAACCCACATGGTGGAAAGACGGAACGGTCTGTCCTCCTCCATGGCCTTCAATTCTTCTACATCTAATTTATCTAAATCTACCGATTCTACATAATTCAAGAACAACTTGATGAATGACTTCACCGAGGCACGATCGCCCGTGGGGATGATTATGTTCAGTTCGATCATCATCGTGTAGATCTTGTCGAGATCCTTTTTATATACAGCTTCGAGCAATAGATACAAGTTCTTTTTGTACATGGGGTCAATCTTCATCATCAGTCCAAAGTCGTAGTAGACAATTTGACCCTGTGGATTCAGTGCCAGGTTGCCGGGATGTGGGTCCGCGTGGAAGAGCCCATTCTCGAGCACCTGCATGAACTGACTGCGAACCACGAAGAACGCAATCTGATCGAGGTCGGCGTTGAGCTTGTTCAGCTCCTCGATATTTACAATTTTTACGCCGGGCTCGTAAGCCATCACCAAGACGCGCTTCGAGGATATTTCAGGGAAGACATCTGGAACCTTGACCCAGTCGCTGCTCTTGAAAAGTTCCTTGAACTCAATCATACTTTGTGCCTCCTTTTCGTAGTCTATCTCCTCCAGAATTAGGGGCTTCCACTCATCCAGAATGTCCATGAACTCGGTGTAGTTCGAGTCACGGGTGAAAAAGTAACCTATCTTTGAGATCTGTTTGATGATTTCAATATCATTGATGATACCCTGCTCTATTCCCGGTCGCTGCACCTTGACGACCACCTCGGTGCCGTCCTTGGCGATGGCACGGTGACACTGCCCCAACGACGCCGACGCCATCGGTCGCGTGTCAAAATACCCAAACGTTTCACGCACGTAATCTTCACCCACCACGCTAAGGACATCTTGAAAAGGAGGAACTTCATTCTGCAGACTGGAAAACTCTTCGATGACCTCGGCAGACAGAATGTCATTTCGCGTGCTGATCAACTGCCCCAATTTCACAAAGGTCGGTCCGAGATCCACCAACTCACCGGTCACCCACTTGGCTATACGCCTGTTGTCTTCTGGCGTCTTCCTTGATCTGAGTAATTTCAAGTTTAGTTTTGCACCAAATGTTCCCAGCTTCTGTATTCTGTGTATTGGTTGTTGCATCTACTAATTAAAGATATTATTAATTCTTTAAGAATGTTGCTCGTACAGTGCAGTCAACCCTATAGAATTATCAATGATGGAAACAAGACCCGTCTCATCATCCCTGGATGTAATAAACCTTTCACGAAGGAAGTTGGGTTCGGTCACAAACTAAGAGGTCTCCAAATTAACGCATGGAGGAACATGGATAACGAAAAAGATCTCGAATACACGATGCTCAGCTATTCTGGAAAACAATTGACTACTTCGTTGTGTTCTAGAATTCAACTGTTGGTCGAGGATGAATTTGAGTTTGAACCTTGTCTATTAGATGAAGACAAAGAAACCGACGTATACTTCAGTCATTACAAAGATGATGAAACAAGAGTATGGGTGAAGATCAAAGACTATCCAAATCTTTTGAGTGATCTTTCCATGATTTTTGTTTCACTAAACATAAACATACTTGCCGCAAGTATCACGACACAAAATGGTATTGCACATGATACGTTTCGCGTGGAAAAGGACGGTAAACGTATAAGTGAAGAACTCGAGGAAGAAATTAGAGTCCTGATTAAACTTCTTGAAGTTCAAGGTTATACTTGAGAGCGATGGAATCCAGTAGGTCTTCCCACATAGTATTTACATTTCCCTCGATGGGAAGAGACAAACTCATAGGCGTTGGAAGTTTGTAACATTCTTCTAGAATCTTCCATTGTCTATTCTCCATCACTTCGTCATACTTCATGGCGATGTGATCGTTGTATTTTTTCATCCTATAGATTCGGTGATGAATCTCATTTTGTCTCACGGCCAAACTTTCTGGAGTGTGGATCTGGACTTCGATGATATAGTTCAGTGTGATGTGAACGCCGTCATAAGGCATGACAGTTGGACGATGGTCTTGAATGGAATACCTGACACCCTCGGGTATCGTTTTGATGACGTGGTTAATATTTGGCACTTTTCCAACCACCCACGTGTATCTTATGGCATCGTTGACCGTACTCTTTGCCTGAATCGAGCTACGACCTTTGTAATATGGACCCAATAATATACCACCGAGTGCATAGCTCATACTATTATTTACCACGATTCTTTTCTTTAATGTTATCATCTAAACGCTTTTCAATTTCCTTGCGGATCTTCCTGTAGTGCCACCAGTTGAGAGTACAGTATATGGTCACACCTGCCGTAACAGCCGATGTGGTCGCACTAAATAAATCAGATCGTGGTGGAATTCGTTTGGGACGAACCACGACTGGAGGTCTCAAAGTAATAGTCATTTAATGATTAGGTGCGTCTTTTCTTTAATGGAAAAGTTTTTGAAAAGGATTGCCAAGAACATTTTTGAGGAACTTGGACCTTGTCACTTGGAAAATGTCTATCAGAGGGCATTCATGGTCGAACTGGACGAGAAGCAGATGCCCTACAATCACGAAGTCAACATACCTGTCTATTACAAAAAGAACATCGTCGGGGTCATTCGCGCCGACATCATCATCGATGGCAAGTGGGTCATTGAATTGAAGGCATGCCCGTCCATCAAACCTGAACACGTCATTCAAACCATGCACTACATGGAACGTGTCAAGGCCATCGAGGGGTATGTGATCAATTTTCCAAATAAACCGGGAGCCGAAGGTCCTGAAATTAAAAAATTATTACTTTCCTAAAAAGGTAAATTACACCAAGCGTGAAAATTAGCGCCGAGTAGAACAACGAGGTGTAAGCCCATGTGCGCCACCGCTTTGCCATGGGAACTTCATCGTCGATAGAATTAATGTAGTCCAAAAAATCACGGTAGGTCTTGAAACCTATGAATGCAGCAATCATCATTCCCGTGAATCCAATCATTCGCACCACCGGTGCCATGAGTTCAAACTTCTCTGAGAACCCGATCAGTGCAATCGAGGCTGTCATAGAAATTAACATGTTTCGGAACATCGAAGCGAATCCGTTATAAACCGCCTGAGGGTCCATTTACTATCTATCGAGATTTTTGATGGCACGGTATCGAGCATAGGCTCTTTTGGTGGGTTCGGCGTTGATGCCAAACTCCCTTCGTGCATTCATGTAGTTTGTCAGCGCCTCATTTGCAGACATCGTGGCGGTCCGACGAATGTCCCTGTACCTCTGATAGTTGTTTTGGTTCAGTGGAGGACTTGAAGGACTTGGAGCGGCCCCAATCATGTTGTTAAGGAGTTCCTCACCTTTTTCCTGCGCGGAAGCATTCCTTTCCATTTTATTGAACCAATTGTCATTATACTCCATGGGTTCGACCGGTGAGGGCGTCCTTGGTCTTGGCACCGGAGCAGGTGAAGGTCTGGGCGTGGGTGTCCTTGGCGGCGTCGGCGTCTGGCGCAGTCCGAGATTTGATTCTACTGAAGACATATTGTTAAATTCGGCCTCAATCTCGGCTTCCAGCTCGGCTTGCAGAGCCTCCTGCTCGGCTTGCTTCTTAATGGCGAAACGACGCACTGGCTTGCGGATGACCCTGCGAGCCATGGCCATCTTCTGAGCCTGTGCACGATTCCTGTTTGCCTTGGCCAGAGCCAAAAGTTTCTCGCATAGAATTTCACGCTTCAATTTGTCTGCGCCAGGGATGCCGCGTCGCGCTGCGATCACCCTAAGTTGTTTGGTGGTGTATCCCCTCCTGGTGGTATCTTCACAACGGATATCATTCAACTTGAGTTTGTTGGTCCCGTCCTTGCCTTTGTAGACGTTGAGTCTGACGCGTCCCACCTTTTCAATATTCTCCTTGGCAGCCACGATCTTCTTGGCCTTCTTGACCTTGGCACCAGCAATGTTGGTGGTGACCAGTACATCTGGATTGTTTCTCTTCATCTGGTCGTACCAAATCTGAATGGTGCGAATCATGAGCAGGACCTTGGTGAGACTGTCCGCGCCCTGAATGCGGATGTAGCCCTTCTTCCACGACACGTAGGAACCTCCACGCTTCTTATCCTTTCCCTTTTCACTGGGGAACTTCAGGTAGATGTTGTCGGGAAACTTTGGAACTTTTCCACCAAGTTCTCTCAATTCCTGCATAAAGTTGCTATTCTTATTCCCAAACTCGTATTCGAAATCCGGAATGAACTCCGCCACTTTATTGGGAATGCTCGGTGTTCCCAAGACAGCCTTCTTGAGTGACTTGTAAATCTCATTTCCGTTGGCGGTGGCAACGAAGGGATCCACAATGATCTGATTGACGAAGAAATCGGCATTAAAGTTGGTGATCGTGAAATCTTCAAGCACACGCTTCTCGGTGGGGATGAACTTTTTCATAAAGTCCTCCATCGTGTCCAGCGCCTTGCCGAAAATCTTCCTTCCGTCGATATAGTTCAGTGGAACTTCGATCGGGTTCTTTTCGTAGCCACCATTCATGATCATTCCCGTTCGGAAGATCTGGATATTGTAGTCGCCCATGTTGACATCGATGCGCCGAACGATTTTGAAGAGGTTCTTGTTGAGGCGGTTCTGTTGCTCCTTGGTCTTGATGTCCACCAAGGCGCGGAAGCGGTCACCCCTGATCACGACGCGGGTTACGCCATTGGGAAACGGTTTCTTGGCGAAGTCGTAGGCAAGTTTTGAAAATTGTTGGAATCCCAATTCCTTCTGAAACTTCACCTTGAGACCGAAGAGCGAAGGACGCAGTGGCGAGAACTTGACATCGGTATTCTTGGGCTCTGGGAAAACTCTATTCACCGACCTCAAATTGATATTCATCAAACCGGCGTCCTCGATGCGCACGTTCCTCCTGATGGGTTTCTTTGGCGCATCCTTGTTCTTGGGAATCATGTTGAAGCGCTTGGTTTTCGTGTTGAAAACCCACTTCTCATCGCGGGGTGCCGCAATCCTCTGGACAACGTTGCCCGTCTCTGGATTGGTGAGCAAAATGCGATTACTCGGCAGACCGAGATTGGGTCCCGGAGTCCGCGGAGTAACGTTGACGTAACGGTTAGATGACATAAGCCGTTCTTACTAAAGGTCAATGTTTTTTCTCATTCATCATCTTGGGTCATGGTGACGCCATAAACGATCTCCTGATCTTTCTTGACCGAACCCATCCATTCCATGGTGCCGATCCCAATCCTGAGTTTCCATTGACTGAATGGACCCTCGTAAAGTTCCGTCTTCCACTGACGCGGTCGCGTACCCATGCTCGAGCAGTACTCGCGATACTTGTGCCTGAACCAATGCAGGGGCATCTGCTTGTCCTCGCCGTACTTCAACTGGGTGGTCTTCATGAAGCCAACCAATGTGTGTAGCTGACCCTCAATCTCCTCGCGCCATTCCATAAACTGCTTGGGCACCACTTTCCAAATCAGCTTGTCGCCGTAATCCCTTACAGCTTCGATGTAAGCCCAGATGCACTTCTGCAGGATCGAACCAATCTCACAAGCCAACTTATCACCAAGCCTGGCATCTCCATCGGACACCTGCCTACCGAACTTGAACAGAAGAAGACGACGAAGGATGGAACCGCTGTTATCCGAGAAACCCGGAGTCTCGTTACCTGCCAAAATTCCAGGAACATCCCACTGAATGGTCACGGCATTCTTGTTTTTTCTGGCAATCTGAATCTCTTCGCCCGAAACCAAACTCTGGAACTCAGCCTGGTCGATCCTGAAATCATGTTTGATCTCCGGACCGATGAAAAGATTAGCCTGATAGATAGAAGAAAGTCCAAACTTTTCCTCGATGTTGTTGGCCATGACAGAGATGTCAGAAGGTTCATAGAACAACTTGGTGACGTAATTCAACAGAGTTGACTTGCCACTTTGGGCGATACCCTTGCAAAACGGGATGACCTGCCAGGTATCTGCTTCGTTCAAGGTAAAGGTCAGGCGACCAAGCATGATGTACATCCACCGCTTCACATCATCGTTCCAGCCCTGATAGTCCATGATCGAATCCAGAAAAGGTGTCGAGATCTCTTTCCAACTTTCCGCAGATGTGTGATCATCAAAGTCTTGGTCAAAGTACTTCGAGGTCACCATGTGCCTGTCAAGTTTAGAGAACTCGTTCGTGCCATAGTAGTAAAACCGGTTCCCCTCGAGGTCACCGACGAACACTCCGTTTCGAAACGACCAGGCGTGACGGTTCTTCTTCAACTCGGGCAACTGAACATCATTGCACTCCTCCAGATGAATCGCCACATCCTTGGGCATCGTGGCTTTCTTGGTGATGAGTTTCCAACGCTCAGGCGAAGAATTCTTTTCACTCAGGTGATGGATCTTTTCCTTGATCGTGCAGATCGGTTTCCATGCCATGGTTCGATACCCCTTTTCCGTGATGACCTCTTCACAGATCATGTCCTTGGACTTTCGAAGTTTCTGTCGTTCCAGTTCATCCAAGATGTTCAATATGATCACCTGATAAGGATTCAGATCATCAGAATTTTCTATCGTCCTGCTCGTCTCTCCATCAGCAAGCATTGGCTGCATCAGCGTTTCCTGAAGTGCATGTAACTGGCACACATACTTGTAGACCTTGTCAATTGTGTTCCTGATGATTCGGATGTCCATGCTGGCTTCATCTGCCATGTCCTTGGCATCTGTATGGAAACGCGACTCTATGGCACTCATCCCAATCATGTGTTGAGTGTAGGTACCAAGTACCTTCTTGTGAAAGTCGTTTCCGACGTCATCCAGAAATCCATTGTCATTGACTTCTATACTAAATATGTAGTTTGTAAGACTTCTCAGATCACTACCTCTAAGGTCATCAAGACCTTGTTTGATATCTGTGATGTGAGCTGCAAGTTCTTCGATCTTTTTGTCCTGAACGTGGTTGACCATTCGAAGAACGGTCTCCCTTGTGTCGGTCATCTTAACTATATAACTTAGGACTCATTTTTTTAAATCCCCAAGGGACTTGAGAATTTTCACCATGATCTTGTTGTGGATGGCGATCTGGTCACGGATTCCCACCAAGGCGCTACACACAGTGTCCCCTTCGATGGTCTCCAGGGCGTTCACCAGGATGGCACCCAGGTCGACATCTTCCTGATCGTCCTCAATAAATTGAGAAAAGTCAGGAAGTTCTGAGTCAGAGATCTCAGACTCGGTCGTCTCACCGGACTCGGAAATAACCGTCGCGTCAGTAGTCATCTTTTATCTTCATGTATAATTTTTCTTTCTTAATAAGGCGCGTGGTGGGGGTCAGGTGGCGGATGTGTTTTTTTTGACGCGTGAAACAAGTCATGAATTTTTTTCTTGCCTATTATTACTAAAGTGAACTATGGCGGGAGGACTCATGCAGCTCGTGGCGTACGGTGCACAAGATGTGTACTTGACAGGAAGCCCTAAGGTGACCTTCTTTCAGGCGGTATACAAGCGCCACACTAACTTTGCGATGGAGAACATCGAGCAGGTCGTGAACGGTACGGCGGCGGACTCCGCTCGTCTGTCCGTGACCGTGGCCCGCAACGGTGATCTCATCGGTGAGATGTATCTCGAGCTGACTCCGAGCGATGCGGGTGCTGCATTGAGCGCCACATCGACCAACGATGCTACTGCCCCCGATCTCAACTGGATCGCCGAGCGTTCCGTGTCTGATATCGAGCTGACCATCGGTGGCCAGCGCATCGACAAGCACTACCAGAAGTGGTGGCGCCTGTACTCGGAGCTTTACCTCGATGAGGCCAAGAAGATCCAGTACGGTAAGATGACTTCTTCTACTGCTACCGGGAACGCTACCGGAAAGGTGTACCTGCCCCTGGTGTTCTTCTTCAACCGGAACCCTGGTCTCTACCTGCCCCTCATTGCCCTCCAGTACCATGAGGTGCGTCTTGACATTACCCTTCATTCTGCATACAGCAGTTACTTCCAGGCGACGGCGGTCAAGGTGTGGGGTAACTACGTGTACCTCGATACCGAGGAGCGCCGCCGGTTCGCCCAGAAGGGCCACGAGTACCTGATCGAGCAGGTGCAGCACACTGGTGTGGACAGCGTTACGGTCGAGGGGACGAAGCAGGTTCGTCTGTCCTACAACCACCCTGTCAAGGAGCTTGTCTGGTGCTTCTCCGGGACTGGTACCGCCGCCACTGCCAACGACATGTGGGATACCACTTCCAACCTTGGTGCCAACGTGACCACTGCTTTCCCGACTAATGGCGGTAACACCTACGTCGGGTCGCTCAGCACTGTCGGTAGCCCGATGATGTATGTCGACGAGGCTCTGACCGTGTGGGCAGGCGAGGACGGTCCAGTCACCAGCGGTGCGGGCCCTGTCGGTCCTCTGTCGACCTTCAAGCTGATCCTCAACGGTCAGGACCGGTTCAAGGAGCAGTCCGGGAAGTACTTCAACCAGGTGCAGCCCTACTACCACCACAGCGGTAACCCGTACCCGGGTATTTACTCGTACTCCTTCGCGCTCAAGCCCGAGGAGCACCAGCCCACGGGTACCTGCAACTTCTCGCGCATTGATAACGCGCAGGTGGAAGTTGTGCTGAAGCAGAATACCACCCGCACCGGCAACATGCACATGTTCGCTGTGAACTACAACGTGCTCCGCATCCAGAGCGGTATGGGCGGTCTCGCGTTCAGCAACTAAGCTGCTAACTAACTAATATACTCATTTGACGAGAACTAAAAACTCTCGCATAATGATTATAAAGGAACAACTTGATTGTCTATGCACGTGTCGACAACTACCATGTATATGAAGTGGATACAGGAAACCATAAACCCTATAATTATTATAGCAGCGATGATGTCGGTTGCCATCTAAGAGTATTAAAGATTTAACTCTCTAGCCAATCAGATATGAGTTTCGACCACATCACAGACAGTTATTCGCGAACGCTTTTGTTAGACGTCTATCAGGCTATGTTTAAATCCAATGCATGGGATGCCCTAATTGCACACGGTGACAATACAGGCTTTCAGTATTCACCAGCCGCCAAACCTCTGCTTAGTCACATGAATCTACTGGATCTACATTCTGGAAGTTCCATGGCGTGGGTGATGTCCCACATGAAGAGGATCGCCAAGTTTGGTTACGTGGAATATGTTAAAGATTTCATGAGACTAAATCCTAGTAATGAATGATGAGTTCAAACGACTTTGGGCACTTCTCATATGCCAAATATGGGCAAAATATCACCTTGGACGAACCAGACCCGTGGAAACCTGGTCTCGTCCAACGGAGGAAGAACTCAATCCCGGATATCTATTCGGACACTACCTCATGGTCGAACCAGGTGAATTTAGAACGTGGCTCGACTATCAGCGTTGGGGTGAAAATAAGGAACTTACTGACTATCAGTGTTCGTTTTTTGAATACATTAAGGAAATGGTTGATGAGATCTACCCCGATGCCGATCGAACAGAACTTGGAATGGCTCTCATTTATGGAGAGGGGACTCGCGACGACGTAGCGACGATTTTGAACTTGATGCCTTCCTCCTTTCCTTCCGCGCCCTCTGGTTCGCAGCCATCCGTGCACGAAGCGCACGAATCTGGAGGTTGATGAGGTCACGTTCACGTTTAAGTCTCTCTTCTTCTTGAACCATCTCCCAAAACGCCTTGACTGTAATAGTATCCATCTTATATTAAACAATAATTTATTTATTTAGAATAGAAATGGACTTTGAAGAATTCCACGTGAGGGACGTACAGAAACTCCTTCGTGAAATTATTCTACCCCGTCTTTGTGATCTAGAACAAGAGATGCAACTTTTACGCAAGACCACGTGGCCAATATGCCAAGCCATGC
>Ga0222718_10005714_pt1 | contig 10024 bp, 7 predicted proteins | sample C33_27DmetaG_FD_165045 | JGI IMG/M metagenome (GOLD analysis project Ga0222718, IMG submission 165045) | Estuarine water microbial communities from San Francisco Bay, California, United States - C33_27D | ecosystem: Environmental > Aquatic > Marine > Unclassified | place: USA: California... | reverse complement strand
TGAGGACGCGGGAATCAATTATCAACCAGGCGATCAGGTTATAATTGAACCAGCAAACGGTGCAACTGCGGAAGCACAGTTTGATGCAATGGGAAGAGTGTTGTCTGTTAAAGTCACAGAATCTGGTGAAGGATTCATTGAACTTCCCAACATTTACATTCGTTCTGACACTGGATTCAACGCATCACTTCTTCCTAAGTTCTGTGTTGATCGAGTTGGTGAGGATGAAGTTAAGACTCCAGAACTTCAGGATAAGATTGTCACCGTCGTGGATTGTGTAGGTAAATTCTAATGTCAGAAAAAAAGAATTATCACCAGGTTCGATACGGAACCGCAGAGGGTGAGATCAAGTTCGGTCACATTCACAGTGATAATGAGCAATCTGCTGTGATGCTTCGCAACGGTAAGACGTGGCGACATTACATCACAATGGACCAAACAGGTAAACCACACAGGAAACACGGAACAATGTGTGTTTCACCTGGTGCTTTTCAGGTGGTTGCTGGTGATGGTTATACTGACAAAGAAAAAGGTCAACCTGCCATCTACATGGATGCCAAGAAGGGTGACATCGTTCTTCGTTGTCCACAAGGCACTCTTAGAATTGAAGCTAAGAACATTGAAATGATTGCAAAAGGTCCTGATGGTGAGAATGGATCTGTTACAATAAATGCAAATGAAAAATTTATTGTAAACGCTGCATCCGTTGACATCAGTGGAAAGGTCTCAACCAAAATCTTTTCTGAAAAAACAGTTGAGATAATTGGAAGAGGAATTGTAAATCTTTACGGTGGATTAGTTGACATGGCTGATGGAGCAACATCTGTCATTGGATCGAAAGGCGGATCAACAAACGAGGATCAAAACAAATTATGAAGGTACCTGATTTATACGTTGGTAAAAGACTCTTCGTTGGAGAAGGGAGACCAATCGCACTTGGCATTGGACCATTGGAGATTCGTGGATCTTCTTACATTGAAGGTCCCGTGATGATGGGATCCCCTGGTGGATTCCCAAATGTTTGGGCAACGACCATGATTGGTCCTTGTGTGAACACAGATTTGAAGACACCACCTTTGATTCCAGGTGCGCTTTGCACCGGAGTCAATAATCCTTATTCTCTTGCAGTTCAAGGTGGATCTGCTTTCCTTGGAAACATTGACACCGCTTTGAATGTCAACGTTGGTCTCAACCTGATTGCTCAGGGAGAGGTCATGTCACGTTGTGGTGGCCACATTCTTTCTGCAAAGAAAAACTTTGACATTCCACACCCCAGTAAGGAAGGTTATCGTCTGAGACACACCTGTCCAGAAGCACCTTATAATGACGTATATATACGTGGTAAAATCAAAAACACCAATGAGATCCCTCTTCCTGATTATTGGCAGGATTTTGTGGATCAATCTTCCATCACGGTGAATCTCACACCAGTTGGTGCTCATCAGAACATTATTGTGAAGAGAGTAGAACCTGAAAGAATTGTGCTACAATCTCAAGGTGGTATTCCCATTCATTGTTATTATCACGTCTTTGCTGAGAGAAAGGATGGTGAGAAATTGATTCCTGAATATGAAGGAACAACACCAGCAGATTATCCAGGAGACAACGATCAATATTCCATCTCAGGTTATCATTACGACGTTAAGGAGAGTTCATAATGGCATTTACCCCACTTTCAATCGGCAATAAAGATTGCACCACTCAAAACGCTGGAAGTCCAGACCCTCAGTATCATTACATTCTGAAGGCAACCACTGGGGACACTCTTTATCCCCCTGATGCATGTGCTCTCCTTTATCATTCTTGGTTTCAGGTTGATCGCATTCTGTTGAACACAGACATCACTGGAGCGGGATTGATCAATATTGCTGGAAGTATTACAACAGCATCTCTCGTTGCTGCTGGTGGTGAGGTGACTTCTAATGGTGGTGCTCACATTCTTTCGGTGAAAAAGAACTTTGACATTCCACACCCAACTAAAGAAGGTTGGAGACTTCGCCACACCTGTATCGAAGGACCAGAGAACGCTGTGTTCTTCCGTGGAACAATGCGAGACACCCAATACATCAATCTTCCAGATTACTGGAAAGAACTGGTGAACCCAGAAAGCATTACGGTTCAACTAACTCAGATTGGAACCTCACAAGATCTAATTGTGGAGAAAATTGAATATGGTCGAAGAATTAAAGTAAAGTCTGGCAACGCATCCACCATTCATTGTCATTACCTGGTTCAGGGAACTCGCAAGGATGGTGAAGATCTCATCGCTGAATATGAGGGTGAAACTCCTGCTGATTATCCAGGTAACAACGATGAGTATTCAATCTCTGGTTATCACTATGATGTAAAGGAGGATAAGAAATGAACATCGTTTACCAAGAAGGGTCTGCTGGAATCGTAACGGTTGGAACTTACACCTCAACAAGTAGTCCAACATTTGAAAATCTTTCCACCACACCAAACATTGAGATCACCACTCTGTCTGTGAGTGGGTTTGCCACAGTTGGTTTGGGAACAACTTCTGCTCCTGACAACAGTCAGATGACTTTTGAATTGACATCGGACACCAACCTCAGAGTTAAAGTTCGTGGTTCTGATGGTGTTCTGAGATCTGGTAATATTACTTTATCTTAATTATGAGACCCGAAACAAGAAAGTCAATGGAAATGTTGTTCAAGGCAAAGTGGAATGTTCCGACTGCTGCCAAGAACTGCAACTTGACAGAAAAGGAAATGAAGATTACATTTAATGAGTACTGTGTGTTTCATCCTAAGACTTACAATCCCACGAAGGAAGATCAACTCTGGTTGTTTTAACTTATGAAAATCAATCTCTGGTACTGTCAACACATGGGTCAATGGAGATGGACTCTCTGTCAGGATGAGAGACCCATTATCAAGATGGAATCTGGTCAGAGACCCGACCTTAGAGATGCGATGAATGATGTGGCAAACACGGTTGAACACATATTGAGAAGTGAAAACTGACTTTTATATTGAAAAGATTAGTAAAAAGGAAGCAGAAGAACTTTTACTAAAATATCATTATTTGAAGGATTTTTCAAAATCTTTTAAGTCTGGATATAATTATGGATTGTTCAGAAAGAATGATTTTTCTCCACTAAAGATTGGTGGGTTGTTGGGTGCTTGTATTTTTACTGGTCTTCCTGTTCCAGAGATAGCAAAAGGTGCTTTTGGATTGGAAAGAAATGAACAAGAAGGGTTATTTGAACTTTCACGCCTCTGCATTCACCCAGACACACAATCAACTGAGTATAATATCACTTCTTGGTTTGTTTCAAGAGCGATTAAACAGTTACGAAAGGATACTAAAGTTAAAGCAATCATTTCTTACGCTGATGATGATTTTCATACTGGCACAATCTATCGCGCTTGTAACTTTATCTATTGTGGTCTTACAGAATCAAAGAAAGATTTCTATTATGCAGACGGAACTAAGCACTCTCGTGGCAAAGTAAAAGGTTTAGAGGGTGAATGGAGAGAGCGAAGCAGAAAACACAGATATGTGATGATGTTTGATAAGTCTCTGAATTTGCACTGGTAAAACTGTTATAATATATACGTGTGAAGGAAGTGCGGAAAGGCATCCAGGGCAACTTGGGTGTCTTTCTTTGTGCGATAAATAACTCATAATAGGCTTACCGTGCGAAGAAGATGCCCCTTTCGAGACTGGATAACTTTCTAAAGAACGTCCGTGGTAACGTTCTTTATGTTGACCCAAACGGATTGGATGCGACCGACAGTGTTGAAAACACAGGTAACTCAGCGTCTCGTCCTTTCCTCTCAATTCAGAGAGCACTTCTTGAGGCAGCAAGATTTTCATATCAAGTTGGTCTTGACAATGACAGATTTGCTCAAACCACGATCGTCCTTCAACCAGCAGATTACGTTGTTGACAACAGACCTGGTTGGATTCCTGATGGATCGGTTTTCCGTCAGAGAGATGGTTCGAGCACATCTTCTTTCCCAGAACTGACCACAGCATCTAACTTTGATCTTCAGGACAGCACAAACGTTCTTGTCAGAGCAAACAGCATTTACGGTGGTGTTATTGTTCCTCGTGGTGTCTCCATCGTCGGAATGGATCCCAGAAAGACAAGAATCAGACCAAAATATGTTCCAAACCCAACAAGTTCAGCAATCACCACAAGTGCTGTTTTTCGTCTGACTGGTGGTTCTTACATTGAAGGTGTTTCCATTCTGGATGGTGATCCTTACGGCACCGTTTACAGAGATTATACAACCAATACTTACGTCCCAAGTTTCTCTCACCACAAACTGGCAGCATTTGAATATGCTGATGGTGTAAACTCAACGGACATTGATGATTCGTTCCTGACATTCTACACTTCCAGAACTGATCTGGAGATGTATTATGAGAAGGTTGGTCTTCTTTATGGTTCTAAGTCTGGTCGCGGCATCTCACCAGACTATCCAAATTCTGGAGTTGACATTCTTCCCAAGGTTGATGAGTATCGCATCGTTGCTCCCATCTCTGGAAGAGCTGGAATCAGCACGATCACCGCTTCAGGAACAGCGGTAACTATCACTCTGACTGATGAGATTGATGGAATCAACGTTGACACACCAATTGTTGTTAGTGGTGTAAGTGATAGTGTTTACAATGGAACATTCATTGTTGATTCTGTTGTCACTGTTAACGCTAATGGCACTAAGGTCTTCACTTATGCCACAGCGACAGCACCAACAGATACTTCACCAACTGTTGCTGGTACCGCAGTTGAACTGGCAATTAACAGCACAGTTTCATCCTCACCTTATGTTGCCAAGACAACTGTAAAGTCGTCTTATGGAATGTGCGGTTTGCTTGCAGATGGCGCAAAGGTCAAAGGATTCCAATCCGTTCTCCTCAATGAGTTTACGGGAATCGCACTTCAGAATGATAACAATGCTTTCCTGAGATATAACTCAACCACTGGAACATTCGACGATTCTACAACTGTTTCGAATCTGAACAGTGATCCAGATGCAGTTTACAAACCTGCTTATTACAACTACTTTGTTAAGGTTGTCAACAAGTCTTATGCACAAGTCGATTCTTGCTTCGGAATCGGTTACTCACAACAGTATGTAACTGAAAGTGGTGGTACTGTTAGTGTAAACGGATCTAACTCCAACTTCGGTCAACAGTCTCTGTATTCCAAAGGATTCAGAGATGATGCGTACGCAAGAGATGATGTTGGTTACATTTCAAACATTGTTCCTCCTGAATATAACATTGCATCAAACATTAGTCTTGAATATGATGCCATCGATGTCAGCGCAACTGTCGGTGTTGGTTCAACATCCAGACTCTATCTTTATCAACAAACATCTCAGAATGTAGCACCAAAGACCAAGACTCAAGGTTATCATTTGGGCGCAAAGACCAATGATCGTTTGAATGCAACAATCAACGACACCGTTTATTATGCAAGAATCGTTATGCCGAACACGCATAAAGATTCCAACCAGGTGTCATCGGTCAAGGTTTCTAACATCGGCGTTAATGTTTCAACTGGTAACAGCATCTCTTCCAACACAATCACACTGAAAGAGGATCACCAGTTTGTTAATGGCGAATCAATCAGAATTCTTTCTGACAATGCTCGTCTTCCAGATGGAATTGAAAGCAACAGAGTTTATTATACTATCACCTCTGGTCTCAATGCCAATCAGATTCAAGTTGCAATCTCTTATAATGATGCCATCAACGGAAATGAGTTGGTTATCAACAATCTGGGTGGTAACCTGAGAGTTGAATCTCGTGTCAGTGATAAGAGAGCAGGTGACATTGGTCACCCAGTTCAGTGGGATTCTTCACAGTCACAATGGTATGTAAACGTTGCAACAGCAGCAACTGACAACTCTCTTTATCCAACAATTAATTCTCTTGGAACATCTGGACTTGGTGATGCAACTCCAAGAACTTATATCACCAGAAAACCAGACACCAGAGCACTTGAAGACAAGATTTATCGTGCTCGTTTTATTGTTCCTGCTGGAAGTGGAATTACTTCAGCAAGAGCACCACAGAAAGATTATGTCATTCAGCAGTCTAATGATGTAACTGGTGCAAATGACACTGAAGTTGCACTTCAGTTCAGTCCAAGCAGCGTCACAATGACAAATGTGACGGACATGAGAAACTTCAGTTTCATCCGTAAGGCTAATTGGTCCGCTAACGTTGCTAATTACACCACAGAACTTCCACACAATCTGTCTGTTGGTTCTAAGGTTAAGGTCGTCAATGTCACCAGTGCCAACAACACCATTGCAATTGGTAACTCTGGTTTCAATGGAACTTTCACTGTCACTGGAATCAGCAGTGCAAACCAGTTTACAGTAACCAATGATTATGATGATCCTGGCGCTTTCACCAACAACACTTCAGAAAGAACAACTTCTCTTCCAACTTTCCAGAGAGTTGAAGCAGAGAACAACTTCTATGTTTATGATGTCCAGAACATCATTCCTTATGTGACGGGTGTGCAGGATGGTGTTTATTATGTAACTATCGTAAGCGCATCTAACACACCTGCTGTTTCTCCATTCAACGACAGTACACAATTCTCATTCTCTGATCCTGTTGAAGAACTTTATCCTCAGAACGACAGAGACAATCCAGTTTCTGATCCAAGTGCATCAGAAACTTATACTGGTCCAGATCTCCTTGGTCAAGTTGTTGTTGATGAACACAGAAACAGCATCACAAAGAAAGCGATTGAGAGAGTTTACAGAGATTTTGGAATTGGTGTTGGAATCACTGACATTGTTTCCACAGCAGCTGGAACAGCACACACCATTTACACCTCTCATGATCATGGTCTGAATGCGATTACATCACTGAGCATTACCACCGCTGGTTCTGCTTATGGTAATGGAACTGGATCTGCTGAGAACCTTTATAATGCAACTCTGACAAACTCAGCAACTGGTAAGAACGCAACGGCAAGAATCACAGTCAACGCTTCTGGTGAAATTACTGCCATCAAGTTGATGAGCGGTGGTACAAATTATGTTGTTGGCGATGTTCTGAATGTCACAGGAACAGCAACCACAACTGGATTCTCCACAGCGACTGTAACAGTTGCTGCGATTACCGATAACGTTGGTGACACAATTAGTGTTTCTGGTGTGACTTCAGAGGGTTATGCTGGTTATAACCAACTTTACAGAATTACTGGAATTTCAACAGCGGAAGCAGTCGAAGTTTCTTCTGTAAGTCCTGTTTACACAAACTCAACCAGTGGAGTTGGTGCTAACGTTACTGCAAATGCTTTCGCACTTCTCACTGGTCCCAAACTTGACATTTCTTCTTTTGTTGTCAACACTTCAGTCGGTCTTGCAACGGTCACCACTGTTCAACCACACGGTCTGAGAGTTGACAACGCAATCACTCTTGGTGGTGCATCTGATGACCTTTACAATGGAACATTTATTGTCACACAGAATGTTGGACTTAACACCTTCGTCGCTAACATCGGCATTTCGACACTAAGTCCTGCAGTTTCTGGAACACAACGAGCATATTATCCTGGATTGTCTGCTCAGGATGGAACAATCAACTTCGTCAACGAGAACTTCGGTGGAAGATTGCACAATGTTTACGCTGGAATCTCAACCGTTATCTCTGCCGCAGTTGCAAGTGCATTTGACACAGAAATCACAATTCAAAACCTCTCTAATTACGACTTCAACATCGGTGATTACCTGAGAATCGATGATGAAATTATGAGAATTAAGACGACTGTTTCGACTAATCCAGTCGCAGTCTTCAGAGGATTGTTGGGAACTGTTGCAGCGACTCATGATAGTGGATCTGTTGTTAAGAGAATCAAAGTCAATCCTGTCGAATTGAGATCTCCATCAGCAGTTACTGCTAACGCACACAGTTTTGAGTATCCTGGTTATGGTGCTGGTAATTACGCAACCGCACTTCCTCGTCTCCAACAGACCCAACTCTCTTCAAAAGCAGAAAGACTTGCTCAGTCAATCGAATCTGGTGGTGGTTCTAACTCTTATGCTGGTTATAATGCCAATGGTGATTACTTCATCGGCAACAGAAAGATCGACAGATCGACAGGAAAGTCGTCAACCATTGACACACCATTCCCACACTTCACTGGAGGTGATTACTCATCACTGACAAGTCAAACTCAAACTGACTTGATCAACACAGATGAAATTATTACCAACACAAGCATTAAAGTTTCTGGTGGTCTTTATAAGGATAATGTCTCTGAATTTGAAGGACCAGTTGTCTTCTCAAAAAAACTGACATCAACTTCCTCTGAAGGTATTGAAGCAACTTCACTTTTCCTCCAAGGTGACAGAACTGTTGCCAGAAAATACACCGTTGGAATTTCAACTCCAACTGTTGCTGGTAACGCAGGTGACGTTGTTTACCATGGTAAACCAACCAGCGGTGGCATCCTTGGTTGGGTTTACACTTCGGAGAATGCTTGGTTCCCATTCGGTTCCGTTGGAATCGACACAGGAACAACAAACGTTGTCTTCGATAAGGTTGGTGTTGCAACTGATGATCCTGGTGAAGCATCATTCAAGGTTGGGTCTGGTTCGACTCAGTTCACCGTTGATGGTGATGGAGTTGGAATCGGAACCACAGCAAACGGTGAAAAACTGAGAGTTGAAGGAACGATTGTTGCAACGGCATTTACTGGTGATGGTTCGGGTCTGACCAACCTCCAGAACGACAGTCTCTGGGCAGGCATCAGCACCATTTATCCAATCAACAACAAGATTGTTGGAATTGGAACCACGTTCCCAAGCACAGAGTTCAAACTCTCAGTTGGAACTCCAGGAACGGGTGGAACTGATCTTTACGTTGCTAACGACGCTTATCTCCAAGGAATCATCACCATCAACAGTGGCGCTGTTATCTCTGGTGTGACGACGGCAACAGGATTCAGGTTGGATTCGTCTTCTGGTTCAATTAACGCTGGTGTTGTCACAGCAACAACACTGGATGTTAACAACAGTGGTGACAAGATTACCGTCAACTCCAGTGGTGTTGGAATTGGAACCACACTTGCACGAAGTGCGGTGCTGGATGTTGAAGGAGCAGCAAGATTCAAAACTTATTATGAAGTTCCAAAAGCAATTACTGCAAGTGGTGGTGCTGTAACAATCGACCTGTCTGTCGCTCAGACGTTCACTTTGACCACGGATTCCGCTGTTTCTTACTTCGTTCTTCAGAACGTTCCTGCTTCCTCAGCAACAACGTTCACAATCCAAATCATTCAGGATTCCTCAACGGCTTATTCGATTGACGTTGATGACTTCAGAACAACAGGTGGTTCGACAATTCCACTTCGTTGGCCTGGAGGAGTTGCTCCAACAGTCACATCCAGTGCAGGAGCAATTGATGTTTATTCATTCATGACATTTGATGGAGGATCATCCCTTTACGGCGTCGTCGGAGGTCAGAACTTCTCATGAGTCCTTTAGCGTTTCGTAACTTCAGGACCTTTCAAACTTCTCTGGATTTGAACGGTCCTGTCCTTTCTTTCTCACAAGACCCATCAGCATCCAATGCAACTCTCGCTGGAGTTGCAACCTTCATTGGAATTGCAACAGCGTCCTTTACGAATAATGAAAACGCAACAAACAGTGGGACAATCTCTTATCAGTGGTATGAAGGTTCCACTGCTCTGGAGGATGGAGCAAACATTTCTGGTTCAGGAACAACAACACTCACACTGAGTAATCTGTCCAGTCCAGATGATAATGGAAGAAGTTTTTATCTTCAGGCAACTTACAACGCTTCTGCTTATGGAACAGTTGGAGCAGCAAAGTCAACTGGTAATGCAGTCAACTCACCTCTGAGTTCAGACTCAGCGGCAGTTACCGTTTTCCCAACCATTTCCTTTACAACACAACCAGTGGACACCACTGCTGCTGTTGATGAACTTGCAGAGATTCGAGCAATCCCTGCTTTGTCTGACAGCACATTTGGACCCATCACTCAGAACTGGACAAGA
>Ga0222718_10005713_pt1 | contig 10025 bp, 27 predicted proteins | sample C33_27DmetaG_FD_165045 | JGI IMG/M metagenome (GOLD analysis project Ga0222718, IMG submission 165045) | Estuarine water microbial communities from San Francisco Bay, California, United States - C33_27D | ecosystem: Environmental > Aquatic > Marine > Unclassified | place: USA: California... | reverse complement strand
AACAAATCTTTTATATGTATCATCAGAATCTAAGTCAGGGTTAAAGCTAACCCAAATCTCTGAACCTGGCTTCCTAATCGTTGGAATTAAAATATCCCATGATTTTTTAGATACTGTTTGAGCCTCTTCAACCCACACAATGTCTACACCTTCATAGGATTTTATTGACTCAACTGTGTTATTAGCAAGACCAGTAAAGCTGAACTTACTTCCATTAACACATCGAATCTCGTTTTCTAATACTTCAAAGTATTCACCGAATCCCATGGCCTGTATTTGGTCATTCAGTAATTGGTGAACTGATTGTTTAATAGATCTTTGTACTTCCCTAGCACATAATATTCTTAATGGATCTGTAATTGCTTTAGCAATAAGTGCTCTAGCAAATCCCCATGACTTACCACTTCCTCGACCTCCATACGCTACCTTGTAACGATGAGGCTCACCAAGGAATGATAACTTCTCTGGAAACTCTGCTTCTATTTCTGTGCTATTCGGTATCTGGTCCATGCTCTGGTTTTATAAACTTCAATGTCACGTTTAATGGTGATTCTTGTCCATCCATTGTACCGATTTCTGATTGAGTTGGCATTAGTTTTGAATATAATCTATAGAACTCTGTTCTGTTTTCTGTTGCCCAAACTGCCATCTCTTGTACTCCACCAATCTCATCAAACACATCAATCACATTGTTTCTGACTTGACCAGAGATTTTATTAGGTGTGCCTTTCTTGCGACCAGAGCCTTCTCGTTTGCCGCCTCGATTATCTTTTTTTTCTTCGTCCATTGTACAACTCCGTATCGGTTGGTTGTTTAAGATTGTTAAAAGTATTCCACCATTCGTCTGCATAATCACAGTTAACGTAATCAGCAAAGCATGGTGTGCCTATTGTGTAATGTACTAACTTAGCATCTGGATTGTAATCATATTCAGAAACTAACCAGTTCCATTCTTTTGGTATTTCACCAACTAGATCCATAAACTGATTATCTAACCATTTGAATCTATGTAATTCAGCACCTGTAGAGTTCATGATCATCTCAGGTGTCAACTGTAAATTCTTAAAGTGATCGCAATTCCATACGATAACACTTGACCAATTCTTTCTCGGATAGTCTTCGTTCTTATTTCCGAGGTATTTAGTAGGGTATTTTGTTTTGTAGTCGTGCTTAACAACAGAGACTGCTGCAAATGGATCTATAGCATCCATGAGTTCTTTTATATCTGCTCTGCATAACATATCACCATCAACAAAGATAGCGTAGTCTTTGTAATCACATAAGTAAGGAACTAAAAAACGAGAATAGATAAAAGTATTAGAACCGTCATCATGTGTCTCATTGTATTCGTTTAATGTATTAAGAGCTAATGGCACAAAGCTCACAGGAATAGTGGCCTTCTCCAAAACACTTTGGCAAAAGGTATGATATGCAACTGCTTCTCTTGGGTCGTAACCTACGAAGATTTTGAGCATCGCTCCATTATTTCCTTACGTTTATCATCACTGTATTTAGACCATTCAGTGATCTCTTCTAATGTTCTTCTACAACCTTCACAAATAAATGTGCCATCATGAATTGGTAAGAATGAACATTTCTTTATGCATGGGCTTAGCACTTCCATCTTGCTCTAGCCGCTTTGCCACGTTCCCCAGTCCATCCTGCTGATCTAGCACAGAATGACTTACGTCTCTTTGCTGCTTTGCTTCCAGGCTTTACTTTACCAGTGACTGGTGCTTTTAGTTTGCTGCCTGTTTCTCTATTATACTTTGCTCTGCCTTTGGCGGTAAGACCTGCACCTTGTTTGACTGATCTTTTTTCACCTCTACCAACTGAGAGATTAACTTTTTTCTTCTTGACTTCCATTATGCCCACTCCGCCTTTTGTATTCTTAAAGGACCAATGTTAATAAGAAAGTAGTCTACAGGGTTATTATCCACCTCTCCCTCGTACCATTCAAGACCTAAATTAAAACCTAAATAAAAATGGCAAGACCACATTAGAAGTTAAGTAAACCCATTGGGTTATACATTTGCTGACCTAAACCTAATCCATAAGGTGATACATTAGATTGACCACCAGCAATATTTCTTAATTGGTTCTCACCAAGATTGCCTGGAGCTGTTGTTGCATTAGTTACAGCTTGATCGATTCCTCTTAATCCACGAGCAAGTCCTGCACCTGGTGTTAAGTTAAGACCTTCATCTGCAAATGATTGGAAGTATTGGTCACGTTCTGCTGGAGTCATTCCACCCATACCTTCAACTTGTGGAGATGGACTCATTGGAGCTGCTGGTTGAGGAGCTGCCATTGGAGGCATTGTTGCACCAGTTGCACCAAGTGGCATCATTGGATTGCCATCAATCATTCTCATATCTCTTGACTTAGGCAACATTTTATTTAAGTACTCACGCTCTGCTGGTGTTGTTGCACCTTGTCCAGCCATGTTTGGCATTGCAGGAAATCCTTGGGCTGAACCAGTAACTAATGATTGCATTACTGCTTCTCTATCTGCTGGAGTGTCCATAAATCTAGGAACATTAGCACCTGGACCTTGTCTTGTTTGATTAATTACTGAGTTAAGATATTCTCTTTGAGCTGGTGTTGTCGTGCCTCTTCCACCTACTACGCCTGATGTTACACCTGCACCTAATGCTTGACCTAGTGCTTCACCATATCCAGATTCAGCCTGTTGAGCAATATTTCTAGCTGCAGGCGTATCAGCTTGAGAGCCTAAATATTCTCTGATTCGTTCCTGTAATGTTGCCATGATATTATCCTTATATTTGTCCTAATAGTCCTTGAATCATTCTTGGATCAAAGCCACCCATTTGGCCTAATCCCATACCACCCATTTGACCTAATCCCATTCCGCCACCATTCATCATTAATGCATTTTGTCCTAACATTTGTGATGCAACGTTACCAAGAAGTTGATTTCTAGATTGTTGATCAAATCCTTTTCTTAACTGAGATAATTGATCTGGTGATAAGTTTTGCAATTGATCTGGTGTCATTTGCTGACTCATTAAAAATGGGTTGAACATGTTAAACATGATTATTTCCTTTTCTTTGCTGTCTTAGCAGCTTGTTTAAAATTCTTTGCTGTTGGTGCTCCCTTGCTTCCAGGCTTCCTCATCTTCTCGTTGCTACCAGCTTTAATGCGTTTACGTTTAGCATGAATGTTAGCGTATAGTCCAGGTTTAGCCATTACTTTTTCTTCCCATAAGATTTCTTAGTAGTCATTTTCTTACCAGTTTTCTTAGCAGCTTTCTTAGCTTCAGCCATACCTTTTTTAGTGTAGCTGTATTTCTTATTTCCGACCATTGGCATAATTATTTCCTTTTTTTAGATTTACCAGCTTTACTTAATGCAATCGCAATAGCTTGCTTACGAGGACGGCCTGACTTGATTTCAGTCCTAATATTAGCTGATATAGTTTTCTGAGACTTACCTTTTTTAAGTGGCATGTTTGTTCCTATAAAAAGAAAAGCCCAGCGAGAGAAACTGGGCTTTAACAAAGGAGGAGTAAGAGACTACGAAAGTGATAGATACAGTTCTCCTACAGGTATAATTATACTAAAAAAGCCCTGAGATGTCAAGGCTTAATTAGATGAAATTAAATGTTTTGATTTTTCTTCTATTTTTTCAAAAGCTTGTTATATTTCTCTAGCTCTACATTATATTGTGTAGCCAATGCTTCAAGCTTCTTCTTGTAGATCATAATCTCAGCATACAATCCCTCACATTTATGCTTCTGATCTAATACTTCTTTTACTTCGTCATCTATGTTATTTAATATATCTGTTACTGTACTCATTTCTCTCTCCTTGTTAATACATACTGCGATTGATTTTATATTCTACCTCTACATCACACTCACCATCTTGCCACATATCATCAACGATTGGTGTAAGTTTATCTACTATTTTTGCAACATCTTTATTATCAAAAATACTAGCATCATACTCAAATCTTGCTACTACATGCTCATGTAATTTTTTTTCATCAGCAATCTTCCATCTTGCTACAAATTTAATAATTAGTTTATCTTCCATGTTATTCTCCCTTAACTTGTTTATCTAATTGTCTCATATAATGCAATCTCATATCTATAACTTTTGCACCAATCATACATATGTTTTGTGCTGTTTTAGCTATGAATTTTTTGGTAACTTTTTTAGATTTGTAAAGCTCCCAACATCTTGAATACACATCCCACTGCTTTGCACTACCAACTGCCCACTTTGAAAACAGTTGAATTACTTCTAATTGTGCTGACTTACTCATGTCTATCTCCTTTGTTAATTAAATACTACAATTACTATTATATAGATTGAAACTAAGTTGTCAACACTTTTTTTAATATTTATTTACATTTCTATCAATTCTATTTACAGGGCTAAATCTTAAGCTTTCTGTATCAAACCAAAATGCCCAATGACCTTCCCACTCAAAATGTCTCTGCTTTACACAATAAACCATAGTCGTAGGCATAGCATCATATTCTTCTTCTGTGATCTTCCCAGCTTCTAGCTTCTGATCTTTATCTGTACGGTAAATGATAAAACAATTATCCACAAGATTAGTAATGTTAGCTGAACCTGATACATCATGCTTTGATGGTGGTTTCACTATATCATCTGATCTCTTCCTGGCATGTGCAATCATATGTATATGACATTTTAGATCACGAGCAGCAATACATAGCTTATCAATAAATTCTTTCTGTTGTTGATAGTTATCTTCTGCCACTCCGCATTTCATTAAGCTATCTAATATAATATTAGAGCATTTGAGTTTCTCTGCTGCATAGTATACAACTTCCAATACAGTCTCTGGTGTGACTACTCCCTGCTGATCGTACAAATATAATTTCTCATCAGCTTTTGTAACCCAACTATCGATAAAACTATCTGATGGATTATTGCCACCTAATGTCTGTCTAATTGCTCTCTGGCAACTAGATACTGGTCTAAGCTCGAACGATGCCAACATCACCTTCTCAGTCTTCATTAGGCCCAACATCATTTCTGATGTAAACATTGACTTCCCTGCACCAGAATAACCAGCCCAAATTGTTACTTCGGCTGGACGTATTCTAAAGTTATCATGAGTCTTGCTCCAGGGGAGTACCAATCCCTTATGGAAATCTCCAGAGAAGTATTCTTTAATCTCATCGAGATAAGCTGTTGGTGATTTAATCTTTGTGATTTCTTCTGATCTCTCTGCAAAATAAGATTTAATCTCATTCTGATTCACAACCATATCTTGTAGTTTACTTGTTAGCGTAGTCATATGCCTCCCTTAGCTTTTGAACTGTTTGCAATAGTTTCTCTTTGTCAGTCTCCTCCAACTGCTCTCCTTTTTCGATATGCGATGCACACATATAAACAAATAATGCATCATCCTTAATGCTCTTGAGTATAGCATACGGATTAAAAGCTTTACCTGTTGGTTTCAGCATATCTATTCTCTCTGGAATAATATCATCTAACGTTAGACCGACTGCTGATAATATATTCTGAATGTCACATCCTGCAAAACAATGAATCAACACTCGACCATCCTCTGCTATTTTAATCGATAGACTGGCGTTCCTATCATCATGAGCTGGACAAAGACAATTGTAAGAGTTGCTTTTACTAGTGGAGCGTACTTTATCAAAATGGGATAGAATTTGATGCACTGTATTCTCCTCTTTTCTTCTCTTTTCTTTTCTTTTCTATTCTACTCTCTTCTTCTCTCTTCTCTTCTAGGGTACTCGGAGAGTACTCTGTGGATACTGTGTCAGTAATAAGCCATGATTTGTTGATTAATGACTCAATAATAGGCTCTAAATCTTTTTCTGATCGTCTTAATCTGTAACTGATCTCTTCTATCTTAGGCAGTGTTCCATGGTCTTCTGTACCTAAACACCATAACTCAAACAGTGTGGCCTTTTCCTCACAGTTTAATTTACCCCAATCCATATCATTTAATAAGTCACGACCATACACCTTAAACCAGGGCATGGATTTGTGTTTATAGAGTTGGTATTTCTCCCAGTTCTTGATCTTCATATATCCTCCTAAAATGGTATTTCTCCCCAGTCATTCGTATCTAAACTCACCTTAATAATCTTACAGCTAGGCTTATTATGTACGAATTTCTTGGCAGCTTTATTGTTACTAAATACACGCAACGGATCACCGAACTCATCCATTACAATATATTCTTTTATGATTAACATTTAAACTCTATTCTGGAAATAGTGTTCAATCTGTATAGCCCTATAATAAGGAATCGGTTTATCTGGATTCTTTCCCCATTTAGATATTGCCTGGGTACTTACGTCCAGGGCCTTTGCTAATTCTCTACGGCTATTGTTGAATTTAGCCATTGCTTCATTATATGTCATTATATTTTTACCTTTCTTGTAATTTGACATTAATAGTAATATATCATATATTTTTAATCATGCAACATAGTTTAAAAAAAAGTTGCACATTTAATTTATTATGGTATTATGGTTATACAACATAACAACAAAGGAGAAAACATTATGTTAGTACAATTCGAATCATTTATTTACGGTGATGACAAGTATAAAGGTGAGGTAGAAATACCTGTTGACATCGAAGCAGATGTTATAGCAGAAGCTGATGGTTATGCTACAGGTGACAGCCCTACTTTGTACGAGGTAAAATTACAATCAGTTACTATTAGAGATCCAGAAGGTTATTACAGATATTCTAGTGGTAATTTAGGTGACGGTGTTAATATTGTAGATAATTTAGATCCATCAGATGTAGAAGAGTTTGAAGATCTAGCTATTAAGGAGGTGCAATAATGAACGCTAAAGAACAATTTGAACAGTTACAGTGGTCCATTCAATCATCAACCAATGATCTTCACGATCTTATTGCTAGAATGGATGCAAGAGAAGCAGCATGGGCTCAAAAACAATTAGAAGAACAGGAGCAACAAGAAAATGAGTAAGTACGAAGAGCTAAGAGATATTGATGTACGAGCTCTAGGCCTAGTCCAAAAGAAGGGTAAGTTAGATTACCTTTCTTGGGCTGGTGCTCTAGATTTACTATTAAAAGAAGATGAGAACGCTACATTTACTTATGATGAGTCACAAGTTTTGCCTGATGGTAGTGTTATGGTAGGAACGACTGTACGAGCTCTTGGTAAAGAACAATCAATGCAGCTTCCAGTGTTAGACTTTAGAAATAAGGCCATAGCTAATCCTAATGCATTTGAGGTCAACACAGCTTATCAAAGATGTTTGGCTAAAAATATTAGTGTGATCAGTGGTATAGGTCTATCTTTATATTTAGGTGAGATCGGTGTTAATGAACATGCTGTTGAAGTAAAAAAACCAACCGCAAGTGAAATTGATCTAGCAAAAGCAACTATTACAAACTTACCTACGATTGAAGAAAAGAGAGCTCATTATAATTCTTTATCCGATGAGGTAAAAGAAGCAATTAGGGAATGGTCAGTAGCCACAGTAAAAAATGGCAAATCATCTTAAAAACAAAAAACTACGCAATAGCGTAATTACTGCATCTCAAGCATGGGATGTAATTTATGACCGTAAAAAGCTCTGGCGTGAAAAGACTGGTAAGGTAGAACCATTCCAGGGCAATGAAATGACTCAGTGGGGTAATGATAATGAATACCGAGCATTATCTGCGTTTGAACGTGAAATGAATACGATATGCAAGCCAGGTAATGAGTTCGTTGTACACTCTGAATTACCTCTCGGAGGTTCGCCAGATGGGTATTACTTTGATGAAGAGACTGAGACCTGGTGTCCAGTTGAGCTGAAGTGTCCGTATTCTGGTAAGGTATATCCAACTATTCCTGAGCGTTATTATTTTCAGTGCCAAATTCAAATGGCTGTAACGAATACAACTAAGAATTTTTTCTTTGTATGGACTGAAGATGATACGAAGTTGGAAGTGATTCCATTTAATAAAGACTTTATGACATGGTACTTACCATATGCACTTGACTTTATAAAAATGGTTCAGGATAATGAAGAACCACCTCGGTGGAAACGTAAGCCAATTTTTAATAAGGAGTAAGACATGGCAGAGCAATCAAAAGATCGTTTAGTACTATTCAGAAACGAAAACAAAACTAAAGAAAATCAACCAGATATGCGAGGTGAATTTACACTTGCAGGTATTCAGTTTGAATATGCACTCTGGAAGCAGACTAGTCAAAAAGGTAATGAATATTATTCAGGGCCTATCACTAAAAAAGAAGAACAGGAAACTAGGTATACACCTACACCTCCAGCTAGAGAAGGTCAAGAGGTTACTTCTGAAGATGACATCCCGTTCTAAATTTACATATCGTTATGTGCCTCAAGAGAACTTGAAGTACTTACCTAAAAATGCTGTACCTATTGGTGGTGTACGAGGTAGAAAAGGTATTGTTCGAGTTAGATTTAACTTGGATTGGGTAAAGCGTTCTAATAAAAAGATGGAGGTATTATTCAGGGGGATAAACTCCCCCATGAATTAGTATGAATTACTTGTTGCAAACATACATTGTTACTTCAAAACCGAATCTCATTTCGGTTGCAGCTGGTTTAGTCCACATAACGTCATCCTTTCTAAATAAATTTTGTTACAAGTATAATTATACTCTTGTACGAGATTTTTCAGCACAACGAGGAATTAGTTTATGGTACGTAAAATCTTGAGTTATTTAGTGCCAATAATTATGTTATTGTTAGTTATTGGTATAGCATTACAATACTACATTAGTAGTTATGAGCCTGAGCAGTTTGTTTGTCATAAGGGTAAATTGCTCATGCAAATAGAGGGCACAATATACACGAAGGCGAAAGGTGTATCTTGTGAATTTGAAAAAGGTATGTTGATTTTAGAGGAGCAGTCATGAAAGATATGATAAATCCTGATCATTATAAGGTGGGAGGGATAGAAACTATCGATGTAATTAAAGCCAAGCTTGGTGATAATTACAAGCACTATGTCAAAGGTAATTTAATGAAGTACTCTGAAAGACTAGGTAACAAAGATGATTGGTCGCAAGAGCTTCGTAAGATTGCTTGGTACGCATTAGACTTGGCAGATGAGTTAGATAAAAAGAAATCATCTCCAGTAACACCAGACGAGTGGATTGATGATCCACTGCATGACGAAGATTAATTATGGCTATAAAATCTCCGTCCATAAAAAAATGCTGTAAGTGTAAGACAAAAGCATTGATGTACGATGATGGAAAGTACTATTGTGGAATAGATTTTTATACGCTACATGGAATATGTAAGGTAAATAATGACAACAAGAAGATTGATAATAGAAGGTGAGAGTTTTACCATTCAATTTTTTAAAGAGGAAGGTGAAGTTATTAGGGTTGAAGTAGTGCATGATATTAAAAACAAGTTTTACAAGATGTACCCTGATAACAAAATAACATTTGAGGAAACTTAAAATGGAAAGAGATTACATAGCAATAATATTGTTTGTAGGATTAGCATGGGCCATATTTGAGACATGGAGGATGATATGAGTTTGACTAAAGAAAATGCAATGAGCGTTATGCAATTCATTAAAAATCTTAGAGAAGAAATGCCTGATTTAGAGTTTAGAGTTACAGACAATGAAGGCAGAGTGTACAAGTCAACTGGATGGAAAGATCATGAAAATAAAAAAAACACTTCACGTTAAAGAAAACAGTAACTACCTACAGGTAGCATTAGCCATGGTAACTAGTCTAGAAGAAGGTATATATGACATGATTATCATGGATAAAGAACAGGCTAGAAGTCATGATCAAAATAGCTTGTTATGGGGAGTCATTTACAAAGGTTTATCTGATACTACTGGGTATACTATTGAGGAGCTTCACGACATTTTACGACTAAAATTTGACCTCAAAACCGATGATGGTAAATTGTTATCTACTGCAACATTAACTAAATCAGAGTTTAATGACTATATAGATAAGATTATTAACTGGTCTAGATCGTTAGGAATACAGGTTGAAGAAAAGTGAAA
>Ga0222718_10005712_pt1 | contig 10026 bp, 19 predicted proteins | sample C33_27DmetaG_FD_165045 | JGI IMG/M metagenome (GOLD analysis project Ga0222718, IMG submission 165045) | Estuarine water microbial communities from San Francisco Bay, California, United States - C33_27D | ecosystem: Environmental > Aquatic > Marine > Unclassified | place: USA: California... | reverse complement strand
CTTGCTCAGTACGTTCCATCAGCGGAAGGTCTTTGATGATTTCGTCTTGTACCTCGTAGTCCATAATTTTCTTAACATTGACGGGTTGCAATGTCTTCTTCATGGAAGTCAAGGTTAGCGCTTCACCAATCAATGCATCCCTCCGCTGGTCTTCTGTCCACTCCGGTTTGATCTTGGAGTTTTTGGTCAACGGATCTGGAGATAAATGAATCGTGGGGCTGTTGGAGATGTTGTTGGAACCAGGCTCCTTCCGGTAGTTGGAACCATATCTTGAGTTGGGAGCACCTCCGGCCCAAGCAACCTTTAGGTTTTTCTCTCTGTTGAGAGCACCCTTGGAGTTGCGGACTGCGTTGACGGTACGGGCAATTTCTTTCAACTCCCTGTTGAGCTTTGAATTCTGCAAAGTCTCAGGATCAGTTTGAGAATTGGGTGACCCATAATCGTAACCGTAGTCATGTTTCTTAAACTTGGAACGCCACCATGAGCTAGAAGCACCATTCTTTTGAGAATAGGACTCGTAGTCATAGTTGAACAAGGAGGACTGACCATATCCTTGGTAGTACCCATCGTCATCGTAGAAACTACCAGAGAAGTCATCGTCAAAGATGTCCTTCTTTAGAGTGCCGTCCTCATTGTACTCATTGTCATCATAATGGTAGATGTTTTGCCCAGCGACATATTGTTTGTCCTTCTGAGGCTGGTAATATCTGTTTTTCTTACCCATAGCAAAGCCTTTTGCAAATGGTTAGGAAGGAAGTGCCACACGGTGGCACGGTGAAATTATCCACAGATCAACTGTATGGACTGTAGAACTTGAGCACGTTCTGAGTTGGTTCCACCATCGTCATCGAAACTGGGAACCACTGTTGCAGTCAATGCATCGGTAATGTTGATGCCTGTTGCAATGAGTTGGGCAGTGGCAATGAGTTGTCGGGTGGATACCAACTTCGTCAAGGTTCCTCCGTAGGAGTCAATCTTGGAACGTAGAGTTGCGGCAAGTTTTGCAAGGAGTCTTGCATCCTCATCGGTGATGCCACAGCGGTTTTGAATCATTTGAGCCTCATCGTCCTCCTCCAAGAAGGAGACTTCAAAACGATAGGTAAAGCGGCTCACTACCGCTTCATCAAACCGATAGGTTCCAGAAAACTGAGAGCCAATGTTTGCTGTTGCCATAAATACTACCCCATCGGCAACCTGCACATTTCTGTCCAACTCCTCCACATAGACCTCACCACGATGATCCAGAAGTGGTAAGAGCATGTTGAGAATGTTAGGCGTACATCTGTTTACCTCATCCAGACACACGACACAGCCTGGTGTTTCGATTGCCTCCACAAATCTGGACTCCTTGAAGAAGGTTGCCCCATTCTTGACACCCTTGGTGCCAAGTAAGTCCAGCGGCTCAATGGCCTGTCCCACCATTGCTTCGTAGTAAGGACGCTGATGCTCTCCTGCTAACCAACGTGCAAGGTCGGTTTTTCCACAGCCTGTTGGCCCCACCAACAACACATTACGAATGTGCCCATCGGGGATGTTCATAATTGCACCCAAGAGACGCTTGCGATCCGCATCAATCACATAGTGTGTGTCAGTAGCAGGAACTGGGATAGAGACTTTGGTTGTGTTCTCAGACATGGTCATTCTCCTTGCAGGATGTTAATTGGGCATTGAAACACTTCGATGCGTTCCATATACCTAGTAATGGAGTGCCACTCAGAAATGAGATCATTCCCATATCTTTCATAAGCACTCTGAAAGTTGATGTCGTAGTTGGGTGCTCTCTCCTCTAGGATGGCAAGAGACGCAACAGTTGCATCTTCTTCTGATTCAAAGACTGCAGAACTCACCTGCATTCCAGGCTCAGAAACGTGAACAACTACAAAAACCATAGGCTTCGTGTAGTTTGTGTGGAACTTCGTCATGCGGTTACACCATTGTTTGAAGTTGGTGCAGAGACGGTAACAGGAAGTTTCTCGTACAAGACTCGCAACCGAACTCCGTCAGGGTTCCTCCATTCGGACAAACCTGTGACTCGTTTGGGTGGAGTAAGACCAGATTCCTTGTATGCGTTCTCTGCTGCGGCAATAATGCCTTCGTATTCAACTCCATTCATGCTTACCTTCCAATCCGTGTCCTCAATTCTGGCTTTGATATGTGGGTTCTTGTGGAACACAATTTCGTCACCAATATTCAACCCAACGAGAACATGCCGATAGTCCGGCCTTCGTCCAAGCACTGTCGCAGGTTTGCGAGTAGTGGATGGAGTAGAAGAGCTAGTGCTTGATAGTGGCACGTTCGTTTTGAGTTCGGCAATTGAAGAAACTGCCTGGACAGAGGAGGGTGACTCCGGTTTCTCAGGTTCGGGCTTGGGGGCCTTGACTTGAGGTGTGGAGTTCTTTGCAATGACTGGTTGGTTGAGTGGGCTTTGAACCTTACGTTTCTTGGCCCAGTGCATCGGAGGCTTCGGTAGCGTAGGTTTTTTGGCGGGCATATCTTCTCTCCTGAGAAAAACAATCAATGTGTTGAAATACCTTATTTCAACTAATAATATCCTACAACAGTCTATAGACTATTGCAATTAAAATTTTAAGTTTTTTACTATGAATATTACTAATAGTAATAGACTGATACATAACAACTCATCGGGTCTCTTGTACAAAAGAGATCAATCCCCCATAGTGATGACTTTCTTGTTCATGCCTTGGTAGCGTTTTGCAATAGGCTCCACTTACTACCATATTCTCTCTACAAGGACTTGCTTCTGCAAACTCACATGGCTCCACCATGACTATTGATTTGCGTCCCATAGGTATTTCTTTAAGCATGAAACATCCTAGAACAATTGAGCATCAGCCTCTCTTCCCATAAGGAAGAAAGTAGTGGTATGGCAATTGCCGTGCTGAAATAACTCTTCAACAAAATGACTGGATGGTTGTTATGATCAATCGCACTGTCGAGTCTCTTCAGAGGCTTGTTTTCTCCCATAGTACATACATGAAAAGACCGGACAGTGTTTGAATTCAAACAAAAAGTGTGACGCTTGAAACGGGTTGCTTGAACCAGACTCCTCCTTCCGCAACTCAGAGCAAGTATGCTTAGTTTAACTTGTGGATAATGGGAGCAATTGGATTGCAAGCCTTCTCCAACAGAGGTTCCAGAGGCTTTTGGATGCAAGTATCTTGGCAAGCTCGGTGTCATTGCAAAGTCAACTGGTAACAAGGTAGTCACACTCTTTGTTAGGAACCCATGCGGGAGTCTCCCTATTCTCCTGAGTCTACAGTCTTTGCGCAGTGGCGGTGACTTGTCCCAAGGGTACTGGCTACTCTGGCATGGGTGTTCCATTATTTTATCCCGTCACGATCTCTGGAAATCTTGCAGAGACTGCAAAACATCTCCACATTCTCCCAGACTGCTTTGTCACGGAATAGTAATGAAATTTGCATTTGCGTCACATGACCTGTACTTCCCTTACTTTGGAAGGCACTAACGAGGTCAATGATCGCATTCTTCTTATCGTCACTATTGATATGGAATGCTTCACTTGGATCAATATCTTGACCCAAGTGCTTTTTAAAGACACTCCGACAGAGGTCTTTGTTCTCTCCAAGAAAAAGGAGGAATGCCCCGAACCTTGCGGACTGTGCAAAGGCAAACTCCAACTCCTTGGGATTGACTTCAATGGATTCCTCACTCATGACTTTGTCCTTGTGAAAAAGTTGAAGGCTCTTTTGGCACCAACCTTGAACTTGTTGATGTTCTTCTTCTTGACCACATTGTCCATTTCCGGCTGAGTCCGAACTTTTTGAGGAACAAGGTAGCCGAGTTCTCGGTGGGCAATTCTTTCGGCCCTCAAGTCTTCGACAAACTGCACATAGTGAGCAACATCCTGGGCTATATAGTAGCGATTGTATCCAAGAAGAATAGGCTTCGGAAACCAGAAAATTGTTCTGGCAGCATAAATATCCTTGGAGTACATGTAGAGACGAATTGTACTTTTACAGAAGGCATGGGAGAGAGCATCTTCCAGATGATCCTGTGTCACAATTTGACCAGTTTTTAGACCTTTCTGTATTTTTTCTTCAGAGACCCGACAGAGTCTCTGGTCTTCTGGAAACTGAATATGGGTGATGACTTCTCGCAAATCCATCGGGTCATCTGGGTTGTACTTGGCAAAGTTTACTCTAAGCATATTTGGTAATTCCTTGGGGATGGAGTGACGAACAATCTCTTCTTCCTTTCTGGATTCCTCAGAAATTCTTGAAGAAGTCATATCTTTCTTTGGCACATTGAAAAATGGATTTCTTCTAGTGCTTTTCCTACTTCTTTCAAAGAAATTAAATTCCATATAGCCTCTTAGTTGATTGAGGTGGATAATGTATCGGGAGCATCCTTGTGATGCTCTTCGTAATAAGCGTCAATGGAGTTGCTAAACCCATGAACTACGCCAACAAGCTCTTCCATATCTGCATTCGCATGACCAATGAGAATGGCCTGTGCATGAGAGGCAGCTTCGTCATTGATGAAGGACTCCATGAGGCTTTCTTGAAGGTTCTCTCCGAGAGCCTCCATGTTTTCTTGCCTGGATAGGATCTCCATCAATTTCTCGTCATCGTCCAGATCCTCTGGGGTGGCACCCAGTTCTTCAGAACAAACTTTGCGGAGATTGTCCTTGATGTTTTTCTGGTGAATGACTTGAAACATGAGGTAGATGCCAAAACGACATCCAAGAAGTGTGTTGCTCTCAATGAAGCCTTTCACTTCTTCATCATTGTATTTGGCATCCTTGGAGGATGCTTCCTTTCTTTCAATCTCCTCCATTACCTTACGGATTCGATCTCTGGAATCTTGATCAAACATAAATATTTCTCTTAATAAGAGTGAGTCAATATATGGGTATCTCCAATACGGAAGGATGCCCTGAGTTCGATAGGTTGAATTCTCCAGTAGGCTAACTTCCCTCCTTTCGGCAACTCCTTGGAGTTATCGTCAAAGTAGGGGCCAATGTACTGAATTTGGATCACCAGGTCACTGTTACGAATATGGTAAGGCTTTCGGTTGACCTGCACATTCATTCCCGTCATCTGGGAAAATAGTTTGGCAACATTGGCCTGTCCAATAAAGCTCTGGAAGGATTCCTCCTCCATGAGACGCTGGACTTCCTTGAAAGAAGTTGGACTCCAGTCAAGAGTAACTCTACTCTGTCCAAGCATGTTGGGACTGAAGGAATTGATCAATGTAATCATAGATCATCCTCATAGGTTGTGATTTGGTTGCCTCTGGAAACAAAGGCATCCTCTAGTACGTTCAGTTTCATCTGGTCAGGGATGTCCCATTTCCCATCTCCAAATCTGGCAATTACATCGCAGAAGTATGCCAACAGAGTAGTTTTCGGTACGGAGCTATCTGTAAACGTAGAACGCTGTGGGTCATCCAAACAGTCATAAAGAAAGACTTCCTCCTTTTCGTTGTAGTTTCTGTAGATGGTCAAGAACAACCTGTTCAAAGGTCGGTCATAACCCATTTCCACCATGATGCTCATATCAGCACTGGGTCTGTAGCGATGAATCGTCATACATCCCCCACACTGATCTTGTAGGCAGGGCCAAAAGGAGTACGGATGACTCCGTTTCTACGAGACTCCCTTGAGAAGTTCTCAAAGTGCTCATGAAGCGCTTTTTCAAGCTCCTCTGGGAAACCAGCAGGATTGACCTCCTTGGCCTTCCTACGGATGATCTCTTTGGCCTGTGCGCTGAGTCTTGGACTCATAATATCTCCTCGTCATTATTTGTGTGCTTCGGAAGATCCTCCACACCATATTTCCCAATCTCTTGAAACTTACGGTCTTTGTAATGTCTCAGAAACTGGGAGTTGATGCCTGGGGAAGTTGCACCCCCACCAGACTTGAAACGGAGGAATGCCTCATCCAATACGGTGAAGCCTTCCACCCACTCGTCCAGAACAAAGATTGCTCTGACACGATCCTTTAGCTCAAGGAAGTTTATTTCCTCAAGCTCATATTTTGTCCAAAGAACAAGCAACATATCCATCTTGGATATGCTTACGGTTTTTTTCGGTTTTTTTAGGTGAATTGTTGCCCAGTGGTTCGTTGTCCTCATAACCTAGTCAATGTTTGTGTTTCACCATAAATTTTCATTTAAAATAGTATATTCCAAGCACTAGCCTATTGCAACTAAAAAATAAATTTTTTTATCAATAAATCCAATGACTTACGGGCATATGAGGATGCCTAGTGAAATAAGGTATTGACCTTTCTGGAAATGAACGATATAAAGGAAGGAAGCCGGACTATATAAGGGAGGCTTCTCTTAAAGAAGAAAGCCTATCTAGGGATAGGCATACTCTGTTAAGAACTACAAAGACTTAACATCCTACAAACAAATCCCTTGCTCTCTATAAATAATGCTTAGGCTACTTTTAATTTAAATGTAAGCATGTGCGGAGGCAGATAAAACCTAGCTTGGAAGGAATTGCGTGGGCGTACCGAAGGCAAAATGTTTGCAAATGGAATGGGTTGGGAGACCTTCTTTCTCTCTCACTGAGCACTTTTGAAAATCAGAATCACACCATCACTGAGTTCCCACCTACAGAGTCTTAGCCACAAAAAACGCATCACTAGTCTCAAAGTTGACACCAACTTAGCCAGCCAGTGCCGCAAGGCACCTAAGAGAGCCGCAAGGCTCCAGCACTAGCACCTAGAGAGACTGTGCTCAAAAAGAAGCACAAGCATGAAATGGAACCACTCACAAAGTGAGTGAGGACACTGAGACTCAAGCACAAGCACTTAGCTTGATTTAAGGCAATGAGACTTAGCCCAAAGACTCTCCCCCCAGTTGCGGCCTCCCCCCTCTCATGATCTGTGGATCGACTTCGTGACCATGCCCTCAGAATGCTCAGAATCCACGCTACCAGGATATTGTAATTTGCCTATACCCTAACCTAGGGAGGCAATAAGCCTCCTCCTTGAGAGAGTATTACAGGCAACGTGCCCAAGAGCCGTAGGCTATTTGATAGCGGCAAGGCACAGTCAAAGGCAGTAGGCAAAGTGACCGCTATCTTAAAGCCCAGAGCCTCAAAAGGCTCCAGGCATCGTCTATCGTCTCAGTCTTCTTTTGCCTTTGGCAAGGGCTTACCAGAGAAGGCTCTCTCTACAGCATTGAAGCAGTCATAATTACGCTGACTAGTCCATTGGTCTGCATGAGACTCTTTTATTGCTTCAAAGTTCTCCTCTTGCAAGCCGCTCTCCTCAAGCTCCTCTCTGGCATCTGCGGCTAGGTTGTTGATGAATTGCTCAGTAGCGAGCTTTGACTGGTTATAACATTCATAAAGAAGGGAGTCTCCAGAGCTTATGTAGATCTTGTATAGCTCCCATTGCATTTGCTCTTTCCAGTTCAATCCCTTAGTCATAAGTCTCCTTCTACTCTAGTTAAGCCTAACTTGCTTGCAAGCATGTCATACTCCCTGGATTTCCATGACCACTCCTCCTGCAGGGTCTTGTTCCCAGGTGAAAGGGTTAATGCCCTCTGCAACCAATCAATGTCCCGTCTAAGCCTCTCAAATGACTGTTGCTGCTGTTGTTGACCAGTGATCATCTCTCTGTTTAGTATTGCTTCAAAGCCCATTATGCCTCCTCAATGAATTTAGTGATGTGCTTGATGACCGTGTTACAGAAATCCATCAGCATCTCTGCCTCTGCTCTCTGTAAAGCTATATTCTTACGCAATTGCTCATCCTCTATATTGGCTAGACTCTTGTCCAGTTCGTCAAGGATGTTCTGGATTCTCTTCTTTTGACTGATTGCCTTCATGTAGGCTCCATCCATCTCTGCCTCTCTGGTGAGACTTTGACTAATCAGATCACTCCTCTTTCTTAGGTCAACTGCCATATTGCCTCTTGTAATAAGCCCTCCGAAGAGGGCAGGTTGGTTATTTACTTCTTGAATACAGCACAGTACAGGTCATACACACTCCTCCAGTATACTTTGCCGTCCTCTTCAAGATGGAAGCCCCACATGTCAAATCCTTGTGGATTGTTCTTTGTGGAGCCTAGATGTTCTCGTACATGTTTCTCGGCAGGTATGACTCCGAAGGTTACAAAGTCATCCTCCTCTGGAATACTTACCTTCATCTGGTTCGTGACCTCACTTTCGATTACTCCCTTGATCTCAGGATGGTTCTTGTAGAAGATTTCTTGGCCTAGCTTGATACCTAATTGACTCCAAGCTCTAAAACCTGGCCTACGGCCTGTTACAGCAGTGCTGGTGGCATCAGAGATTTCCTTGAACTTATCCAGAGGTGTTGCCTCTGATACCTTGGTGTAGGTAATGTTGCCAACTACCTTTTGTTTGGACTCCTTCGATGGTGACTTGGCCTTTGGAGTTGTCGTGCTCGACTGCGTTTTGCTTGCAATTCCTTTCTGTTGAGCCTTACCTGCGTTAGCAATTTTTTCTGTTAAGGATTGCTTGCTTTTTGTTACTACGCTCATATTTACCTCTTGGTAATAGTTAATATTAAATAAGTTATTCACTTGAATAACCTAATAATTATTATATTAGTTTAAACTATTATTTCAAGTAAATTTTTACTATTTTTTTAAATTTTTTTATACTACATTGTTTGTGTATCTGTATATTCAAATAATCAAATGTAGGCGTGATCGAAGTAGGAACAGGCAAGTGTAAGGTCACAGTTACAGTGACTATCGGCAGGGGTGCTTTAGGTGAGGGGCAATGATAGCGAGCCGCAGGATCGCTGCCCGCTATCTTCATTTGGGAGGCACAGTCAAAGGCACAGGCATCAACGGTTGATAGCGCCATAGTGACTGCGTCCCTATGCCGCTATCTTCATTTTTGGCCTCCGAAGAGGCCTTTTCTTTTATCCTTTTATAGTTTCATTTAGTGTTAAAATTGTTTTTAAAACAAGGTAAAACTCTATTCGGTTCATGTGTTCATTTATTTCCTTCATTCTTATTGAGTTGTAAATATTATAATAATTTTCATCGTAGTTACTACTAGATAAAAACTCATGTATATATTCCGATAACTTATCTAGGAAAAAATCATTTTCAATATAATCCTCGTATGTTTCAGTTATAGCAATTTCGTGTAAATTACCTTCGTTTGCTATGTCGATGATATTATGAAAACTCATATTTTTCTCAAATAGATATTACATATTCTTTAAATTTCCAGATATTAGGTTCGGCCTTTTCTATGTTGAAGTTGAATGCACCACGCATAACTTTCAATGTTTTGTCCTCGTTTGGTGAAAATCTTTTTAGAATATTAGGATTATCGGATTTGAATCCTTGAAAGGTTTCCTCCTCGTATCTTTTTTGTGAGTTTTCAGTTTCAAACATATTGTAATAGTTATCAATATAATTTAAGTAGTAATGCATATCTTCATCTACAACGCTATTATCAAATCTACTTATCATTGAAAACCAATTTAAAATAGAAAACTCCTCACCCTTTGAACCATCCGTAGTGTATAAAAATCCTTGTATTTCTCTGGTTATCTCTTGAAAATCAGACAAATGTATTTCTCTATTTGCTATTAGTTCTGCATATTCAAGTTTGAAATATTCCTTTTCATATTCGATCCATTCACGCAAACAATGTTCAAGTTCTATCTGTTCATGCATGTTGCATGAGAATTCTCTAATGTCTAAATTATCATAAATTTGTTTGAATCCTGTACTGTCCTCAATATCCCAAACTTCATCCTCCATACATAGATAATCGTGGAGATATATTGCATAGTATTCCTTATTATAGTTTTCCTTGCATATGTCATTCATTAACTTGAAACTGCTGTCGTGTTCATGAATTCTTGTAGCTAGAATCTGTTTTCCGTGAAATAAACTTGGGAAGAATCTATTCAACATATTACCTCTTATTATATTGGCGTTTCGCTGATTTCACCTCGAAATCAACTGTAATTATTATAAAGAATTTAAATACTAATTTCAACTCTTATTTAATAATAAATTTAATTTAGTTGATAGCGG
>Ga0222718_10005711_pt1 | contig 10028 bp, 17 predicted proteins | sample C33_27DmetaG_FD_165045 | JGI IMG/M metagenome (GOLD analysis project Ga0222718, IMG submission 165045) | Estuarine water microbial communities from San Francisco Bay, California, United States - C33_27D | ecosystem: Environmental > Aquatic > Marine > Unclassified | place: USA: California... | reverse complement strand
CAAATTTAGTATGAACATTGTGGACGGTATGAAAGTTATCGTTTGCAAACTAAAACAAAATCCAATGGGATATACTTCGGTTGCGTATCCTACGGATGAACTGCGTATTCCAAAATGGTTCCAAGAACTGCCATTTGCTGACGACGAAATGGAATCAACCATTATCGACAACAAATTGGATAACTTGATTGGGGTTCTAGAATGGGATATAAGATCAACCGAACAGAAGAATACATTCAATAATTTATTTGACTTTGAATGATTTTCTAAATATAATAGTAATAAGGAACGGAGAAAACTATGAAAGACATATTACAAGACATTGTAGCACATACACACGCACTTGGCTTTTTAAACATTGTTAAAGTAAACGGTGATGATGCACAAACAGGTATTGACAGCATGGCAGAGGATCGCTCTGTAATCATGCAGGCAAATACAAAAAATGCACAGGCTGAAATGAAGGGTACCTTTGGTATGCCTAACCTAAATAAACTAGACATTCATTTGAAATGTCCAGAATACAAAGATGGTGCTTCGATTGATGTTGTGCGTCAAGATAGAAACGGTGTACAAATTCCAACAGGTATTCACTTTGAAAATGCCGCTGGTGATTTTAAAAACGACTATCGTTTTATGAATGCAGACATTATTAATGAGAAACTTAAGACTGTTAAGTTTAAGGGTGCTCAGTGGGACGTTGAAGTATCACCAACCATGGCAAGTGTACAACGTTTTAAAATGCAGGCAACTGCAAACGCAGAAGAAACTGTGTTTACAGTATTAACAGATGGTGCAGATATTAAATTTAAATTTGGTGATGCAAGCACACACGCAGGAGAGTTTGTATTCGCAACTGGTGTAACTGGTAAACTTAAAAATGAATGGGCATGGCCTGTACAGCAGACACTTGCTATTTTAAGTTTAGATGGCGACAAGGTAATGAAGTTTTCAGATCAAGGTGCTATGCAAATTAGTGTAGACAGTGGTCTTGCAACTTATGAATATATCTTGCCAGCACAAAGCAAATAAGGAGAACAGTATTGAACACTGATCTAACAAAAGAACAGAAAGACTACGCTATATTCTTGCCGGCGATCAGTGGTTTCTATGCTACCTTTATTGGCAAGCAACGCAGAGAAGAATATGTAGATAAAAGTCGTATTCCTTTTCCTAACAATGAAATGGAAGGTCTTAACTGGTTTAACAGAAAAGACGGACTATTCAATTATCATTGGAGTTTGTATTCAGCAGGACACGCCGAACTAGATATCCATAAAGACTCACCTAAGGAACTTATGATTCGTGAACGTGATCGCGAAAACAGTTGGTTGCTTGGTGACTCAGGTGGATTCCAGATTGGTAAAGGTGTATGGGAAGGCGATTGGAAAGATCCTAATTGTCCTAAGGCTAAAAAGAAACGTGAGCAGGTTCTTGCGTGGATGGATGCTTATATGGACTATGGTATGATACTTGATATTCCAGCCTGGGTAGCAAGATCACCTGCAGGTGCAAAAGCAACAGGTATTGACAACTATCAAGATGCAGTTAATGCTACACGTATTAACAACGATTACTTTATGAAGAATCGTACAGGTGCTTGTAAGTTCTTAAACGTACTACAAGGTGAAAATCATGCTGATGCAGAAGATTGGTATCAGCAAATGAAAGACTACTGTGATCCTAAAAAATACACAGATCATTTTAATGGATGGTCAATGGGTGGACAGAACATGTGTGATATTCATCTTGTGTTAAAAAGATTGGTAGCACTACGCTTTGATGGTTTATTAGAAAAAGGCAAGCATGACTTTATGCACTTCTTGGGTACAAGTAAACTAGAATGGGCAACCTTACTTACAGATGTACAAAGAGCAGTTCGCAAGTATCACAATGAAAACTTTACGATTACATTTGACTGTGCAAGTCCGTTCCTAGCAACAGCAAATGGTCAAATATATTGTGAACTTGAAACTAAAGATAGAAGCAAGTGGGTTTATAGAATGGTTCCAAGTATTGATGATAAAGCACTTGCAACAGATACAACACCGTTTGGTCAAGCATTTGTGCGTGAAGGAAAACATGGAAGTTTTAAAGATTCTCCAATCACACAAAATTTACAAGCCAAAGATATTTGTATCTATGCACCCGGAGACCTAAATAAAATAGGCAAAGAAGGAAGAACAAGTTGGGATAGTTTTTCCTATGCGATCCAAATGGGTCATAATGTATGGAGTCACATTAATGCAGTACAAGAAGCAAACAGACAATATGATAACAAAGTCATTCCAGGAATGCTTGTTGAAGAGTCCTTTAACAGGGTATTTTTTAGAGATGTTGTGGAAGCAATATTTGCAACATCAAATAGAGATGAAGCAGAAGCAGTTATAGAAGAATTTTCGAGATTCTGGATGTCAATTATTGGCACTAGAGGTGCTACTGGCAAAAAGACAGTTAATGCTAGTACGCAATATTCAAACCTATTTGAGGAGGTATAGTATGACAGACGTAGACAAAATAAAAAATAGACTACAAAGTCTCAGAGAACAGCACACTTTGCAACATCAAAAATGCGAAGCCGCAGAAGCGGAAAATGTTCAAGACAAGTACTTAACTGAAATGAAAAAGAAAAAACTCGCCCTTAAAGACGAGATTTCGATACTTGAAAAACAACTTAAGGCTATATAATGAAACGTGATTATGCAGACGGTGTAAAAGATGATGTAGTATACTTCACAGGTTATGAAGTAGAAAAAACTCCTGCTTTTGATATGGACACTCTATTTGTTGTAGGATGTCGTCCACTGGACGAGGTGCTAAAGAAAGCAGAAGAAAATCATGTTGATCACATCTATCTTGGTGCCAATCAAAGTTTTCAAATTACACTACCACACGGAGATGATGCAACTAACAAAGCATGGGACACGCTGGTATATGGTCTGCTAGATAAAAATTACACTGTTACACTTGATTACGATGTAAAGTATCACGAATATATTTTGGAAGCAGGATATAACGAACGTACAAAATTCATTAGTCAAATTAGTGTAAAACTTCCTTATATTGATCAATTAAACTACAATGCTTGTATTAAAATTGACGATAAGGATTTCAAAGCAACTAATTCAGGTGTTTGGATTCATCAAGTTCACGATTTACAAGAAAGATCCAAATATACTGATTGGACAAAATACAACAATGACAACCCAACAGATTAACTTGACAACAGTACAGAAAGATTGTATAGTAAATGGAAACTACAAGAGAATCTTATCACAACTATATGTTGAGAATGATGAAACAAGATAACAAAAAGGCTATTATGGAAAACGCAAAAAGAATGATTTGGGTAACTTTTAGAAAAGAAGGTATCCACAAATATCCTGCGGCATTGGATGATCCCAATCTTGCAACAGGTGATGAGTATGATGTTTCGTTTTTGGGATATCCCCACAGACACATATTTCATTTCAAAGTAGGTATCACTGTAACGCACAACGATCGTGATATCGAGTTTATTCAATTTAAACGTTGGTTAGAAAAACTTTATGAGGAGAAAACTCTTGAACTAGATTTTAAAAGTTGTGAAATGATGGCTGATGATTTATACGAACACATTAGCAACAAACACCCTGGTCGTGAAGTCCATATTGACGTAAGTGAAGATGGAGAGAACGGCTGTCATATCGAGTACGCAAAATATTAAAGGAGATGACGGTGACTAAGTCATATTTTGCAGAACATCCAGAGATTGTAAAAATCTTTAATGATCTAGATTCCTTCCGCGATTTCTGTCGCTTCGAAGGATTCGTTTTTAACGAAAAATTTCTTTACGACAAAGGTAGTAGAGAATGGAGAGCCTACGAAAATCGTGGCAATCCGCGAAAGGCAAGGAACCGTGTTCAAAAGAACCGTAACTTTAAGAATCGCAGAACACAGCACTAGAACACCCTATCTAACTGATAGCCGTGGCAATTCAGTAGAAGGTGGTGCATTAAATGCAAACTACACGACCGTAGATGCAGTCGCTAAAGTGTGTAACACACTAGGCATTCACGGTTACGTTTACGGTCGTGACTTTGTTTGGAAAGATCAAGGATATACAGACGACCTTGATGATGCTATAATATTATCATATGATGATATTAAAATATTAACACTATTAGGATTGGCGAATACAAATGGCTAGAATTTGGTTAGTAGATTTAGAAAGTGTAGAAACACGCTACACAAAAGAATGGAAGACATATCTTCCTGCACTGTTAAAGAAAAAAGGGCACGATGTTTTTGTTATTGAAGGTCCTACAGACATTCCTAAAGCAACAACTCCTGGTGCTTTTTTAAACTTTGGTGGTACTAACATCTACAAAGCCAGTCAAGTAGAAAAGATATCAAGAGCATTTACAACAGGTAAAGTACATAACGGAGATCATGTTATATTTACAGATGCATGGCATCCTGGTATTATCAATATCAAGTACATGAGTGAACTGCTAGGTATTAAGGTTACTACACATGCTCTTTGGCATGCTGGCAGTTATGATCCACAAGATTTCTTAGGTAGACTAATTGGTAATGCAAGTTGGGTTAGACATGCAGAAAAAAGTTTCTTTCACAGTTATGATCACAATTACTTTGCTACAGAGTTTCATGTAAAACTGTTTTTTGATGAACTGCTAAATGATGGAATGAAAGCAGAGAATCCGTGGTATGACGAAATGTGGAATGAACGTTATTCAAACGGTAAAATTGTACGTTGTGGTTGGCCTATGGAATATGAAAGAAAAGAACTCGAGCCATACAAAAATATGGATAAAAAGAATAAGATTCTTTTTCCACACAGAGTTGCACCAGAGAAGCAACCCCAAATATTTCATGATTTAAAAGAAACACTTCCGCAATATGAATTTGAAATTTGTATGGAAAAGAATTACACAAAAAATGAATACTATAATGCACTAGGTGAATCAAAACTAGTGTTTAGTGCAAATCTACAAGAAACACTTGGGATTAGTTGGTATGAAGGTGCTATTGTAGGAACATTGCCTATGGTTCCAGATAGATTAAGTTACAGTGAAATGGAAAATACAGGCAGGTTTTTATATCCAAGTGAATGGACAGAGTCCTTTGATGCATACAAAGAACACAAGGATAAGGTTGTAGAACGTATAGTTAATTATATGGAAAATTATGATGACTATCTCGTAGACCTAAATAAACTTACTACTCACTTAAATGAAAACTATTTTAGTTGCAAAAATTTACTTGAGAAGTTACAATAAAATATGGCAATCCACTGCCTTAACATCGGAGAGAAAAAATGAAAAAGTATGAAGAAGTAACACGCAGAATTAAAGACGCAAACAAGCGTTTTTGGGCGGGTGATAATATTAGTGAATTTATCTACACTGGCGAAAAAGATAAACTGATTGAAGAAGCCGCAGAGAAGTTTGAAGGTGTGCTAGACGCACTTATCATTGATAGAGAAACTGATCCTAACAGTCACGGTACTGCTAGACGTCTTGCAAAAATGTATTACAATGAACTAATGCAAGGACGTTATGATCGTATTCCTAATGCTACAGCATTTCCAAACGAAGGCGAAGATGCATATACAGGTATGCTTGTTGTAAGAAGCGAACTAAAGAGTGTTTGTTCGCATCATCATCAACCGGTAACGGGTGTGGCATACATTGGTATCATACCTAACGGTAAGGTAATTGGACTTTCTAAATACACACGTATCGCACAATGGTGTGCTAGACGTGGTACGCTACAGGAAGAACTGTGCAATGACATTGCACGTGAAATTAGCAAAGCAACAGATTCAAAACATTTAGGTGTGTATATCCAAGCAACACACGGATGCTGTGAGAACAGAGGTATCATGGCACATTCAAGTTTAACACAAACAACTGTGTTGAAGGGGGCGTTTAAAGACGATGCTGGCACTAAGAAAGAGTTTATGGATAATATTAAACTCCAGCAAGAGTTTGCGCCTAGATAAAAACAAGGAGGACGAATGTTCAATAAACTTTTAGAAGGTGTCGATAAGACCCTTGTAAGAAATCTAGTTATTTTACACACGCTGGTTATTGCTGTGTCAAACTATCTAGTCACAATCAGATTTGATTTATTCCCCGGTGCGGACTTGCCATTGTTTGGCTCGTTCCCATTAGCGGCGGCGGCATTTACATTTCCAATTGTTGTAGTTGCAACTGACCTTACAGTACGTATGGTTGGTAAACAAGCAGGTAGAGCCGTTGTAGCAATGGCTATTATTCCTGCTATTGTTGCTTCAGTGCTTGTATTACTAGCACTAGGTGACGAACACGCTTATAGAGTAGGTATCGCTAGTGGTACTGCCTATGCAGTTGGTACAATGCTTGATGTATATGTATTTCAACATATTAGAGAACGTTTTACAGAAGCATGGTGGGCGGCACCGGCAATTTCAACCATTGTCGCAAACATTATTGATACGTATACATTCTTCTATACAGCGTTTTATCCTGCTCCGTGGGTACACGGCGTAGCATTTAATAATACGCTTACAAAGATTGTTGTAGGATTACTTGTATTCCTACCAGCATATGGTGTTCTTCTTGCATACTTGAAGAACAAACTTGCTGACGCAAAGCGTGGTTAATTAGAAATGGGGGATTCGTCCCCCATTCTTATTCAAGGATTTAAAAATGCGTGATCATTCCGATGATGAAAAAATTACAATTACCCTAGATGATAATATGACAAACATTTTTGGTAATAGTACGTACACGATAGATACAAATTATACAAATTATACAATTACTGATTCTACTATTTCAACTATTGATTGGAATTTTGAATCCAATACAAACGGAAAATACATTGATTTTGATGTATTGGACAAATATCCGACTGCAAAAACTCTTTACAATCAGTTCATTTCAGTGTATAATATGTGTGAAGAAGAAGAAAAATTGAATGGAGAATAAGTTGAATATTTTTGCTAAGGCAATGGATAAACTAGGTAGACGCAGAGTTATCACAGAACGTGATAGTGATGTACCTTATCTAATACGCTACTATCTATTTCTTAAAAATAGAAAAAACTTTCCTTTTAATATTACATTACATAAAGTTTTAGTAAGTGACGAACCTACACTACATGATCATCCATGGGGTTATGCAACACTAATCCTAAAAGGTGGTTATTGGGAATGGATTCCAGTAAAAAGCAAAGAAGGTGCAGTAGTAGGTAGCACTAGAGTATGGCGTGGGCCAGGACACTTCCGTGTTAGAAGTGCTGATGACTTACATTGGTTAGAATTAGAAAAAGATTCAAATGGTAATGAAATTCCTTGTTGGAGTTTGTTCTTTATGGGACGTAAGCAAAAGGAATGGGGTTTTATGGATCATGTAAAAAATAAAGGTTTCCGTTGGATTCATAATGAAGATTATCTTGCAAGAGGAGCAAAAGATGAATGAACAAACTAGTCAGGTAGATACACCTGAAGGACGTGATTGGCTACGAGGCCTACTTAAAGAAAGAAATGTAGTTGTTACATTTACAAAGATTAACGGTGACGAACGTGTAATGACTTGCACACTAAACGAATCTGTTTTACCACAAGCAACGAAAACAGATCCGCAAAGTCAAAAGAAGGTGCGTGAAGTAGATGCAGACAAGGTTTGCAGTGTATGGGATATTAATGCCGAAGGTTGGCGTTCCTTTAGATGGGAAAACGTAAAAAAGGTTGAATTTAATCTTGCTGATGAATAAATTATTTGCTATAATTGTTGTATTATTGTGTACAGGTTGTTCGACAACTGTAGCAGTATTAGATGTAACAGCATCAACAGCAATTTATGCGGGTAAAACAGTAGTCAATACAATAGATGCTATTACACCTGATATAGTTAATAAGGATTAAAGATGATTAATAAAAAGTTTTATAGTTGGCATGATGTGGAAGTAATGTGTACAAACATTGTTACCCAAATGTACAAGGACAACTGGAAGCCAGACTACATCGTGGGCATCACACGTGGCGGTAATGTGCCTGCTACTATTATTTCAAACATGACTGGTATTCGTTGCGAATCACTCAAAGTTAGTTTGCGTGACGATAGCCGTGAAAGCGAAAGCAACTTGTGGATGAGTGAAGATGCGTATGGATACGATCCGGAAGGATCATTTGCTCCGGAGATGGGACAGTTTAAAAATACGCCAATGGGCAAAAACATTCTTATCATTGACGATATTAATGATACTGGCGCAACATTTAATTGGATTAAACAAGATTGGCAAAGCAGTTGTTTACCTAAATCTCCTGTGTGGGATCAAATTTGGGGAGACAATGTCCGCTTTGCAGTATTAACAGAAAACCTAAGCAGTGGGTTTGACAGTGTGTCATACTCTTGCGATGAAGTAAACAAAGCCGAGGAAGATGTATGGTTAGTATATCCCTGGGAGAATGTAGGACACTATGGCTAAAAAAGAATTACAACAACAACCACAAAATATAGAATCAAATGGTGTATATATTTTAATGGATCAAATCAATCACGCAACATGTCGTGATGCTATTAAATGGATTATGAATCAAAATTTAAGTGATAATCCGTTACCACAATTAACACTTATTATTAATTCACCAGGCGGCGATGTACATGCCGCTTTCGCACTTATTGACACAATGAAAGCAAGTTCGATTCCTATTAAAACAGTAGGACTAGGATTGATTGCAAGTTGTGGATTTTTAATCTTTATTGCAGGTGAAAAAGGCAGACGTATTCTTACACCTAATACAGCAATCCTTTCACATCAATACAGTTGGGGTAGCAGAGGTAAAGAACACGAACTATATGCTAAAGTAAAAGAATTTGAGTTGAGTACAAACAGAATGATTGATCACTATAAAAAGTGTATTGGTATGACTGAAAAACAAATTCGTGAAGTACTGTTGCCTCCACAGGATGTTTGGTTATCGGCACAAGAAGCAAAGAAATTAAAAATCTGTGATAAGATTGAGGAACTGTACTAATGCGTGACGACTTGATGGTACAACAGCAGGTAAAAAATGTATGGCAACACATGGTTGGTGTTATCTGTTTGAATCAAGTTAATAGACGTCAAACTAAGCCATTGCTTACAAAATTTTTTAAACGCTGGCCCACAGCAAACAAACTATTGCGTTCAGCAACAATTCCTATGTTGGAAGAATTTTTAGCACCATTAGGTATGCAAAAAGTGAGAGCAAACCGCATTTATAAAATGAGCGTACAGTTTGAAAATTGGGACGGAAATGATGCCACACAACTTTATGGCATTGGCAAGTACGGTAGTGATAGTTATAGAATCTTTTATAAAAACGAAATACCTAACGATGTTAAGGACAAAGAACTTAAAAGATACATTACAGAGGAACTAACATATGGCCACGCTTAAAGAAAAACAAGAACTATTAGATAACATTAAACATGGATTCAACAAGGAAGATGTAGTAGTAAGGATAACACCACTTCACAAGAAAAGCATCACACAGATGGTGCAACTATATGACATTCCAAATGATCCAAATCAAAAGTTTGTTGAGGTCAATGAAACCTATCGTTGGGGCTATGGCTACAAGGAAGGCGATGACATGGACTATGAGTACAATTGGAAGGGTGACACCATTTACTGTGATAGCACAATTGGTCATGGTGCCGAACTGGATGACCTGTGTTCTGTTTTCTTTGATTATGAAGGTCCATGGACTGATGAGGAAAAGGAAGAATTTGAGGATCGTTGGTACAATGGAGACCCAGAAGACAATGACGGAAGATCAGGTATGGGTTGGCTGTATGACTATCAGGACAAATGGCAGATCGAGGACGAACAACTGATAATCAATGGACCATTCAAATTTGATGTTATAGATGCCAAGGAGTATAACAAGATTTACATAGAGGATTGGAAACCAGTCTTCGAAACAGAGGAAGGTAACGATGGCAACTCTTGAAGAAAAGCAAGAAACACTAGATCGTATTAAAGGTCCTAG
>Ga0222718_10005709_pt1 | contig 10028 bp, 17 predicted proteins | sample C33_27DmetaG_FD_165045 | JGI IMG/M metagenome (GOLD analysis project Ga0222718, IMG submission 165045) | Estuarine water microbial communities from San Francisco Bay, California, United States - C33_27D | ecosystem: Environmental > Aquatic > Marine > Unclassified | place: USA: California... | reverse complement strand
AAATTTTGCAAAAATTTTTTTCGAATGCACTTATGGATATTGAGAAATTAAAAAATTTTGAAAAGTTACCACCTGATGTAAGAAGAGAATTAGCTTTATATGTAGCTAAGTATCAGGAGAAGAAAAAGCAATCTACAATTAAAAATGACTTCATGTCATTTGTAAAACATGTTTGGCCAGATTTTGTAGAAGGTAAACATCATAAAGAAGTTGCAGAAAAATTTAATCAGATTGCAGAAGGTAAAACAAAACGTGTCATAATTAATATGGCACCTAGACATACTAAATCTGAATTTGCATCTTATTTATTACCTGCATGGATGGTAGGTAGAAATCCAAAATTAAAAATTATTCAATCTACTAACACAACTGAATTATCTGTAAGGTTCGGACGTAAAGCAAAACAATTAATTGACTCACCTGAATATCAACAAGTATTTCAAACAAGATTAAAAGAAGATTCACAAGCTGCTGGTAAATGGGAAACTGAACAAGGTGGTGAATATTATGCTGCTGGTGTTGGCTCTGCAATTACTGGACGGGGTGCCGATCTATTAATTATTGATGATCCACATACTGAACAAGATGCATTAAATGCACAAGCGTTAGATAGAACTTATGAATGGTATACATCAGGTCCACGTCAACGTCTTCAACCTGGTGGAACAATTATTATTGTAATGACAAGATGGAATGAAAAAGATCTTGCAGGCAGATTAATCAAAGCACAAAAAGAAGCAAAAGCAGATCAATGGGAAGTTATAGAATTTCCTGCAATCCTACCTTCTGGTAAACCCCTGTGGCCGGAATACTGGAGCATTAAAGATTTAGAAGGAGTTAGAGCTTCTATTCCATTATCAAAATGGAATGCACAGTACATGCAGAACCCAACTGGTGAAGAAGGAGCATTAATCAAAAGAGAATGGTGGCAACCTTGGGATGGAGATATTCCACCATTAGAACATGTCATACAATCTTACGATACTGCATTTATGAAAAAAGAAACTGCTGACTATAGTGCTATTACTACTTGGGGTGTATTTCATCCTAATGAAGATAGTGGTCCATGTTTAATATTAGTGGATGCTATAAAAGGACGATATGAGTTTCCAGAACTTCGACGTGTTGCACTCGATCAATACGGCTACTGGAATCCGGAAACAGTGATTGTAGAATCAAAAGCATCAGGATTACCACTCACATATGAATTAAGAAAAGCTGGGATCCCAGTAATTAATTTCACACCAAGTCGTGGTAATGATAAGCATACTAGAGTTAATTCCGTATCACCATTATTTGAATCCGGTAAAATATATGCACCAACGGACTTAGAATTTGCACAAGAAGTTATTGAAGAATGCGCCGCATTTCCATTTGGAGATCATGACGATTTAGTCGATTCTATGACTCAGGCCGTAATGAGATTCAGACAAGGTGGTCTAATTCACCATCCTGAAGATTATGAAGATGAGCCTTTACAACAGAAGCCAAAAGTGTATTATTAGGCATTATGGCAAGAGAAGACGAACAACGATTAAAAGATTTACTTAGAAACATCGAGACTGGTGATATTCCAGAAGACTTACCTGATCCAGAGGAATACGATGATATGGGTGGTATTAAATCTCTAGATAGAGGTGCGCCATCAATTAAGATGGCTTCAGAAACTGGCCCAGAAGAATTTGAATTAGAACTAATGTCTGTCATTAGAGAATTTAACGACAGAATGCAAAGTGGTGAACTAGATCCAAGCACAACTATCGATGAATATATTAACGATTATCTATCTAGAAAAAAGATGATGATGGAAGATAAGAATAGACAAATGGCTATGTATGGTGGCAGAATGAAATATGCAGCGGGAGATGAGAAACCATATGAAATGAAAGATGGTAAAAAGAAATATATAAATCTTCCTGAAAAAGGTTACAGCACTCCATTTGAAGCAAGAGAAGCTGGTGATCTTGAAGACAGAGCAAGATATAGAGAAATTCAATCGGTTAAAGATAAAAAAGGTAAAGCTAAACCTTTCAATATGGATGCTGAAAAAATTAAACAATTAATTGAAAAAGCAAAAAAAGAAAACGAGAAAAAAGCTAAAGGCGGTATTGCAGGAGTACTGTAATGCCAAACATTCCAAAACCAAAACCTAAAAATTATTCTAAAATTTTAGACATGCTGAATACTCCAGCAGCAGCAAAAACATTTTCTCCAAAAACATATGTCAATCTAGTTGGTGAGTATTCTAAAAAAGCATATGACAATAATGAAATTTCTAAAAAAGAATACATGGATATTGTTCAACCTTTATTTGGTGATGCCGGAATCATGGCAACTGAGAAGATAAAACAATACGAAAATGAGCTTAATAAATATGCTAATGGTGGAAGAATTAATTTTAGAGGTGGAGATGCCGCTAGATCTGATGCTGCATCCGGAAGAAGTGCGGGTAGATCAAGTCCTTCAGGTGGACCTGATGATAGAAGTTCTGCAGCACAAACCGCTGCACATAACGCAGCAGTTGCAGCAGCCCAAACATCAAACACAGTTGATAATAAAATAAACATACTTGACACATTAAATAAATTTAGACCAAACACTTTTGTTAATCCTTATGATTATTCTGTTAATTTAAATAAAAATATTGGACCATTTGGTTTAAATGTAGGAATTAATACATTAGGATTATTAGGAATTGATGATCCTAGAACATCAGTAGATGAAAGTGAATTAGATGATTATGGAATAAGTGGAGGTTTTAATACAGATGTATTAGGAGGAAATCTAAGTTTAGGTGGAGGATATAATCCAACAACAGGTACAAATTTTGGTTTAAGTTTTTCAAAACAATTTAATTTTAATCAAGGTGGAAGAGTTAATTTTTTAAAAGGGGGTGATACTAAATACAATGCAATGGTATTTAAAATGTATGCAGAAGCGGGTGGACAAGAAGGCACGGGTATGGATATAGATACATTTGCTGAAAAGTATTTTCCTAAAATGGCTCAAGGTGGCAGAATTGGTTATTCTAATGGTTCAGAAGATTATGGAGATTTACTCGATGCTTATGAAAAAGGTATTGATGTAATGCCTGGCGAGTCTTTAACCGAATACATTAATAGAATTAGAGAAGCTGAAAAAAGAAGCAAACTAAATGACTAAAAGGCTAACGACAACAGTGCCTCCGGCATCAGGGCCCCAGAGTCAAGGCTTGAATATTTCTTATAATACTGTTAAAGAAGTAATACATACGGAGAAAATAAATGGCAGACGACAATATGGACAAGGCTCTTCCAAACGAGCCAAGAAAAGAATTTGAAATACCAGGTCAAGAAGAACTTCAAGAAACTCTAGTTGAAGAAGTTAGAGAAGAACAACAGTCACCTGATGACGTAGAAATACAAGAGAACGAAGATGGTTCTGTTGATATTAATTTAGATCCACAAGCTGCATCGCCTGAAGGTGGTGATGAGCATTATGCAAACCTTGCAGAATTTTTACCTGATGATGTTCTTGGAAGACTCGCTTCTGATCTTAATTCTAAATACATGGATTATTCTATGTCTAGAAAAGATTGGGAAAAAACTTATACAACAGGTTTAGATTTATTAGGTTTCAAATATGATAATCGAACTGAACCATTTGCAGGTGCATCTGGTGCAACCCATCCAGTTTTAGCTGAAGCGGTTACACAGTTTCAAGCACTTGCTTATAAAGAATTACTTCCAGCAGATGGACCTGTACGAACACAAATTTTAGGAGTACCTACTCCAGAAAAAACAGACCAAGCAAGTAGAGTTAAAGATTTCATGAACTACGAGATCATGGAAAAAATGAAAGAGTATGAACCGGAGTTTGATCAAATGTTGTTCAACCTACCTTTAGCGGGTTCTGCTTTTAAAAAGGTATACTATGATGATATGGAACAAAGGGCTGTATCAAAGTTTGTACCTGCAGATGATTTAATTGTTCCGTACACAGCTACCTCATTAGATGATGCGGAAGCAATTATTCATCGTGTAAAAATTTCTGAAAACGATTTAAGAAAACAACAAGTTGCAGGTTTCTATAGAGATGTTGATTTAGGAAAACCTCAAGATAGAGAAACAGATGTTGAAAAAAAAGAAAGAGAGCTAGAGGGAGTAAGTAAGACTGCAAAAGATGAAGATGTATTTACTTTATTAGAGTGTCATGTAGATTTAGATATAGAAGGTTTTGAACACACAGATCAAAATGGTGAGCCGTCAGGAATTAAAATTCCATACATTGTAACTCTTGAAGAAGGATCAAGAGAAATATTATCTATTAGAAGAAACTATGAAATAGGGGATCCTAATAAAAATAAAATTCAATACTTTGTACATTTCAAATTTTTACCAGGTTTAGGTTTTTATGGTTTTGGTTTAATTCACATGATTGGTGGTTTATCAAGAACTGCAACTACCGCATTAAGACAATTACTAGATGCAGGAACTTTATCTAACTTACCAGCAGGATTTAAAATGCGTGGTATTAGAATTAGAGATGATGCACAATCCATTCAACCAGGTGAATTTAGAGATGTAGATGCACCAGGTGGAAATTTAAGAGATTCATTCATGATGCTTCCGTTTAAAGAGCCAAGTCAAACATTATTAAGTTTGATGGGTATCGTGGTTCAAGCAGGTCAAAGATTTGCATCGATTGCTGATTTACAAGTTGGTGATGGCAATCAACAAGCTGCAGTTGGAACGACCGTTGCATTATTAGAGAGAGGTAGCAGAACTATGTCTGCTATTCATAAAAGAATTTACTCAGCTTTAAAAAATGAATTTAAAATTTTAGCTAGAGTATTCAAGTTATATCTACCACCGGAATATCCGTATGATGTCGTTGGGGGTCAAAGAATGATTAAACAAACAGACTTTGATGATCGTGTAGATATATTGCCAGTTGCTGACCCCAATATTTTCTCACAAACACAGCGTATTTCACTAGCGCAAACGGAACTCCAACTGGCAACTTCTAATCCACAAATGCACAATATGTATGCAGCATATAGAAATATGTATGAAGCTTTAGGTGTAAAAAATATCGACCAAGTGTTAATTAAACCAATGCAACCAATGCCAAAAGATCCGGCATTAGAACACATTGATGCATTAGGTGGAAGACAATTTCAAGCGTTCCCTGGTCAAGACCATAGAGCACATATTACTTCTCACTTAAATTTCATGGCAACTAACATTGCAAGAAACAATCCAATGGTCATGGCATCATTAGAGAAAAATATTTTTGAACATATTTCTTTAATGGCTCAAGAACAAGTTGAAATAGAATATAGAGATGAGCTACAACAGTTACAACAAATGCAAATGATGATGCAACAGAATCCACAAATGGCTCAACAGATGCAAATGCAAATGAAAATGATGCAAGAAAAAATAGAATCTAGAAAAGCAGTATTGATTGCTGAGATGATGGAAGAATTTATGAAGGAAGAAAAAGAAATTACTTCACAATTCGACAATGATCCTATTGCTAAATTAAGATCAAGAGAATTAGATCTTAGAGCAATGGAAAATGAACGTAAAAAACAAGAGTCTGACGAAAAAATTAACTTAGACAAAATGAAAACAATGATGAATCAAGCAAATCAAGATGAAAAACTAGAACAAAACGAAGAATTAGCAAAATTAAGAGCTGATACATCGATTGAAAAGACAATTTTATCAAAAACTCTTCCAAGCACTGACTCAATGATGAAAAATCAAGGTAGTATGATGCCTAATATTTCAATTATGAGAAGAGGAGATGAATAAATGAGAAAAAAAATGACAAAATCTGAAAAAAAGGTTAAAAAGGTCATGAGGGAATTCAAAAAAGGTGAACTTCCTATAGGTAAGTCGAAGAAAAAAGTAAAATCGCGTAAACAAGCGATTGCAATTGCTTTATCAGAGGCTGGAAAATCTAAACCAAGGAGATAAAATGGAAAAACTAGATAAAATAACTGAGATAGCAACTCCAGAAATGAAAGTTGAAATAGATCCAAGATCTAAAACAACTGCAGACAAAGCATATAATGGAATTGCAGTTCCTGAAGAAGTTGAAGTAAGAGGAACTAAAAGAATGTTAAAAGAAAAGTCTAAAAAAGCTAAGTGGATTTAGTTTATGTGGTTCAGTGCTATTAAATTAGCCGTTCAAGCTGGCTCTCACATTTTTAAGAACCGTCAAAAGACAAAAATGTTAATGGCGGATGCACAAATGTTGCATGCTGAAAAGATGGCTAAGGGTCAAGCAGAGTACCAAGGTAAATTATTAGAAGCAAGACAATCGGACTGGAAAGACGAGTTCATTTTATTATTGCTCTCGGCGCCAATTGCGTTATTATCATGGGCAGTATTTTCGGATGACCCAAGTGCGATGGAAAAAATGAAATTGTTCTTTGAATATTTTTCACAACTTCCATTTTGGTACCAAACAATTTTTGTAGGTGTCATTGCTTCGGTTTACGGATTAAAAGCAACTGACTTAATTAAGAGGAAATAAAATGAGTAACAGAAGATATAACACACAAACTAGAAAAGGTTTTTTATCAGGTGGACAAGCAAAACTAGATAAAGACGGTGATGGTAAAATTACTGGTAAAGATTTTGCTATGTTAAGAGGTAAGAAAAAAGATAAGAAAAAGAAAAAACCATCAATGATGATGATGGCTATGAAGGATAAAAAATAATGGCAAAACTTTGTGCAAAAGGAAAAGCAGCTGCGAAAAGAAAATTCAAAGTATATCCTTCTGCATATGCTAACATGTATGCATCAGGAGTTTGCTCTGGCAAAATAAAACCAGGTGGTAGAAAAAAAGCAGCCAACGGTGGATTGATGGCAGGCATGGCTAGAAAAAGAAGAGCAGGTTGTGCGTAGAAATTTTGCAGAAGGTGGTTTAAGAAAATGGGTAGCAGAGAAATGGGTAGACATTGGAGCTCCGAAGAAGAACGGGAAATATCAACCTTGCGGAAGATCGAAGGGAAGCAAAAGAAAATATCCAAAATGCGTTCCACTTGCAAAAGCCACTCGAATGACAAGTTCGCAAAAGGCGAGTGCTGTTGCCAGAAAACGTGCAGCCCGAAACACTGGCCCTAAGCCAACTAATGTAAAAACTTTTGGTAAAAAATAATGTTTAGAAAAAGATTTCAAAAAGGTACAGATAAAATTTTTAATCAATTAGAAATGAATGTACCTCATCCACAAGGACATAGAGTCAATTATGCTAAAGGAAGTAAATCACCAGCATGGCAAAGAAAAGAAGGTAAGTCTGAATCAGGAGGCCTGAACCGTAAAGGCGTTGCATCTTATAGAGCAGCTAATCCTGGATCAAAATTAAAGACTGCTGTTACAACTAAACCATCAAAATTAAAATCAGGTTCTAAAGCTGCAAAAAGAAGAAAATCATTTTGTGCTAGAATGAAGGGTATGAAGAAGAGATTAACTTCAGCTAAGACTGCAAGGGATCCGGATTCAAGAATAAATAAATCACTTAGAAAGTGGAATTGCTAATGTTTGATAAATTTATGTACAAAGTTTTAGGCTCTCTTGACTTTCTATTTGATGTCATTATACCTAATCTATATGAGAGACTCAAAAACAATAGAATCTTTTCTTCAAAAAAAAGAAAAAGAAAATAAACAAAAAGATTTATTTCGAAACCTTAAAAAAGAGGTAGAGACCGGTGCGAACGGTACTCAGAAATATGTCATTAAGAAAGGTACAAATAAAGGTAAAATAGCAGATGTTAAGTGAGGAAACAGTTATAATTCATAAATTACAAAAAATGTTAAAAGAACAATATCAATCAATTGGAGATGCCATGATTGCTGGTGGTATTGACAATATGGAAAAATATAAGTATATGATGGGACAAGCACATGCTTATTTGAGAATATCACAGGAAATATCAAGCCTGCTAAATCCAAAGGAGGATAAAAAAAATGATACTGAAAGACCAGAAAACGTCGTCGACTTCGGAAACCCCAAAGGTTAAATCGGCATTACTAGATAAATACGCAGAAGATCATCAAAAAGAAGTTGATGGTTATGAACGTTTAAAAACAAAAGAATCAAATAAATTACCTAAACCAACTGGATGGAGATTAGTTGTTCTGCCATTTAAAATGCCAGAAAAAACTAGAGGTGGATTATATCTTGGACAAGATACATTAGAGAGACAACAAGTAGGTTCTACTTGTGGTCTAGTTCTTGCAATGGGTCCACACTGTTATGATAAAGAAAAATTTCCAGAAGGTGCTTGGTGTAAAAAAGGTGACTGGGTAGTTTTCGCAAGATATGCTGGATCAAGAATCCAGATCGATGGCGGGGAAGTAAGATTGCTAAATGACGATGAAGTTTTAGCAACCATCGACAATCCTGAAGATATACTTCATCAATATTAAACATAGGAATACTAGGAGGAAACTATGCAACAAGAAGAAAATAAAACTGTCGATATCGACACATCTGGTCCAGGTGCAGAAATAGAATTAGAAAATGATTCTAAAGAAACTGAGACACCAGAAATAGAAACATCAGCTGAAGAAACAAAAACTGAAGTTGTTGAAGAACAACCAGAAGAAGAAACTAAAGTTGAAACTAAAGAAGCTCCAAAAGAAGATGAGTTAGCTCAATATTCTGAAAGCGTTCAAAAAAGAATAGCTAAGCTTACAAAAAAATGGAGAGAAGCTGAGAGACAAAAAGATGAAGCTTTACATTATGCTAAATCAGTTTTAACTGAAAAAGAAAAAGCAGAATTAAAACTTTCTAAGATTGAACCAAGTTTTTTAAAAACCACTGAAGATGGAATTAAATCTGGTTTAGAAGCAGCTAAAGCACAACTTGTTAAAGCTAGAGAAGCAGGTGACATTGATGCTGAAGTACATGCTCAATCTTTAATCTCAGAATATGCTTATAAACAAGCAAAATTTTTAGAAGCTAAAACTCAACAAGAAGAGTATAATAAGCAAAGAGAAACAGAAGTTAGAACTCCTGAAATCAATTTAAATAGACAAGAAGTAGCACAAGGAACTCCTGATCCTAAAGCTGAATCATGGGCATCTAAAAATACATGGTTTGGTCAAGATACAGCGATGACTTATACTGCTTTTGATTTACATAAAAAATTGACTGAACAGGAAGGTTTTGACCCATCAAGTGACGAATATTATGAAGAAATTGATAGAAGAATAAGACTTGAATTTCCTAATAAATTTGCTACAAAAGAGATTACGGAAACGGCCAAGCCAGTACAGACAGTTGCATCTGCAAAAAGAAGTACAAAAACTGGTCGCAGAACTGTGAAGCTCACACCATCACAGGTAGCAATCGCTAAAAAATTAGGTGTGCCACTTGAAGAATATGCGAAACAATTAAATATCACGAAGGAGGTATAAGCATATGGAAAACGATAACGATATAAGAACCTCGCGTGCGAGTCAAACTAGAGAAAAAACTTCTAAACCAAAAGTTTGGACTCCACCATCATCTTTAGATGCACCCCCTGCGCCAACAGGTTTTGTACATAGATGGATAAGAGCCGAAAGCTTAGGCTTCCAAGATACAAAAAATGTAGCTGGAAGAATAAGATCAGGATATGAATTAGTTAGATCTGATGAATATCCAGATGCTGATTTTCCACAAGTAGAAGACGGCAAATATAAGGGAGTAATCGGAGTTGGTGGCCTTGTGCTGGCAAGGGTACCGGAAGAGATTGCGCAACAACGATCTGACTATTATAAAAAACAAGCTCAGGAAAACGTTGAAGCAGTAGATAACGATCTTATGAAGGAACAGCACCCAAGTATGCCTATCAATATTGATAGACAAACTCGTGTAACTTTTGGTGGTACAAAGAAGAGTTAATTTTTTAACGATTCCTATCCAACAAGACTACACTTAAACTAACTATGTCTAAGGAGGACAACTACTATGGCAAATAAAGATGCTGCATTCGGTCTAAGACCGATTGGAAAAGTTGGACAGAATAGAGACAACCAAGG
>Ga0222718_10005708_pt1 | contig 10029 bp, 18 predicted proteins | sample C33_27DmetaG_FD_165045 | JGI IMG/M metagenome (GOLD analysis project Ga0222718, IMG submission 165045) | Estuarine water microbial communities from San Francisco Bay, California, United States - C33_27D | ecosystem: Environmental > Aquatic > Marine > Unclassified | place: USA: California... | reverse complement strand
TTTTTTGCATTTACAGTAGTCATTTTTGCATTTTTAAATTTCATTAGAAACCTCTCTTTGCTGCACCGAAGCCACGTTTTGCAGCACGGATAATTTTTTTCTTATTCACTGAACCACCCTTTTTAAAAACTCCTTTACCTTTTAAAATATCTGCTTGTGTAACTTTACCATCACCTGTTAAATCTGGAAAGCCACCATCTTTCATTTTAATAACACCACCATTTTTTTTACCCATGGGGTTAGCTTTATTTTTAGCTCTTGCTCTTCTTTGCTTTTCAGCTTTCATAATAGCTTCATCTTTGTCAGATCTTTTTTTGGGTTTCTTTTTTATTGTAACTTTAATTGGGTTTTCTTGTTCAAATTCTATTTTTGCTGTTCTTGTTGCGCTCTTGTCTATATCTTTAAGAGTTGTATTTTTCATTGCTTTTTTTACAGCTTCACGATCAGAAGTATCTAATAATTTGTCAGACATAATTAATGTATAGTCGGTTTTATAAGATTTATCAAGTCTCTTACGTTATGATGTAAAATATTATTGTGTTCATCTTCCGTGAGATTATTGTGATATAGCATTTTAGCTACAGCCATCATTGCACCTGCCATTAAAATTTGATCTTCTTGTGATTTAGTAGATTGATCAACAATTGTCATTAGTCCACTAAAATAATCTTCTAATATTTGTGTTGGAGTATCCATAAGTAATAGTTAAGACTATTCCGCTAGCTTTGCAAGTGATATTCCTTCTCTGATAGTTGCGTGTTTATCTGCATCATCTATCTTTTCTTGGTTTTGTTGTGTTTGAATAGCTAATCTTTGTTCTTCGAGAGCTTGTTTTTCTCCATCTTTTTGTGCACGAAGTTCTAATTCTTCTGCACGTAAACCTAATTCTTGTTCTTTTAGTGTAACAAGTGGATCTTTCGTCATACCTTCTAAATATTCTTGTTCTTCTGCTACCATTTCATTAGTTAATTCTGCAATTCTTACAGCAATTTCTTTTTCATTCTGCATTTGGAACTGTTGCATTAGCTCTGGTGGTAGTTGACCACCAAATTGTGCAGCTTGTTGCTGGAATATTGGACCATTTTTAGCTTCAATCTCTTGTCTTGCTACAAAACTTATGTGTTGAGAGATGTGAGACTGCAATAATGCCATAATATTTGGTGTATTTTTCACTAAATATGACGAAATAAAGGCACGATGCGCATCAATATGGGCTATATGGTCTTGTTCTGGAAAAGCTTGTAGTGGTTTTTGCATTAAAACCTGTGAATTCTCCATTGCTGGGTCCATTGGCTGTGGTTGTGGGGGAGGAGGTAGTATTTGATCAATTTGTTGCACACCCATTGCTTGATACATACGTCTATATGCTTCATATTGGTTATGAATCTGTGGATTTGACTGTGCTAATTGTAATTGTGTTTGTGCCAACGTAATACGTTGCGACATAGAAAAGATTGTTGGGTCTGAAACAGGTATAATATCTACTCTGTCATCAAAATCAGTTTGTTTAATTTGTCTGTTGCCTCCAGCTACCATGTATGGATATTCTGGTGGTAAGAATTCAGCCATTATTCTACCTAAAATTCTAAATTCTTTTTTCTGTGCGTAGTGTAATCGTTTATGAATTGCACTCATGACCTTAGAACCTTGTTCTAGTAGCGCCATTGTTGTACCAACGGGATTAGCTTGTGAGCCTTCCCCTATTTTTCCATCAGCTACTGCTGCAAATTTTCTACCAGCGTCAACACAAAAACCTAGTAAGGCGAATAATGTTTGATCGGGTCCTTTATAAGGAAGAGGTAATAATCCATTTCGTAAATCACCGCTTGGTGCATCAACATCTCTAAATTCTCCGGGTTGAATTGGACTATCGTCGTCTCTAATTCGAAGACCTCTTGCTTTAAAACCTGCGGGTAAATTCGATAATGTACCAGCGTCAATGAGTTGACGCAAAACGGACGTGGCCGTCCTACTGAGTCCGCCAAGCATATGGATAAGACCAAAACCGTAAAAGCCAAGACCTGGTAAAAACTTATAATGAACAAAATATTCAATTTTGTTTTTAGTAGGATCTCCTTCTCTGTAGTTACGATAGATAGCCAGAACTTTTCCTGACCCTTCTTCAATCGTAACAACATATGGAATCTTTATACCTGTAGGTTCTCCTGATTCCTCGTCTCTATCTTCGAAACCTTCTATGTCTAAATCACAATGTACTTCTAATAAAGTATAGGTGTCTGTGTTATTTGGTTTTCTCTCACCTTGAATACTATTATATTTTTCTTGTGTTTCAGTTTCTTCTTCATAAGGATCTTCCAATTCTATATCTCTGTAAAGACCTGCGTATTGAGCTTTACGAATATCGTTCTTTGACATTTTTACAATATGTGTAACTCTCTCTGTTGTATCTAAATCGGTAGATAAATACGGAACAACTAAATCTTCTGCGGGAACAAACTTTGCTACTGGTCTTGCCAAGTCAGCGTCGTAATATACTTTTTTAAAACTTGAACCTGCTAGTGGTAAATAAAATAACATTTGATCCATGTCAGGATCGTAGTCTTCCATTTGATCCGTGATCATATAATTCATATAATCTTTAACTCGTTGTGATTGTGCTTCTACTTCTGCGTTAACATCACCAACGATATTACATTTTACAGGACCACCTGCTGGTAATAATTCTTTATAGGCTTGTGCTTGAAATTGCGTAACACTCTCAGCCAGTAGTGGGTGTGTAACTCCACTTGCACCTTGAAATGGCTGTGAGCGTTCGTTGTATTTAAACCCTAAGAGGTCTAAACCTTTTGTGTACGAGTCGATCCAATCCGAACGTGACTCTTTATCATCTTCATATTGTTGTCTTAACTCACTTGATAGATTGTTGAGCTCGTCATCATCTATAGATTCTGCTAAGTTTGATGAAAAGTCAACAGCAATTTCTTCTTCAACGTTTCCAACGATTGCACCACCATCTTCTGTAGGCGTGATTTCTGCGCCAATATCCTCGACTAATGAAACACTTGTTGGTGATTCCTCTTCTATTATAGCTTCACCTGCAACAATTGGTTTTTCTACTGCCATTATCCTCTCCTCGCTATACCATAGCCACGTTTCGCTAGACCACCGTGTTTAGCTGTTGCTACTTTTGTAGGTTTAGATTTTTTCTTCGTGTATTGCTTGGTTAAACCAGGGTCATAATCTTTTAAAATACCCTTTAATTCTTTTAAATCCATTTCTTGTAACTGTTCTAATTGGTCATCATCCCATGAACCACTATCCATTTCAATTTTTTTTATTGCATTAATAATACTTTTTTTACCCATTATGGCCTCACGTAATTAAAGTTTTCTTTTGTTTTTTTTGCAACATAGCAGAAAATCCTTTAGGTTGCACGAATTTATAATATTTACCCTTTGGATTTTTAAAAGACGCTTCCGTCTTCTCTTTCTTGGTCTTCTTCTTTTTAGTTTCTTTGACCGTGAATCCTTTTTTGAAATTCATTAGTAATATTCCCTCTGCGAAGGTAGTTGCTGTAACATCGGTGGATCCTCATAATCTTCTGGATGCACGGCTAATCCGACTTGACGATAACGCATTAACGCTTGTGTCATGCTATCAACCAAATCGTCATGATCACCATAAGGGAAAGCGGCGCATTCTTCAATCAATTCTTCTGCCCATTTCTCTTTTGGTGCCCATACTTGTCCTGCTTCAAATAGTGGTGAAACAGAGTTTACCCGCACATGTTTATCATTACCTTTGCTCGGTGTAAAGTTGACGACAGGAATTCCGACACGGCGCAGCTCATGCGTGAGCGGTGTACCACTCGCCTTCTGCTCGATGATAATTGTCTCTGGCTCCCAATAATTATATTCTTCCATGGCAATACGTTTTAAATCCGGGAAGTCCCACCTCCCTTTTTTCATATCCAACAAAATTACATTGGGTGTTATGTCATTATATAAAAATACACCCCACGTTGTAATCGCTGAATAATCAGCTGTTTCTTTTTTACTGAAGGCTGTGTCATAACTTTGTATGATATGGTTGATTTTAGGGAGCTCCCTCTTTTCCCAAATCTTCCACCACTCTCTTTTGATAATGGAACCTTCTTCTGAAGTAGGATTCTGTTGCCATTGTGCATTCCATTTAGCCACGGACAATGATGCTTGAACTGACTCTAATTCTTCTAACTTCCAATACTGTGGCCATATTGGTTTATTCTCCAAGATAGCAGGAAACTCAACCACGTCCCACTGATCTGCTTTTACATCACCTTGGGTCTTCATTAATTGCCCTGTCAAATCTTTTGTTGACCAACGAGTCATGACAATAACAATCTTACCACCTGGTTGAAGACGTTGTCTTGGTCCAGAGGTGTACCACTCGTAAGCTGAATCCATCGCCGTTTCACTTAAGGCATCTTGCTCGGAGTGTGGATCATCAATAATTAATAAATCGGCACCCCTACCTGTGATGGCTCCACCAACACCTGCAGCGAAATACTCTCCCCCCTTGTTCGTCTCCCACCTTCCTGCAGCTTTTGAATCTTGTGATAATTTTATTTCATCAAAAATATCTTGGAAAGTATTCTCCTCCATTAAGTTACGAACCTTACGACCGAAACGATAAGATAACTCTGCTGTGTGTGTGGTTTGAATAATCTTGAGCCTTGGGTCCCGGCCCATCATCCATGCAGGAAATAAAAAAGAGGCAAATTCTGATTTGGTATGTCTGGGTGGCATATTTACAATTAATCGTTTTATACGGCCCTCGGCCAAGGCTTGAAACTTTTCTGCGATTTTTATGTGATGGGGCCCCTCTACAAACTCTGGCCAAACTTGTTTCACAAATTTTAAAAAATTTTGTTGTGCTAAACTTTTTAATTGAAATGTTTTTTGTCTTAATAATAATTTTTTCTTCAGAGTTTCTAACTCTGCAGGATTCATATTATCATAATTAACAATGCGCTTGAACTGTTCTACTTCTGCCATCAAAACTTTATACCATATAGTTCGTATGTACAAAAGTTTATATATATAACAACTATATTGTACTACGTTCTTATTTAGGGGTTCCCCCCTTTTCGAAAAGGCAAAAGGGCAAATTGCAAGAATTGGGACCCCTCGAAGACTAGAACCAAGAACCAAAACCCCATGCGCCCCACCAGGAGTTATCCACAGGTTATCCACAGCTGTAAAAAAAATACGTAAATTCACGTAAAATAATTAATTATTTTCTTGATATGGGAAAATATATAACTATATGTAATATTATGTTAAACATAAAAAGAAAGCGAGTGAATATGTTTGATAAGAATGTAATGAAAAAAGCAATTAAGAATAGTTTTTTTTCTGTTGAGTTTGTGAAAGCAAATAAAGAAAAAAGAAAAATGACTTGTAAATTGCCTACTAACGACAAGTTTTTTTCTGGTGGAGAATTACTTGGAAATCGTGAGCATCTATTGGAAGTGATAGACGTAAACGTTTTAAAAAATAATAAAGACAATCCAAGAAAAGCTTGGCGGTCTATTAACCTTAAGACTTTAACAAGTCTCAAAATAGGGGGTGTTGAATGGGTAAAATGAAAAACCTAGCTCTTGATTTACAAGAGCAAATAGAAAACGAATGGTATGAAGAGCAAAGAGCTTTATTACTTAGTCAAGGACACACAGCTGAAGAGGTAGACGAAATCATTGAAGAGATGATTAACGAATATCAACAAGAGGTTGCTCTTGATAATGCCGACATTATGGTGGAGCCTTATGACAACTAAAGGTCAAGAGGCTCTTGATAGAGCAATGAAGGAAGAGGTGGATAAAGACCACCTCTTTTGGGAAAAGTGTAAGTATCATGAAGAACTTATGGAAGAGCTCTTCCATAGCAAAGGATTAACTGACCATGATACCCCTCAAGCAATAGCTATATTTGAGGAAGTAAAAAAACGAATGGAGGAAAAATTCAAATGAGAATTAAACTAGAAAAAGATAAGGCGCCTTTTAAGGCGCCTATCCAAATTTATACTGAAGGTGCTGTTGTTAAAAATCCATATAATGGAGACAGCATAGAATTAAACGCTCTAGAACTTTCAATCTATGATACAATTAAAGGTTGTGAAGAGTTTAGAGATTGGGAAAATGTAAGGCGTGGGCTAGATTGGTTTATCAAATTTAATCCTAAAGCTTACATGGTACTACTAGACTAAAGACTTGGGGCGCAATTAAGCGCCCTAATTAAACTTAAAGGAAACATGGAAACAATATTATTGAATAAAATTAGGATCCTAGAGAGTCAACTATTCAAGACTCAAGACCTATGGCTCAAGAGGATTTGGCAAGATAAGATTGATGATTTAATGCTCAAGGTCACAAGGCTGCCAAGATAAGCCAATTAAAAAAGGGGGCGCAATGCCCCCTTCTTATTTTAAGATCGTAATTTTTCTAATAGTCTACTAACAGCCTTCTCACTTCTACCACCTACATTCCATTCGTAAATGTCATTGAGTTCTAAGCCATGCTCTTTTAAATAGTTTTTACCATTCTTCCAATTGTAAAGAGTGGCAACAGTACCATCGGCAAATTCAAAAGCCCATCCAACATCGGTTTTATAATTATCACATAACCTTGGATTAGGTGGACCAAAGGCCTTTAGTAATTGTTCATAACTAGCTTTGATATAACCTTGTAAGCTAGTGCCATATATATTTTCAGTTGCTTCCATAGTTTTTTCTCCCTTCATATCTTTCATTAAAAAAACAGTCATCACAAAGTAAAAGACTTTTGCCATCATCAGTCCAAGCTTCACAATCAAATTCATATCCTTGAGCTTGTTCTGTTTTTTGGCAATGATCACATTTTTTCATTTTCACTCCTTTTTTATTAATTAATGATTGACTATGGGCTATATCCCATGTTAAGTCAAACATATAATTAAACATAAGGAGTGATTATGCCTAATTGGACTTATAACAATGTACAGTTTGTTGGTAAAACTGAAGACAGTGTTAAACAGCTAAAAGATTTATTGAAATCAAAAGATAATGACTTTGATTTTAATAATATAATTCCAATGCCATTAGCATTAATGGAAACAGTAAGTGGATCAGAGAATGCAAAACCAGAGTGGCAAAAGAAACAATCCCAAAAACTAATATCAAAATATGGTGCTGATAATTGGTATTCATGGAGTATTGAAAATTGGGGCACAAAATGGAATGCTTGTGATACTAATGTAGAACTAAACAAAAATGTTTTAAGTTATACTTTTGATACAGCATGGGACGCACCAAGAGAGATTGCCAAAGCATTGCTTCACATGAGAAATACAATTCTAAAAGATATTAGTATTGAATGGAACTGTGAGCATGAAGACGGCAATGAAGAAGAAGAATTAGTTAGAGATGGAGATGTTTATGAATAAACCTCTTGATCAAATGTCCACGCAAGAATTAAAACTTGCGTGGGGCAAACGTGCTAAAGATTTTCTTGTTGGTAAAAAGATAGTAGATGTTTACTACCATTCCGAAAAAGAAAATAAAGAGTTATTCTTTTTTGAGGATGGTCAAACAAATGTAAGAATAGTATTTGATGATGGTCATTGGATCACAGCCTCAAAAGATGATGAAGGAAACGGAAGTGGAGTTATCTTTACTACGGATCCTAAACTTTCAGTAATCCCCTCTATATAGAGGGGCACTCCCGAAGCTACCTGGTTTACATTCCCAGGTAGCTGACAGCTAGCAGCTCAGCCAATTAAAATTTTAAATGTATTAATGCTCAAGGTCTCAAGGACCAGGGCACAAGCAGCTTCCAAGCAGCTCAGCCGCCTCAAGGCTCAAGAATTTTTTTTAATTATTTAGTTGACATTACTCCCATGATATCTTATATAATAGATAGGGTCAAATAACGTTAGCCACATTAAATTGTGGGGGTAGATATACCACCGAGTTTTGGCCCTAACATAGGAGTGAATATGAATATAAAAGAAGCAAAGGCAATTGTAGGAGGATTAAGTAATCCAAGCAAAATGCCCGGTTATGGCTACGGCTTAAGCGCATTTGATTGTAGCGTGGGCTCAAAGCTTAGACTGATAAAGAATAGTACTTGCTCAATGTGTTACGCTTTAAAAGGGCGGTATACATTTCCAGGAGTTAAACAGGCTCACGCCAACAGACTTGAAGCGATCACCAAATCAAATTGGGTTGAGGCCATGGTACTATTGATTAATAATTATGGAAAGAAAATACCTTATTTTAGGTGGCATGATTCCGGGGACTTACAGTCACTGGACCATCTAAAAAAGATTGTAGCTGTTGCAATGGCAACGCCAAGAGTAAAACATTGGCTGCCAACACGTGAAGCTGGGATCCTGAAAACCTTCTACAAAGAAGGCGGTTCACTCCCGGGAAACCTGGCGATCAGGGTTTCAGCTACGATGATTGACGGTAAACCCCATAGCAATGTGGGGTTAACGTCAACTGTAAGCAAGAAGGAGAAGCCAATAGGATATAGTTGCCCGGCCGGGAAACAAGACAATGAATGTAAGTCTTGCCGGGCGTGTTGGAATATCAATATACAAAACGTTAGCTACGTTGCACACTAGGAGGAGAAATGAAAGTAGATAAGCTGTTAGACTTACAAGCATTATTGGAGGGCCGCGCCAGGCCTTCCGATACTTATGAAGGGTTGAATCAACACTACTCAAAATCTAAAGGTGATTATATGGACATAACAGACATGGACTTATGCCACCTGGTAAGAGCGCATTCAAATTTATTGGAGCGTTTCAATAGAATCAAGGACCAAGTTAATATTGAGGAGGCTGCTGAATAGCAGCTTCTTCCACGTGAAAAAAAATGATAAAAGTCTCAAGGCACATGGTTTAGGAACCAGGTTTCAAGGTCACAAGGATCAAGAATCAAGCCACAAGGTTCAAGGCGCAAGCCTTCTTTTGCTAGGCTCAAGGCTCTAGCTCCAGAATATATGGACATCCCTCCCCCTCCGAGGGGGGTAGCCATGATAAACGAAGTTCCGCCCTTCGTATTATGGCTCATATGCCATGATATTTGTCCACTAGACAACCCTATTTGATTACCCTTAGTAACCTTAAGCTCAATCCAAAATTGTCCTCTTTGCTTATCTGTGATCTTATAAACAGCAAGGATATCAGGCAATCCTAGAGGAGTAACAGCCTCAATTCTTGTCAAGGTTATTTTTGTAAACTTATCCTTGATCCTTTTCCAAAATCTGCTCTCTGGTTTTGTCGTCATCTATCTCTTCAAAGCTCCCTTCAACAGACAATCTCTTGTCCATGTCACTCAATAGTTTATCAACTTCTTCTCGATTCAATTGGTCAATACTACCATGCATAATCTCTTTGCGATCAATATATAAACCTGCCACTTGACCTCTAGATTTCTCAGCCGTAACGGCAGCATTCCAATTGCCCTTCTCTTCAGCACCTACACTCAATTGATGTAATCGTTTCAAATGTTTATGAAGATTAACTTCATATTTCTTTTCATCTTGATTGCGAAGTTCTCTTATGTATTCCATACAACCTGGATGTTTCCTCAACTCTGAGGCTTCTTGCTTCGCCCTATTCTCTGAGTATCCAGCTTCTATTGCACATTGAGTAGCTGTTTTTGTGTCGCCTTCTTGAACAAATAATAAGCAAAACTTGATCTGTTTTGGTGTTAATTTGTCTCTAATTTCTTCTATATTCATACCCCCTTATAACACATTTTTCGCAGAAAACAAAGATTCTACCGCTACACCACTTTTCCAGAAGTAGCGGTCATGTAGCGGTTAAAAACAATCTAAGTTATTGATAAGTATATATTAATTACCTACCGCTACACCGCTACACCGCTACACCACTATTTACTATTGTTAATTATAATTTTGAAATAAAAATAAACTATACAGTAGCATTGCATAACCAATTAAAAGATGTATAGATAGTGTCTTATTCACTCCCTTTCCCCCTCAACGGTGTTTTCATTCTTCATCGGAGGGGGTTCTTTTTT
>Ga0222718_10005707_pt1 | contig 10030 bp, 9 predicted proteins | sample C33_27DmetaG_FD_165045 | JGI IMG/M metagenome (GOLD analysis project Ga0222718, IMG submission 165045) | Estuarine water microbial communities from San Francisco Bay, California, United States - C33_27D | ecosystem: Environmental > Aquatic > Marine > Unclassified | place: USA: California... | reverse complement strand
TCTGCGACACCAAACGCCTCACCGCCAGCGACATCCAACAGATCGTCGATTCGTTCTTGGCCGCCAGCAAGCCTTGAGTGCGACCGGCTGAGGCCCGACCCCAGATCAGCGGAGAAAACCGTGCAGGACTTCGACAACTTCAACGAGCAGGTCGCATCCAAGATGCTCGACTTCGCCACCGCCGCCGGCGGACTGTCGACCTACCTGGGGTTTCGCCACGTCGAATTCAACCGTCGAACCGGTGCCGCTGACCCATCGGGGGTGGCTCGATGACCCGAACCGCCGCTTCAATCGTTGAGGTACGCCGCGGATCCTCGACCATCACGGCGTTGGACTGGGGCGGGACGGGGCCCGCCGTGGTGCTCCTGCATCCCAACGGCTTCTGCGCCGGCCTGTTCGAGCCGATTGCCCGCGATCTTCCCGAAACCTGTCGTCCGATCGCGATCGATCTACGAGGACACGGCACCAGCACCGGCTCGGTCGACGCCGCCGCCTATGGATTCGACCGACTCGCCGCCGACGTCGCCGCAGTGATCGACGCCATGGCACTCGATCGGGTGGTGGGGGTCGGTGCGTCGCTCGGCGGTGCCGTCGCCATCATGGCCGACAAGGCCAACCCCGGCCTGTGGCAGGGGCTGCTTCTCGCCGAACCGGTCGCGTTCCCGGCCATGGAGTTCGGCCTCGAAACGGAGAACCCGATGGCCGCTGGGGCACGGCGCCGACGGCGAACATTCCCCAACCAGAAGACCATGATCGCGGCCTACAGCCGACGGGCTCCTCTCTCAGAACTCGCGCCCGAAGCGCTCGAGGCATACGTTCGTTGGGGGACAACGACGGATTCCGAAGGCACCCACCTCCGCTGCGACCCGAAGGTCGAGGCAACGATCTTCGAAGTCTCCGCCACCGCTATAGGCGCATCCGCAGCCTGGGACCATCTTCCACGACTGTCGTGCCCGCTGACGATCGTGGCCGGGTCCGAGACATTCCTCCCCGACATGTTCACAACCCAGGCCGAGCACGCTGGTGCTCCACTGCTCACGGTCCCGGGTGGCCACTTCGTTCTGCACGAGGACACCGCCCGGGGCGTGGAACTCATCAACCGACATGTCCTCGAACCCTCTCGACGGTGAATGCCTCGTTCGCGAGCAACTACTTCAATGCTGTGACCCTCAGACCGTGGCGGCAGACCCGCGTGCCGTCAGACGCAGACAGCTATGGCGGTGAAGTGAACATCGGGTCGTCGTCTACAGCCGGCCGTCCCGCACCATAAAGCTCTCCGAAGCTGGCGAGAATCTCGTCGAGCGGGAGGTCGTCGTAGATGCCTCGGTAGCCCAGGTACTCCATGTAGCGGGCGCCGGCTCCCGCATGGGCATGCAGGAGCGCGTCTCGGTGTCCGTCGAAGTCGAGCGGTTCGGTCCCGAACCGATCGCACAGCTCACGGTTGAACGCAGGCGATGCCTTGCGCCATCGGCCATCGACCCACAGCACCGAGTAGCCGTGCCAGTAGAAGACGTCGGTGCCCATCCGCTCACGCAGCGACGCGGACTGCAGGTGGTTCCGCACATCGGCGAAGCCGAGCCGGGCCGGGATGCCGACGGCTCGGCATGCCGTGGACAGCAGCACCGACTTGGGGACGCACCACCGTTGGCGACCGGCGAGCACCGAGCTCGCCCGATAGTCGGCGGGATCACGAGAGACGTCGTGGGGGTCGTACCAGATACGGTCCCGAACCTCAGCGAACAACGCAGCGGTCCGGCTGGCGTCGTCCCCGCAGGAAGCGGTGACAGACCGGGCGAAGTCGACAACGCGCTCGTCGTCAGCGTCGAGGAATCCCGTCGGAGCGAGGTCTCCCGGGCCGGGCGGGCTTGTCGGGTCGATTGGTGCCGTCACGAGAACTCCAGTGGGGATGTCGACATCGATGTTTCTAGCCGAGGTTCTCACCGGCCCCGGTCCCGGTCTAGCTGATCTATCCAGTCCTCGCCGAAGGCGGGGCGGCTCGCAGCCGTCTGCTGCGCAGCGCCTGGGACGAGGCATCTGTCGTCACCGCGTTCGCGACTGGCGGGCCGGCTCGATCGACAAGTCGTCGATGATGTCACCCAGCTCGCCGTGGTACCGGCCCAGCGTGCCCGACGGTGGCCGCAACTCGGCCGCGAGCGTTGACCGGGCACAACGCCTACCGATCAAGGGAGGTTTGTGGATCGCATCTTGCCCCGCTTCCTCGCGTCGATGGCTCGACGCGCTGTTCTCTCGGGTCGCTGGAAGGACCTCAACATCGTGGTGGTGCGTCATCAGCTGAAGGTGCCCAGCCGCCGGGACGACAAGTCGGTAGTTCGACAAGTAGGCCTGCGCTCGTTACCAACGCAGGGGGATTGAGCGAGGGCCGCGGACCTGGCCGCCGGTCCAGGTGACGGCGTCGGGGTCCGAGAGTTCGAAGGTGGGGATTCGCAGGAACTCCTCGATCGCGACCTTGAGTTCCATGCGGGCGAGGTTGGAGCCGAGGCATCGGTGGATGCCAGAGCCGAAGGCGAAGTGACGATTGCGTTCGCGGTCGATCACGAACTCGTCGGGGTTCTCGAAGTGGTTCGGATCTCGATTACCAGCGGGGAACGACATGAGGACCTTGTCGCCGGCCTTCATCGGGCAGCCGCCGACCTCTATGTCGTCGAGCACTTCGCGGGCCATCGTTACCGGGCTGTACATCCGCAGGAACTCTTCGACGGCACTGTCGATGAGGTCGGGTTGTGCCCGGAGGCGGGCTTGGTCCTCTGGGTGGCTGGCGAGATGCCAGATAGATGACCCGATCGCGCTCCACGTCGTATCGATGCCGGCGATGAGGAGCAGGAAGCAGGTGCCGACGAGGTGGTCTCGGTCGAGCGGTTCTCCCTCGATCTCGGTTTCGACGAGCAACGTGAGGAGATCATCAGGTCGTTCGTCGGTTGCCATTTCCCGTCGCTCATCGGTCCGCTCGCCAAAGTAGGTGAGCACCTCGATGACTGCGTCGAGGGCCTTCTCGAGATCGTTGAATCCCTCCTGGAGGATTCGTACGGCCCAGCTGGTGAACAGGTCCTCCTCGCTCGCTGGGATGCCGAGCATGTGCGCGATGACCCGCACCGGAATGTGCTGGGCGTAGTCGAGACTTCCATCGGCGTCGCCCCGGTCAAGCGCGGCGTCGACGAGATCGCGAGCCAGAGCCCGGGTGATCGGGGTCATCTCGTCGATACGCCGTGGGGAAAACGCGGGGAGCAAGATCCGGCGCGCCCACGTGTGGATGGGCGGATCCGAGGTGATCGGTGGCGCCTGGAGTAGCGGCTGGTCCGCCATCTCCGGGGGGTTCACCACCGCGATCCTTCGAGAGGAGAAGGCGTCGGTGTTGTGGGCGATCGACGCTATGGCGTCGTAGTCGACGGGCATCCAGGAGCGCCCGGTTCGCTCCGAGAACGCGATCGGGCACTCGGATCGCAGTTCTCGCCAGACGGGGGAGGGGTCGGTCACATAGCGCTCATCGAAGATGTCGAGATCCCGTCCCCAATCGCTCGTCCGACGGTCGGCCATCTCGGTTTCCGAGTCACTTGGCATCGCGAGCCCTCCTGAATATGAGACGCAAGGCTAGTAGTGTTTCGCATCTCGGAGCCCGATCGCGGCGCGGTCGTCAAACGAGATGGAATGTAGGGCCGTCGGCCCCAATTGTCATCTCGATTGTGTCGCCGATGAACATTCCCCCGGACAAATGCCGGGCAAGTTCGGCGTCATCGCTTCGAGCGATGGTTCGTCGACCATCGGCGAGGGTTGCGATCACCGGCACCGAGCACGGGCCGGTGTCTCGGTCGTGCACGACCGAGTAGGCATCGACAATGGCCGGTCCGACCGCTTCGTCGAGCGGCGCGACCCGTAACGCCGTCGCGTCGATCGCTGCCTGAGCCCTCGACATGTCGGGTCGTTGCCAGGGCGACCGCGGCGGAGCGGCCGACCACAAACCGAGCGAATGCTTGGTGAGATACCAACCCAGTCCCGAGACCAGCCCGATCCCGCGGTCATCCTCGCGACATCGCCGAACCATCGCCGCGAGGGCATGGGTGACGTAGTTGTTACCCGGCCCGCCGTGGTATGGCAGCCCGCCTGTGACGGTGAAGCCCCTTGGGTCGTCGAACTCGAGACCGAGCGCGTCGACTGCGGCCGAGACCGCGGCAGGAAAGCAGGAGTAGAGATCGAACCAGGCAATCTCGTCCACCGAGACTCGAGCTGTCGCCAGGACGGCGTCACCTGCTTCGCGGATTCCCGCTGAAGCCCCAAGATCCGGTCGCTCGACCGGGAAATAGACGTCGTTGCATGTGGCGCTGCCCCAGCTGAAGACCCAACGATCCCGAGGCACGCCTGCCCGTTCCGCGACTTCTGCGGCGGTGAGCACGAACGCCGCGCCCATGTCGACAAAGAGAAAGCTGTTGAGGAGCTTTGTGTACGGCTCGCTGATCAAACGATTTCCGTCGGTCGGTGTGGACAGCTCAGCGGCCGTCCGTTCCGTGGGGAACCACGACCGATCCGGCTGCCGGGCTGCTTCCGCGGTGAATGGAGCCATGAGGGTGCCGAGCCATCGACGTTGCTCATCGAGGGTTCGACCGGCCCGTGAAGCAAACGCTGCATCGAACATCGGGTAGACGTCCGCCGGCAAAAACAGACCGGCTGCACGCTCGACGTCGCTCAGTCCGGGCCGGTCGTCGCCCATGGTCGTGTCGGCTCCCGAAGCCGATCCCACACTCAGGCGCGTCCCGTCTTTCCGGGCGCGTATCGCCGTGTGACCGGCCTCGGCGCCGACCACCAACGCCATGTCGCAGTCGCCGGAGAAGATGCGAGCGCCTAGTTCACCGACAAGGTACTGCGGCGTGTTCCCACCGACTGGACAACTCACCCTTCGGCCGGACGCGAGCCCGAGCGAGTCGGCGATCCGGTGAGCTGGGTGGTCTCGGTGCATGAGAATGATCCCCGGCACGGCCACAGTGTCGATGAGGGCGGTGACATCCGTCCCCGTGTCGTGAAAGGCACGACGGGCGGCGGTTGCGGCCAGATCGATCGGGTCGAGGAGGGGACCGTCGCGGTTGATGACATCACCGACGCCGATGATCACCGGAGTACGGGGGTGAAGAGCCAGACCGCGGTTCACCACTTGCTCACGCCTTGGGGAGAACGATTGTCACGGTGCCTTGTGCGGCGCAGGCGAGGTTGTCGTTGTTGGTGATGTCGATTCTGGCGACGCCGCTCCGGCGGGTGAGCGCGACGACCTCGGCGGTGGCGACGCATGTTCCCGATGACACCGGCTTGAGAAGATTCAGCTTGAACTCGGTCGTCGCCACCCATGCCCCCTTGGGGATCAGTGGATAGAAGACGACGCCGAGGCAGTGGTCGACGAGGGCTGAGAGACAGCCACCGTGAAGGTTGCCGAATGGAGTCAGGAGATCGTCTCGAGCATCCATTTCGGCCACGAGTCGTCCAGCGGTGAATTCGACATGGCGAAACTCGAGGAAGCCGGAGAGCCCACCGGCTGCGGTGGCGAAATCGAGCATCTGCGTCGCAACCTGCTCATTGAACGTGTCGAACTGCTGCATTTGTGTTCCTCCGGAGAGCGGACGGAAAGCGAGCCACCGAACGAGTGCGGCAAAACGCGGACTCAGGCGACGGCGACGTTGAGATGGTCGAGGCCGCGCAGCGTGAGTCGGTCACGCCAGGCCGGCTCGGCGTCGAGAAGATCGATCTTGTCGAAGCGGTCCAGGAGTTTGGCGAGGACAGCCTGGCCTTCCATTCGAGCGAGGTTCGCGCCGAGGCAGTAGTGGATTCCGGTGGCGAAGCTCATGAGCGGAATCTCGCTACGGGTCACGTCGAACTCGTTCGGGTTGTTGATCTTTGATGGGTCCCGATTGGCTGCGGCGAGAAGCGTGATGACCGCGTCGTCCTTGTTGATCGTGTGTGTATCGAGCTGGACGTCTTCGAAGGCAACTCTGAGGTCGAGTTGCACTGGCGACTCGAATCTCAGGACTTCATCGATGGCCGACGGGATGAGGGCGGGGTCTTGGCGGAGTAGGGCGAGTTGATCGGGTCGTCGAAGCAGCGTGTTGACGGTGTTGCCGATGAGGTTGGTGGTCGTTTCGAAACCTGCGGCGAAGATGAGAATCGCGGTCGCGATGAGTTCGGATTGAGACAGCCGGTCGCTGCCGTCGCGGAGTTCGATGAGTGCGCTGAGGAGGTCATCGCCGGGGTCGCCCTGCCGCCGAGCGATGAGGTCGGCGAAGTAGTCGGCTTGCTTCTGTCCTGCTTCGTTGGCGGCGGCCATTTCGGCTTCGCTGACGTCGGGCTCGATCGCTTTGGCTGCCGCGAGGGTAAGCGGTCGAAAGGCGTCGCGTTCGTTCTCGGGCACACCGAGGAGCTCCCCGATCACGCGTACGGGTAGCGGGAACGCAAGGGTGTCCATGAGGTCCACTTCGCCGGCTTCGGCGATGCCATCGAGAATGTCGTCGCACATGGACTCGACGTTGTCGCGCAGTTGTTCAACGCGGCGGGGGGTGAACTCGCGGGCTACCAGCCCTCGCAGCCGCGTGTGGTCGGGAGGGTTGACGAGCAGCATGCTGTCGCGCGCGAACTTCATGCGATTGCGAGGGGCACCGCCCGGGAGCAACGTCATCGGTTTGTCGGGGTCGCTCTTGCCGAATCGCGGGTCTCGGAGAACGTTGTGGCAGTCGTCGTATCGGGTGAGAAACCAGATGTCTGCGAGTTCGCTGCGGGCGATGGGCGCTTGTTCTTGGAGCTGGGCGTACAGCGGGTACGGGTTCCGGCGCCCTTCTGGCGTGGTCATGAGTTCAAGGATGAGTTCGTCAGGTGTGCTCATTGTTGGGTGTCCTTCCCTGTGGGGGCTTGGGCGATGAGGCCGGCGAGTTGGTCGAGTTGCACAGCGATGAACAGCGCTGTTGCTTCGACGAAGAGCCCTTCGGGGCTCGTGCCGACGCATTCGATGTACAGCTTTCGGCCGTCGCGTCGCCGGAGGCTGGCTCTGAACTCGAGCGGCGTGGCGAGTGGGCACGGGGCGCGGTATCTCAGGGTGAGTTCGCCGGTGAATGCCATGGTGCCGATGATCGGCAGCAAGCCGCCGATGGTCTCGTCGACGCAGGCCGCGACGATGCCGCCGTGCCCGCGCCCGGGTGCGCCTTCCCAGCCGGCGCCGAGGTTGATGGTCCCAACCGCCTCCTCGCCGTCTCGGCTGATCCGGAGTCCCATGCCGAGTGGGTTCGCCGAGCCCGAGACCGGCGAGTCGTGGAAGAGATCGACGAACGCGCCGTCCTCGACGGCTTGCCCCAACGAGCCGCTCTCCAGCGCAGCCCCGAATCGCGGACTGGCCATCATCTCATCGAGGCGACCTCTCGCGGGCTGTGCTTCGATCTGGGAGGAGAGTTCCTCGGCGGCTGCAGCGATGCGGTGCAGGTCCGAGATGTCCACGCGGTGCGAGACAATGGCATGTGAGAGGCGACGCATGGCGGTCGCGGCGTCGATGCGGGCTGGGAGGTCGGGGTGGTCGTCGGCGGAGGCGCCCATGGAGGTAGCGGTCATGAAGACTGAGCTTTCGGGTCGGAGTGGAGGTCGGAGAGGAACTCGAGGACTGCGCTGACGAAGTGGTCGTTCTGGTCGCCGGCCACCATGTGACCGGCGTCGGCGACGTCGACGAACCGCGAGCCGGGAACGATGTCGACGAACTCGCGTACGGCTTCGGGTGAGACCATGTCGCTTTGTGCGCCCCGCACGACAAGGGTCGGGACCCGAACCTGGGAGGCGGCGTCGAGCAGCATCGTTCGGATCGCGTCGCTGCGTTCGGTCCCTTCCTGTGCGCTGAGGATTTCGTCGGCTCGGCCTTCGAGGAATCTGATGTCCCAATGCCAACGCCAACGGCCGTCGTCGCCGTGGCGAAGGACCTGGCGGAGCCCTTCGGGCGAGTCGGGTTTGGGGCGGCCCGTGTAGTCGGCGATGACCTGCGAGGCGTCGTCGAGGCTGTCAAAGCCCTCGGGGTGCGCGGCCATGAACCCGACGATGCGTTTCACGCCGTCGAGTTCCATGCGCGGGGTGACGTCGACGAGTACCAGTGCCCGGTAGAGCTGCGTGTCGCTGCGGCCCTGAGCGATCAGGGCTGACATCCCGCCGAGCGACGCGCCCACCATCACCGGGGGACGGGAGAACCGGTCGATCAGCGCTTCGACATCGTCACCGAAGTGGTCCCAGTCGTAGGAAGACTCGATGGGCCAGTCGCTGTCGCCGTGACCGCGGTGATCCACGGTCACCGCGTGCCAACCGGCGCGGGCGACAGAGCGGGCTGCTTCGTCCCATGCCCGACGATTCTGGCCGGCACCATGCAGAAACACCACCGGTGGGTCGTCGGGGTTGCCCCACAGGTCCGCGGCGAGCTCGAGGCCGCCTCCGTCGAGTCGGATGGGTCGGGGGGTCATGTCACAAGCTCCGCCTCGGCGACGTCGACCGGCGCAGGCGCCGGATCTTCGTGGACGGTGCCTTCGATGTTGATCTGGGGGGTGATCCGATCGAGCCAGGATGGGTACCACCAGTTGGCTTTGCCCATCAGTTCCATCGTGGCGGGCACGAGTAGAGACCTGACCAGCGTGGCGTCGAAGAAGATGGCGGTCGCCAGGCCGATGCCGAACAGCTTCGTGGTGCGATCCTCAGCCAGTGCCGCCGACCCGAAGACGGCGACCATGATCGCTGCCGCGGCGGTGATGACTCGCGCAGTGGCGGCGAGACCATCCGCAACCGCGGTGGCGTTGTCGCCGCTTCGAACATATTCCTCACGGATCCGCGACAGGAGAAAGACCTCGTAGTCCATCGACAGACCGAATAACACCGCGAACAACAGCATCGGGATGAACGACTGGATCGGCCCGGTGGCATCGAGACCAATCAGGTCTTTGCCCCATCCCCACTGAAAGATCGCGACCATCACCCCGTACGCGGCGCCGATCGACAGCAGGTTCATGATCGCGGCCTTGATCGGGATCACGATCGATCGAAATACCACCATCAACAACAGGAACGAGAGCCCGATCACCGCGCCGATGAATACGGGCAGTCGATCGGCCAGCGTCGCGCCCAAGTCCTCGAAGACGGCGGTCACCCCACCCAGATGGATCTCGATACCGGCAGCGTTCGCGTCGGGGATCGTGCCGGATCGCAAGCGGGAGAGAAGATCACGGGTGGCTTCGTCTTGTGGAGCAGTTGCTGGGAATACGGACGCGACCGCGGTGTCGCCCGCCGGGTTCAACGAGAACGGCGTGACGCGAGCGACCCCGGGCTCGATCGCAATGGCGTCCAGTGTGTGCTGGAGCGAAGTCTGGTCGTCGCCGAGGGGGGTTTCGGCGACGACCAGGAACGGCCCGTTGAAACCCGGGCCGAACCCTTCGGCGAGCAGGTCGTAGGCCCGCCTCGAAGTCTTGGTGGTCGGGTCGCTTCCGGCGTCGGCGCTGCCGAGACGCATCGAGAAGACCGGGATCGTCAACGCGACTAGCAGCAGTGTGCCGACGATGGCGAACGGCCAGGGACGGCGTTGGACCATCCGGCTCCAGCGGAACCATCCCGACGTTCGATGCGCCGATTCATCGCGGTGCAGCCCCGGAAGGCGCCACGAGTCGATGCGGTGGCCGACCAGCCCGAGCGTGGCCGGAACCAGAGTGAGTGTCGCGGCGAGGACCACGACAACTGCGACGCCGACCCCGACCGCGAGGGCTTGAACGATCGGGACTCGCATCAACAGCATTCCCGAGAGTGAGATGACGACCGTCAGCCCCGCGAACACCACCGCCCGCCCTGAGGTGTCCATGGCTCGACCGACGGCGTCGCCAACGTCGAGGCCCTCATGGAGCGCGGCGCGGAAGCGGGTGATGATGAAGAGGGCGTAGTCGATACCGACTCCGAGGCCGACCAGGGTCGCGAGCCGCGGACCGAAGTCGGAGAGTTCCATGGCGTTGGCCAAAAGGTCGAGGATCGACAGAGCGAC
>Ga0222718_10005697_pt1 | contig 10042 bp, 9 predicted proteins | sample C33_27DmetaG_FD_165045 | JGI IMG/M metagenome (GOLD analysis project Ga0222718, IMG submission 165045) | Estuarine water microbial communities from San Francisco Bay, California, United States - C33_27D | ecosystem: Environmental > Aquatic > Marine > Unclassified | place: USA: California... | reverse complement strand
GCGGTTCGGGGCGCACCCGTTCGACGTTCGCTCACCCCGGCCCCAGAACACTCACTCCGGGCCCGGTCGGGTGGGCTCCGAGGGCAGTAGCGAGCAGGTCCCACAGCGGTCGGTATTCACGCTGGTCGTTCACAGTTGGCGCGTTCAGAACCAACGCGAACGTCAACCGCTCTCCGGTCGGCGAGGCGACCACACCGGCGAGCGCTTTCACGGCCGGTGGATCGCGGTCGTACGGCGGATTGCCGAGTGTTCCCGTCTTGGCGAACAGCCGTCCCTCCACCGGTGACCCGAGGAAAGCGTCCGCGAGCGCTCCCGTGGAACCGGCGACCGGTAGAGACTCCTCGAAGAAGTCGCGATCTCGGTCGATGGCGTTCACCAACAACTGGCAGGACAGTCGATTCGACGCGGCGAGCCCGCTCCCATCAACGGGGGTGGCGGTGCCATCGAGCGCGACCGCATGTGCCGCCACGGCGGCCACACCGGCCGCCCGACTCCCGGAACCGGACGCCTTCAGCCCGATTTCCTTCAGCACCATCTCCGCGGTGTTGTTGTCGCTGTTCACCAACATCTCCCGCAAGACCGCCGGCAGTGTCATCGACGAGATCGTGGCGAGAGAAGAACCCCCCGAAGCGACCCCCGACCGCGCCTCCTCGCCGAATTTCACGCCTCGCTCCACCAACAGGCGCTGGAACTCCCGCGCCGCCGCGCGCCCAGGATCGGATCCTCGGTAGTCGTCACCGAGCACGCGCGCATCGTTCACGAGGAGGGCGTCGATCGGCCCCGCCTCGATGCCGGCGATTCCATCGGCCCAATCGCTTGCGTACCACTCATCGTCGTATCGGGAGCCGTCTCCGATCACCGCCCCACTCACGCTGCGCACCCCTCGCGCCACGATCGCGTCGGCCAGCGAGTCGAGGGAGGTCCCGTTGAACACGGGGAAGCGATCAAGGGACGACTCGGGATACCAGTCCGATGAGAGCAACGGGTCTCCCCCACCGACGAGTACGAGGTCACCCTCGATGGCTCCATCAACCGGGTCAGGACCGAGCACCTCAGTGACGAAGGCGTGGTCGTCTCCGAGAACGCTGAGCGCGGCGGAGGCGATCAACACCTTCTGATTGCTCGCGGGGATCACCGAGGGAACGCCCGCGCTAAGCACCGGTACACCGTCGACGGAGACCGAGAGGCAGCTGGTCCCTGGCAGCCGATCGACGAGACCCGACAGACTCTGCGCGAGGACCCCCTGGTTGGCACGACGCGACAGCACGGCGGCTTGGCGCCGTAACGACATCACAGCGCTCGCCGGTGCGACGACCGGCGACGGGGAGTCGACCACGGCCACCGGCATCGGCTCCCCCTCCGCGTGGCCACTGAGCCACGACGCGACGGCAGCGAGAAGGATCGTCGGAATCGCCGCGAGCACGCAGAGAACCACGACAGGGCTCGGACGGGGCTCGCGCGTCACCGAGAGGTCAGCCCCCTGAATCGGGCGTATCGGTAGAGGTGGCCGAGAGCGCGAACCGCGCGATCGCCGCCGGCGTAGCAGAGACGACCCGAGTCAACCACGGCGCGGACCGCCGGATTGCCGGGATCGGCAGTCGCTAACTCGGTGGCGACGAGCACCGGCTTGTTATGCAAGGCCGAGAGTCGAGCGGCCTCCTCGGCGAACCGCCGGTCCTGGCGCTCGTGGTAGTCGACGATGCGACCCAATCCCTGCTCGGGGTGAAATCCGCCCTCTCTCATCAAGCGGGCCTGATTCGATTGGATGCCGATGCCCAGATAGACGACGGCGTCAACGGCATCGTGCTCGACGAGCAACTCCAGCACCTCGGGGATCGTGTCGCGCGTCTCACCCCCCGCGCAGTCGACAGGGTTGTTCCGACTCCAACGCGACGGCAATCGGTCATCGATAGCCGCCATCAGATCGTCGGGCAGATCAGCCAACTCGAGATCACGATCCTCAGCGATGGTGTCGGCGGTGAGCACTCCCCAACCACCCGCCGTAGTGAGTACCGCGACCCGAGGGCCCCGCGGGAGCGGTTGGGTCGCGAAGGTGGCCGCGGTCTCGAAGGCCGCGTCCGCGGAGTCCACCCGGGTCACCCCGATCGCGTCGGCGACGCCCGCGAACACTCGGTGGTCGGCTGCGAGCGCCCCGGTGTGACTCGCGGCGGCGCGCGCACCACTCTCGGTGGCCCCACCCTTGAGCACCACCATCGGCTTCATCGCCGCCGCCTCGCGGAGGGCGTCCATCAGTGATCGGCCGTCGGTGATCCCCTCGAGGTAGGCGAGCCCGACAGTGGTCTCCTCGTCGGCAGCGAAGAAGGAGAGGTAATCACCCACGCCGACGTCGGCGGCGTTGCCGGCGGAGACAGCGCGGGAGACACCGACACCGGTCGCGCGGGCCAGGTTCAAGAAGGTTGAGACGAGGTTGCCCGATTGCGAGGCGACGCCGATGGTCCCGCGCGGGGGCATCGGCGCGACGATCTGAGCGCAGAGGGAGGCCGGGGTCGACACCACGCCCTGTCCGTTCGGACCAGCGAGAAGGATGCCGAGCTCGTTCGCGACTGCGACGAGTTCGCGCTGCGCGACAGCACCGTCCTCGCCCGCCTCCCCGTAACCGGCTGAGGTCAGGAACGCGGCGCGTATACCGATCGCCGCGCACTCACGAAGGAGATCGATGTTCGCCGATGCCGGCGTACACACCACCGCGAGGTCGTACTCACCGGGCTCGAGTTCGGACACCGATGCGACCGTGTCCACGCCGAGCACCGTCTCGCGACCGAGATTGGTCGCCGCGACGCGACCGGCGTAGCCCGATGCGAGAATGTTGTGCAGGGCGACGAAGCCGAACTTTCCCGGATGAGACGACGCGCCCGTCACGACAACACCCTTGGGGTCGAAGAGCGCGTCGAAGCCAGGCCGAGCACCGATTCGCCCTGCAAGCGAGGAAACGCCTCCAGCGTTCCCTTCCGAGATCTCGACCAGCGCGTCGACGGCGACCGGGTGACCCTCGGCGGTAACGATCAGAGGGTTGATGTCGACGCTCGCCACCTCGGGGTGTTCGAGCGCGAGACGGCCGAGACCGACGAGGGTGTCGGCGAGCATCCCGCGATCGACCGCTTCCTCCCCTCGGAAGGCGCCCAGCAGGGCCCGAGACTGGAGGGCATCAATCTGACGGTGCGCGTCGGCGAGATCGAGAGGCGCAGGACGAAACACGACGTCGCCCACCGCTTCGGCGAGTACTCCTCCGAGCCCGAGCATCACCATCGGCCCGAAGGTTGGATCGCGCACCACACCCGCGATGAGCTCCCGATTTCCACGGATCATCGGAGCCACCAGCAGAGCGACGGACCCATCCTCGGGCCGAGCGGCTGCGAGAAGGCCGCCGGCCTCAGCTGAGACCGTGGTCTCATCGCCGAGGTTGAGTCGCACCAAACCGCGTTCACTCTTGTGGGCGATCGAGTCGCCGACCAACTTCATGACCACCGGGAAACCGATGAGTCGAGCCGCCTCCACTGCCGCCTCAGGATCGTCAACCACACGCTCGTCCGGGACCAGAACGTCGTAGTCGCGCACGAACTCCTTCGAGGCGGCCTCGGACAGCGTTCGTCCCGCGGGGTTCACAAGAACACCGTACTCAGCACACTCGGTCGCGCCCCGGCAGCTCGCGGTCTCCTTAGGAAGCGCGTTGGACGCCGAGCGCGGAGGCGAACAGGTCGACCACATGATCGGCACGACGTTCAAGTTCCTCTCCACTGAACGGGTCACTGTCGAGAAGGCCCTCAAGGAGCGCCGAGTCGGAGAAGTACGACAGGAGTGCTCCGTAGCCCGAGATCATCAGGTGCCGGGCATCATGCCGGAGGAACGTGCCCCCCGCCATCTCGCGCTCGAAGTACTCGGCGGCTCGGTCGAACATGGGTCGAAGCACCCCAGCGAGATCGATGACCAGATGGTTTCCGCCGTCGATCGCTGCGCGGCGCACGAGACGCACGTAGTCGGGGTTGTCGGCGAAATAGTCGAACCCCGCACGGAGCACAGCCTCCACCTTTTCCCACCCCCGACGGTCGACGGCGGCGGCGGACTCAACCCGCTCGAGCCAGTCGGACAGCAGTCGCTCGAAGGCCTCCTGGTAGAGCAACTCCTTGGAGGGGAAGTGATGCAGCAGGCTCGGGCGCCTGATGCCGACACCGGCGGCGATGTCGTTCAGCGACGTTCCCTCATAGCCCCATTCGGCGAAGCATCGGACGGCCTCGTCGAGGATGAGCGACCGGGTGGTCGCCGCGGGGTGGCGCGACACGCCGTCAATCTAACGGCGCCGTTTCCCCTACCGACCAGTAGGTAGGACTGCTATGGTCGCGACGTGTTCCTCACCTCGTCTGGGCTCCTCATCCAACTCCTCGTCGGAGTCGCCGCAGGGCTGGCGGTGACCACGCTGGCGAATGTCTGCACCACCGTCTACCTGCATCGAGGCGTCGCTCACCGAGCGATCCGCTTCCGACGACCTGCTGATCTCGCGTTTCGGATCACCCTGTGGCTATCCACCGGAATCCGCGTCCGACAGTGGGTCGCTGTGCACCGCAAACACCACGCGCATACCGACACCCTTGACGACCCGCATTCGCCTGTCGTCCACGGCTGGTGGGCGGTGCAGCGAGGCAACTATCGGATGTATCGCCGGGCCGCCCGCGACACCGAGGTCGTGGCAAAGTACGCCCGCGACCTGCCGCCATCGGCGTTCGACCGCTGGGTGCTCGACCGGCCTCTCATCGGCCTCGGTCTCGGTGTGGTGATCCTCGCCGTACTCCTTGGACCGGTCGCGGCCGTCGTGGCGGCAACGGTGCACATCAACTACTACTTGGCGGCATCTGCGGCCGTGAACGCGATCGGTCACCACTTCGGACGACGGCCCTACAAGAACAGCGCGACGAACCTGCAATGGCTCGCGCTGCTCACCGCAGGCGAGGGCCTGCACAACAACCACCATGCCGCGCCGACCTCTGCCAAGCTCTCGCACCGCTGGTACGAGATCGATCCGGGTTGGTGGGTGGTTCGCGCCCTCACCCTGCTCGGGTTGGCACGGGTGCGTCTCGATCCGAGACGCACCCGACTCGCTCAGTTCGGCGGGTAGACGCCCATCTGGCGACCCTTGTCGGTCTGCCAGAAGATCTCGGCGATCTCGTCGATGTAGGCGACGAGCTGCTCTCCGACCGCCGGGTCCATCGACTTCTTCGCCTCGCCAGCCTGATGGGTGGCCTTCCAGAAGAGATCGTGGAGCTGCGGGAACTGCTCGAAGTGGGCGGGAGCGAAGAAGTCAGCCCACAAGACCATGAGATGGTGCTTCGCCTCCTCGGCGCGCTGCTCCTTGATCACCACACAGCGCTGACGAAAGACCTCATCGTCGGACTCGTGGTACTTCTGGGCGGTCTTGACGACGCTCAGCGCCTCGATCTTGGCCTGCGCCGGATCGTAGACCCCGCAGTAGAGGTCGCAGTGAGCATGCGCCACCGTGGCGGTGGTGAAGAGTCGTGAGAGCATGGAATCTCCTCGGATGGGCGCGGGTGAACCGCGCGGTGGGGTTGGCCCAGCCGACACTACCCTCCGCCCGATGCCGGCGCACGGTCGATCACGAAGGCTCACTCCGGTCCGCCGGTTCGTTGTCGCCGACGTCTCGATGGAGCCCGCCCTTCGCGCCGGTCAGGGTCTCATCGGAATCAGAGGCCTACCCGCGCGCGTCGGCCAGATCCGCTGCGCGCCGCAGCCGGGGACCGACCGATGGGTCGTCAAGAGGGTCACTCGTGTCGACGGCGACCAGATGGACCTCGGAAGCGACAACGCTGAGAACGCGGTCGATTCTCGACACTTCGGCTCGGTGCCCGTATCGCGGAGCTACCTCGTGATCATTCGGGTTCCTCTCCGGTGGATGTGAACCCCTGATGTGAGGACCAGAAGCTCGGAGACCTAGCGTTCCGCCATGGCCGTCTACCTTTGCCACGAGCAGCCCGACCTCCTTGAGTACGAGGCCATCGTCGTCGGATCCCGTCCGGGCGCCGTGAACCTCGACCGAAGCGCCCTTCACCCGGGCGGCGGAGGTCAACTCGGCGACACCGCGGTCATCAGCACCCCAATCGGGCACCGACGAGTCACCGGGATCGAAATCGACAGCGACGGACAATGGTGGCACCTGCTCGACGACCCCTCTGCGCTCGTCGATGGGCCCGTGCTCATCAGCATCGACGGCGAGCGCCGACGTCGGATCGCCGCATTGCACACCATGAGCCACGTACTCAACGCCCTCGTCTTCGAGGAGTTCGACGGCACCCTGGTGACCGGCGCCCAGATCAACGATGACGGTACGGGTCGAATGGACTTCGATCTCAGCGAGGTCGACAACGACCGGCTCCGTGCCCTCGCCGAGCCACTCAACAGAATCATCTCCGACGGAGTCACCGTCACGACCAAGTACGTCTCTACCGACGAGGCGGAATCAACGTCGGGCCTGGTTCGGAGCCTGTCCGTCGCGCCTCCACCGACGCCGGACGGGCGTCTCCGCGTGGTCGTCGTAGAGGGCATCGACCGGCAGGCCTGCGGTGGAACCCACCTCACCAACACCGCGCAGTCTCCTCCCCTGACGATCGACAAGATCGAGAACAAGGGGCGGCGGAATCGCCGCATCCGTTTCAGCGCCGCCGGACCGTTCCCGGACTGAGGACCGGATCCCGGCACCCGAGCGTAGGGTTCTCGCCATGCAGGTGATCTCGGCCTTGTTCGTGGAGGAGTTCAACATGCGTCAGGTCGACGGACCCTCGACTCGACTCGACCTCACCGGTGTCATGTTCTCCCTCAGGGCACCGGCACCTCCTCCGGTCACGATTGAGCCCCATCTCCTGGCACTGATCCACTGCCCACCGAACGAGAGCGGATCGGGGGTGTTCGAGGTGATCGTGACCTCCGACTCCGACCCCGAGTCACAGGCCGAACAGATCGCCCGGAACGTGAGCCCCTTCGAGGTCGAGCCCGGGAAGTTCACCTATCGACTGGTTCGCGCGGAGATCACCTTCGACGACCTCGGAACGGTGTATGCCCACTGCCGGATCGACCGCGGACGGTGGACCACGGTACCGCTCTCACTGCTCGCCCCTGCCTGATCCCGCTCCCCCGCCGGCGAGGAGGTCACGGTTAGTGTCAACGCCGTGCTGACCGACGAACCGCCGCCGCTCGGCGAGAAACTCGACCAACTCGCCGTCGCCGTCATCAGGGGGCTCGCGATGGACGCTCCCCTCACCGCCAACAGCGGCCATCAGGGGACCGCGATGGCTCTCGCGCCACTCGCCCACGTGCTCTACAGCCGAGTCATGAGAATTGATCCGGCCGATCCGCAGTGGAGCGACCGCGACCGGTTCATCCTGTCCGCGGGCCACGCATCCATCCTCCAGTACAGCCTGTTGATGCTGAGCGGTCTCGGTCTCGAAGTCGATGATCTTCGCGCGTTCCGGTCGCTTGGCTCGCTCACCCCGGGCCACCCAGAGGCCGGTCACACTCCTGGAGTCGAGGTGACCACCGGACCGCTCGGGCAGGGGTTCGCCAACGCCGTAGGTATGGCTCTCGCCGAGCGCCTTCAACGGGAGCGATTCGGTGCGGAAGCCGTCTCGCATCACACCTGGGTGATCGCCGGAGATGGTTGCTTGATGGAGGGTGTGAGCCACGAGGCGGCCTCGCTCGCCGGCCATCTCGGACTCGACCGCCTCATCTGCGTGTTCGACGACAACCGGATCACCATCGATGGTGGCACCGCCCTCGCCTGCGATGACGACGTGAGTGCGCGATTCGGCGCCTACGGATGGAGGGTGCTCGAACTCGGCGATATCGGAGAGGACCTCGACGCGCTCGAGGCCGCGCTCCGCTCGGCCCGCGACGGCGACGGACGTCCGACACTGCTCGTGCTGCGAACCCATATCGGGTTCCCGTCTCCCGATCACACCGATAGCCACGCGGCTCACGGACTGGCCTTCGGCGCAGAGGACGTCGCACGCACCAAAGCGGTGCTCGGAATCCCCGATGAGCCGTTCCACGTGCCCGACGCCCTCGTTAATGCGTACCGGGCCCACACCGCGGCTCGAGCGGCAGTGTGCCGGTCGGCCTGGGAGTCCGCGAGCGCGGCGGTTCGTGCGACGCCTGAGTGGACGGCGACCTTCAATCCCTCGGTTGAGAGCCTGTCTTCGGCGCTTCCCTCATGGGAGATGGGCGCCAAGGTCGCTACTCGTAAGGCCATCCAAGCAGCCCTTGACGCCACCTCCGACCTCCTTCCCGGGCTGGTCGCAGGGTCAGCCGATCTCACGGGGAACACCGGCACCAAGGTCGCTGGGCTCGACGTGCAGTCGTCCGGCGCTCCGTCCGGCCGACAGGTGCATTACGGAGTCAGAGAGCACGCGATGGGCTCGGCAATGGTCGGTCTCGCTCTCCACGGAGGCGCGCTGCCGGTGGGAGGAACGTTCCTCGTGTTCCTCGATTACATGCGCCCGCCCGTTCGCCTTGCCGCCCTCTCGGGCGCTCAGTGCGTCTTCGTGTTCAGTCACGATTCGGTCGCGGTGGGCGAGGACGGACCGACTCATCAACCCGTCGAGCACCTCGCCACCCTCCGCGCCGTTCCGGGCCTTCACGTCATTCGACCCGCCGATGCCAACGAAACCGCGGCCGCCTGGGCCGACGCGGTCGTGAACGACGGTCCCACCGTTCTCGTGCTCTCTCGACAGGACGTCGAGGTGGTGACGGACGGCTCGGCCGTGTGCACGGGAGCCGGGACCGTGGTCGACGCTGAGTCCCCCCGGCTCGTCATCGTGGGCACCGGCGCCGAGGTCAGTCTCGCCGTTCGAGCAGCCGAGACGCTTCGTGACGCGGGGATCAACGCGCGGGTGGTCTCCATGCCCTCGTGGGACCGTTTCCGCTCCCAACCACCCGAGACCATCGCCGCTCTCCTTCCTCCGGGTGTTCCCGTGCTCTCCGTCGAAGCGGCCAGCACCTTCGGGTGGTCTGAGTGGGCCGACAGGAGCGTGGGCATCGACTCCTTCGGTGTCAGCGCTCCCGGCGGCATCGCCCTCGAGCACCTCGGCATCTCCGTCGACGCGGTGGTCGAGGCGGCCCGCCAATTGATCGGAGCGGAGCGATGACCGATCTGGCGCGACTCCACTCCGAATTCGGCCAGAGCATCTGGCTCGACAACCTCAGCCGCGACATCTTGACGAGCGGCGAACTCGATCGGTGGATCGCGCGAGGAGTGCGTGGCCTGACCTCAAACCCGACGATTTTCGCCAAGGCGATCGGTGGGTCGAACGACTACGACAGCCAGTTCTCCGGTCTCATCGGTGATGGCTTGACTGCAGAGGACGCCTACTGGGTGATGGTGGTTGACGACATCCGAGCTGCTTGCGATGCCTTCGTCGAGCTGTACCGGACCTCGGATCGCACCGATGGCTTCGTGTCGGTCGAGGTCTCCCCTGCTTTGGCCCGCGACGGCTCGGGAACTCTCGAGGCGGCCCGCGACCTGTCGGCGCGTGTCGATCGAGACAATGTGATGATCAAGATCCCTGCCACCGAGGAGTGCCTTGGCTCGATCCGAGGCGCGATCCGAGCCGGAATCTCGGTCAACACCACGCTGATCTTCGGCATCGAGCGTTATGCAGCGGTCGCGGAGGCATACATCTCCGGGCTGGAGGATCGAGTCGCCGATGGATTCGATGATCTGTCCGACGTCGCCGGGGTGGCCAGCTTCTTCATCTCCCGGGTCGACACAGAGGTCGATCGTCGACTCGATCCCGACTCCGCCCTGCTCGGAGCTGCCGCCCTCGCCCAGGCCCGGATGGCCTACCGCGTGTTTGGCGAGCTGTTCTCCGGAGAGCGGTGGGCGCGCCTCGTCGGCCTTGGAGCGCGAGCGCAACGTCCGCTCTGGGCGAGCACGGGAACGAAAAATCCGGCCTACTCGGATGTCTGCTATGTCGATGGGCTCATCGGACCCGACACGGTCAACACGGTGCCGGAGTCGACACTC
>Ga0222718_10005693_pt1 | contig 10046 bp, 27 predicted proteins | sample C33_27DmetaG_FD_165045 | JGI IMG/M metagenome (GOLD analysis project Ga0222718, IMG submission 165045) | Estuarine water microbial communities from San Francisco Bay, California, United States - C33_27D | ecosystem: Environmental > Aquatic > Marine > Unclassified | place: USA: California... | reverse complement strand
ATCACCGACTTTAGCCACCACAATGTGAGACTTAGTAGGATGATTGGGAGTACGCTTGGGTTGGTTGTAACCACTTACTCCTGCTCGTTTTAATCTGCTGTCTGCTTTACCACCTTTAGCCATTCTATACTTAGCAGTCTTTTCTGCAATCTTTTCTGGTTGAGGTACATGTTGTTTACCTTTTTTGTTACCTTCAGCTTTTGCTGCGTTGGTTGCAGCTTTTTCTGAAGAACTTAATTCTTTCCAAGCTTTATCAGGTAAGTATCTTTTTTTACCTTGACTTTCAGAACCATCAGAGGTTCTCCACTTTTGTTTACCCCATTCGACTAATGCCTTTTGAGCTTTCTTTAACAGTGACATTACTTGTATCCTCCACCAGCTTTTTTATAAGCTTTGGCTAACATTTGTGCTTTACGTGCAGACCACTGACCAGCTTTACCGCCTTTGGTTCCTGCTTTGATACGTTGAAATATTCTTTTACGTAATCTGGGCTTGGTATAGTTACCTGCTTCGTTTACTTTTGATTTAGCTTTACCACCTTTTCTAAACTGTAATCGTTCTAATAACATTAGTGTATTGTCCTGTCTTCTTCTTTAGGGATAGTATTAAGATGTTCTTGTTCTAACTCATCATCCACATAAATGCTGTCTAACTCACCCACAACCACCAAATGATTCTGGGCTGCAGCTATCTCTGCTTTTTCATAAGACGTAGCAATAATGTTAGGACCTGCAAAGGTTGTCCCGTAGGCTTCGATCTCAGTCAGAAATATCTTCATAATCTCCTTCAGTAATGTCAATCGCCTTTTTCTCTGGAAGAATAAAGATACCTCCTCCTGTATTATGATTAACATCTATTCTATCTGTCTTACTAACCCCTACACGATCTAGTATCGTCTGTGCAGCTTGTAGCTTATAGTTGGCTTGAGGTATCGGCTTATCCGACTTCAAAACCTCTATAATCTTGAACGCTGCTGTAGGGGCTTCCCTTGCAAGTACATTAGAGGCTAAATCTACTACTTCTTCTTTTAAACTTTTAAGTACTTGATAGTGATTGCCTGAGTAACCTGCAAGTTCGGCTGACTTTTTAAAGTCTCCTCCTGTATCTACGAGGTGACCTAGAAAGGCTTCTTGCTTTTCAGTAAGTTGTCTGTCCTTTGTTTCGGGTAGATAGTTATTGCTCATGTTAGTATTATAGGGTTATTTTGAAAGTTTGTCAAGCCTTATGAAGTTTTTTTACTTTATTTCGCAAATGACTTGACAAACCTCGAAAAAATGTGTACAATAGAATTGTAAGATTCCCCAGGGTTGTATATATATCTAACACCCAGTCTTACGTCACAAACTTATTCCAAATAATATAATAAACATGGCGAAACCTTTGTAAAGTTAGGGGGCTGGTTAATATCTAAACTAGCTTGAAATGTATATGTTTTATATCCCTACTACCCCCCTACCCCCGTACCTCCTGCCTACCCCCTTTAGCTATTGCCTTCACTTCGTTCAGCTCTTTAATGCAAAAAAAAATGACCCAATTTCAAAAGCTTGTAAAGCGTGGCAAAAAAACTAGCACAATTTTAAAAGTTTTACAAGCTTTTTATTTAATTTATTTTATTTGAAAAGCTTGACAAATTTGAAAAAGTCTGAACCAAATTTTACAAGCTTTTCAAGCCTTTTGAAATTTTACGAATCTGGTTATCGCCTTTAAAAATTTACATATCCCTTATAAAGTTATAATATATTATCACTAAACTTTATAAAGGTTTTATCAGTTCCCTTCTAAGCTAACCAATACTTCACCAATGCTACAGCATCTAAAAATCTTTTTAAGCTCTCACAAGCCATTCTGAACACCCTATTTTTTACTGTATATTTGTACAGTAGTCTAAAAATAAATGAGGTTTTTTTACATTTACCCCTTGCATTTCTCAATTTACTATGGTTAAATGATCTTAAGTAGTTAGGTAATTAAGCCTAATCGAAAAAAGAGGAACCATTATGAAAATGATGATTACTGATTCAACAACGAATTGGGTACCTACTTTGAGAAATGTATTTTCAAAAGATGTCCAAGAATTTGAATCTAAAAAGGGTAAGCCTTTAGAAAAACAATCTAGGAATAACCAAGAAAAATTTTTAAAAGGCTTAATGACTAAATACAATAATCGCATTATATGGAAAAGGAAAGGCTTAACAGCTTATCAATTTTCATTACATTGGGGTAAGAGTATAGTTCATCAAAATCCAGAAACTATTAACATAAGGCTAGGTAATTAATATCTAGCCTTTTTTAATGCATTTATTTAAGATGTAATTAATTGAAATTATTTTTAAATAAGTGTTGACATACTTGAATGAGTATGTAATACTAGTCTTAAGTAGTTAAGGAAACTTAAACGAAAAAGGAAAAAGAGCAACGCCACGATTTGAAAAGGTTGCCATTTTATAGGGAGTGTTTTTATATGAAACATTTACTACTAGAATTAGTAGAAAAAGCTGTAAAAAAGAATGATTGGGAATACTCAATAGATTATGATTTCTATGAGACATACCAAGACTTCTCTCAAGATTTGACAAAAGTGTGCAACACTAAAAAATCAGATCAATATGTTGGGGTTAATAACCTTGACGAATGTGTGATATCTTTTAGAGAGAAACAATCTCAAGAAGATATGGGTTATATCCTATGGAGTAATTGGAATAATGGCATAGAACGAGTAGCAGATTATTCAATTAATCTTGACAACGAGTTAAAGTTATCACAAGTCTTAGAAGCTTGGGATGCTGAGCAAAGTTTGATATGAAACTAAAAACTTTTACAAAGTATCAGATAGACCCTATGATTAATTCTTGGGACTTTCATTTACCATATCTAAATGTATATGGGATTATACTTAAGCTACCGATTAAGCTTAGTATATTTATATTAACTGTTATGTATTGGAGAAAAGGATTTAACATGTTTAAAAATCCAAGTCTCCAAATATTAAAATATCGTATATCTACGATAACTTAAATGGTTGCTAGTCCATTAAAGGAGGTCAAACTAGATAATGTCTAATAAATTAGGCTATGAATAAATAGAAAACATTATTTATTTTAATAAGATCAAAACAATATATGGTGATCGGAAAAAATGTTAAGGTTGCTATGCCCTTAGTGATAGGTCTGCTAAAGTAGAGGGTAGATTGTAAAGCATAGCTATTTTAAACGAGGTAAAATATGGGATATAAATTATTAAGCGTAAACTCTAATCCTAAAATAGATAAGAGTAACAAAGTATCTAGCAAGTATTGGTCTTGCATTATGCACTTGAGACCAGTAAGCACAAAGATATGTCCATATCAAGACATAGCCAAGTGCAAGGATGCTTGTTTAAATACTGCTGGACTTGGTGGAGTGTATCCAAGTATCCAAAAGGCTAGGCAAAAGAAGACCGATCTATTCTTAAATGATAGAGACGAATTTATGCAACAGCTAGTCAAGGATATCAATACATTCATCCGAGCCTGTCAGCGTAAGGACAAGCGACCAGCAATAAGATTAAATGGGACTAGTGATATTCAATGGGAGTACATAGAGATTGATGGATACGATAACATCTTTGCCATGTTTCCAGATGTACAGTTCTATGACTATACCAAGATACCAACGAGGAAGATAGATCACATACCGAACTATCACTTGACATGGAGCTACAGCGAAGCCAATGACAAGTATGCCAAGATGTTTGACAAAGTACCGAACAACAAAGCAGTAGTGTTCAAGAATAAAATACTACCGAGTATGTTCAAGGGACTAAAAGTTATTGATGGGGATACCCATGATATGAGATTTCTAGACGAACCTAATAGCGTGGTTGGTCTGAAAGCGAAGGGCAAAGCTAGACAAGATACGTCTGGATTTGTAATTAATGTAATACAATTAGCGTAAAGCTAGGAGTGAATGATATGATAAAGAAATTTATTGATAAAGATGATGGTAGAAAAATATTTTATCACTTTAACTTTTTTGGAGTTAAGTTTAGATTAGCTGTAAAAACTGATAGAGCATTTAAAATAAAACCAAGCAACGAGAACTATAAGAAAAGAACTTATTTGATACCTAATCGTATCTACTATACAAAGATGGGTTATTCTTATGATGGTAAAAACTTATACACTTTGACTAAGTAAAATGGTTAGAGTATATTTAGATACACCAAACCTTACAGGTGGGGTTGAGATAGCAACATTCACAGATGAAAAATACTATGATGTTTGTTGGCGACAGCTAGAAAAACTAGCAGAGCAAGAAGGATATATAATAACTGAATCTATAACAGAGGAATAAACTATGCAAAGAACCAAACTAGATCAAATAGTAGACGATTACTATGAGGATGCTGAGATCATAGATACAAATCCAGAGAGTAAATACTTTGGAGACGATCACAACGCACAACAATTAGAGAGACACTTTGACGATTGTCTTGATGAGGGTATGAGTATTGAGGAAGCTGAGATTGAAGCACAGCGTAGATTTCAGGAGAGTGGAATATAATATTACACAACTGTCACAATGATGTCACACAAATGACACATTGATATGATAGGATATGTTTTGTAGTTAGGAGTGAGCCTTTGTAAAATCCCACTGGTCTGCTTATCGGTCTGAAGTGCGAGTTAAGGATAAAAGTAAATGAGAACTAAACCACCATGCACTAACTACAAATTGTCCGAGGAACTATCTGCGAGTTTCACAATGATTGTTGCAACAGTCGTGGAACTAAAGAGGAGAAGGACAAACACTCACCAGACCCTAGAGTGTGAGTATAAAGCTAGGATAGGGGTAGGTTGGTAGTCCTACACAAAAAACTACCACCTAATTTTAAATAAGGAGAAATGATATGATAACACTAGAAGATATATATGATGTTGTAAGAGACAACGAGAAAAAACTAGACAAGATATTAGAATTATTAGAGGAGGATAAAGATGAGTAATACAATAAACGATATGATACTAGAAAACTTATTTGATCATGTCTTAGACCAAGACCAAAAAGGTTTACTAGATGATGAGATCAAAGAGATAGCACAAGATCAAGGGCTAGACATTCATAACGATAGGGATGAGCTACTTGAAATAATTACTAATAGAATTTTTGAATTGAAATATGATTAAAGGAGAACGAAGATGAGTAAAGTATTTAGAGAATGGTTTGATACTGTTGACAAGAACAGTCAAGAGTGGTTAGACTTTGTTAAACAACAAGAGCAAGATGATGAAATGTCTGCTCAAATATTGGAGGATATGGATAATGGAAATTAAATTACAAATGGGTGCCAAGACTTTTGCGTGTTTGGTCTTTGAAAATATCTTTAGGTCTGGTCGTAATACAATGGACTATGCCTATGGTGTGAACGTTGATAGTATAAAAATGTATACAGACTTTACATCTGATATAGTTTTAGAACCTTATGAAGCTGAGAAACTACACAGGAAATTAGAAGACTTAGTTCCTAGAGTGACTGTAGGTTTGAGAACTCAGATGAAAAAACAAATGAAAGAAATTAAATTACAGTTAGAGGATAAAGCATATGAGTTATGATAAACATGGTAGAGGTATGATCGCTGTAAACTTGGTACATAATTTTCTAATCAAGCAAGGCTATCAAGTGTTCAGCGAAGATCAAAGTCAAGGGATGGTTGACATGGTAGCCATCAATGAGGATGGAGACATGATGTTGATAGATGTGAAGGCATTGGCAAGGAGAACTGATGGTACTAAAATCAATAGAATACTTAGACCCAATCAAAAGAAACTTGAAGATGCACTCAACACTAAGATACAATTAATCTATGCTGATGTTGATACAGGTGAGATAGATTTTAATAGGAGAAAGTAATATGAAAAGAATAGAAAAAGGTACATGGCATTCCAGAGTTGAGGAAATTTTAGCCAGAGACTTTGGAAACTTGTACAGTAAATTGACAAGTGTAACGCAACAAATGTTGCTAGATTCTACCCATGCTTATGTCGTAACTAGGAGAGACTTAGATTCTCTATCAGATGTAGACATAATTATGCTTGTAGAAGAGCATGTGGCTTCGTGTATTGCACGTTCTTTTAACTACTAAGGGTATGCCCTACCTTTTAACTAACCCTATGCTTAGAAACGAGTACAGTAAGCCACTATTTTTTGGAGAACCATGCTAGAATTGTATATATTTTGTAAACTTTTATTATTATATTGGTTGTCAAGATAACATGAATGTCACATGATTTGACTTTTGATTTTATTTGTGATATAATCTTATACATATTATAACATTAATGAAATTAATAATTAATTATATTAATAATTTATATTAATATTTATAAAACTTTATAAAACTTTATAAAACTTTATAAAGGAGGATAGTAATGATTGAATATAAAAACAAAAAAGTAACACCAAAAGTGTTTGCTAAACATATAATATCTGATGAACTTATGAAAATATTTGATAGGTTAAAACATAATCCACAAGATATAAATCCTAATTGGCAGTACTTAACTTCCAAAGAAGAAGATACTGTGTTAGATCAAGTGAGTTTGTTTGAAGACAGGATTCATAAGTTGTTGGGTGTTAAGTTTAAAAGTATTACAAGCAGTAATACCTATGAAAAATATATATAGGAGGTAGAACTATGGAATTTATGTTAGTCGTAATAGGTATGGTTTTGTTGTTATCAATGACAACCTTGTACATGTACTTGGTGGGTGAAGATAAGATAGAACCATTCATACCACCACAATCACAGCGTGGAAACTTTTGGGATGCAGAGACTAAAGAGTTTTATAAGTGGGATGAGTTAATGGAACTTAAAAAAGAAAGGGAGGAACAAAATGACACAACACAGTGATGCAGTTGAACAGCAAAGAGAGATACTTGAATTAGAAAAACAAGCCAAGCGAGTTGTAGGTATTGACACCAGATACAAAGATGGGTTATGGTATAAACAAACAGTTGACTATGCAGATGGTCGAAGGGTTACAGAGTACAGAGACAAACGCAGAGCAACGATAGAGGAGAATAGATATGGCGAAGACGTGGACTAAAAGTACATACACTTCTGCAACACAAGGCAGAGGTAAGAAGACAAGTCAAGGTAGAGGTAATGTTGGCACAGCTACCATGAACAAAAGTAAGAAAGCCAACTTAAAAAAATATAGAGGGCAAGGCAAATGAGTATAGAAGAATTTAATAAAAAACTAAAAGAAAAACTTGAAGACAAGTTTGGTAAAGAATATGTTAATAACAAAATTGTTATCATGGGATTAGATGATGATGAGGAGGAAGAATGAACGAGAAACAAATAACAATTAAAATTCCAGCAAGACATTTGGAATGGATTAAAAAGAACTATCGTAAATCTAAAAGTGGTGTTACTAGTTTGTTTGAATATGGTGGTATAGATATACAAGAGGTACATGCCATAGCAGACTTACTGTATCATCTTAACGAAGCATTTAAAATCGAGGATAAGTAGTGAACATATTTTATTTTAACGAATGTCCGGTTGAATCAGCACGAGCACAACCAGATAAGATGCTAGTCAAGATGCCACTTGAAACAGCACAGATGTTATGCACAGCACACCGAGAACTTGATGGTGATGAGTGGGCAGACAAGCAAGGACTTTACAAAGCTGCATACAAGAATCATCCTTGTACTATCTGGGCTAGAGAATCTAGCTCTAACTATCAATGGTTGTATCGGCACTTTGTAGCCTTGTCCATTGAGTACAGTTACAGATATGGTAGGTCGCATTTAAGTTTTGATAAACTATCAACACCTCTTATGCAACTACCACTTAATATAAACATTGGTGATATGACACCATTAGCACAGGCTATGCCGGAGGAGTATAAACACAATGACCCAATCGTTGCATATCGTAGATATGTAATAAATGAAAAACACTATGCCAAGTGGGAACAGAACAGAGCTAAACCTACATGGTGGACTACACAGGAGGTAGCATAAAATGAAATTTAAAATAATATTTGGAGCAGTAATGATAGCAATGATGGTTGCTATGGTTAGCTCAGTCAACATCACAGTGGATAACATATCTGAAAACAAAGCAGGACTTACAAGGTTAAACAAATCTTTCCTGTCTCTCAGCGAAGAGTTCGAAAGCGTAAATAGAAATGCAGACTTGATACAGTCTACCAGAGAAAGCTATCGTAATTCTTTGGTTGAGTTATCAGATCGAGTATCTCTTATGGAAGAAACTAACTCAGAGATTTATAGAATCTTAAATGATTTAGATGAACGCTTAAACAAACCACCGGTTGCAACTGTGGTTATTGAAAAGTATATAGAACCAGAGCCTGTTGAGGAGTTAGGTGTAAATGCTGGACTAGGTGTACTCACAGGTACACAAGTTTTAGGACAGCCAGAGATACTACCAGAGCCAGAGCCAGAGGTAATGACATGTCCAAAGGTTAAGTCAGTTAAACCTTATAGCGATTACATTGAAAACATTACAATCAAAAGAACATTAAAGTTTACTGTGATCTATGATTTGTTTGAAGGTAATGTTGTTAATGTTCAATACGATGGTAAGTTACCTAACAAAGTTAAACAAGCTACACTTAATTACGTCATGGATTTAGAGTTTGATAATCCGGTGACTATGACAGGGTGTACATTACCTTTCACAATTAACATTTAGGGGTTGCTTTTTATAGTAACTTGTGTTATAATACAAGCTTATTAAGATGAACTACTTAGCAGAAAGAGATCAATATAATACAGAGATACTTACTCGTGATGAGTACAGAAAGTTTGGATTGTATATGACGGAACACTACCCAACTGTCGGGCATGTGGTGGAGAAGTTAGACGATACCTTTAAGGTACGACTTGACGATACTGCACTAACATTTTGGGAAGAGATACTCGATGCTATTAGGGATTAATACGAAGGTATATTATAAGAAATTTTGCCCTCCTTTATTTAACTTATAATATTTACAAGTTTCCGGTCTTGTGCCACTCTAAAACCGGCTTAACTTTTTTAACTAAACACTTTACTTTTATACAAAAGTATGATATAATGTGTGCACTTAATACAAACCGATGGAGGAAATAATATGTATGAGTATGTAAAAGGTAAGGCAATGTGGGCTAATATCACATCGCCAAACACGAGGTTTCAACCTCACAAGTATGGGTTGACTGTTCTTACAGACCCTGAGACTGCATCTAAACTTGAAGGCATAGGTCTTAATCAAGTTAGAGACAGATCAGGACAGCCTAAGTATGATGAACCGGCATTTACTTTCAGCAAGAGAGCTACAAGAAATGATGGTACTGCAAACGCTGCACCTAAACTTGTTGACAATGATGGTGCTGATCTAGATGTTAGCGTAGGTAACGGTTCAGAAGTTGTTGTCAAGATCAAACCTTACAAGAATGATTATGGTCAGTTCGCTGAACTCATGGCTGTAAAGGTTGAGAACTTGGTAGAGTATGTCGAAGGTGAATCAGATAACGAGGAATTTTAAATGATTATTACTATTAATAATGACGATGGTACTACTGCTTATGATGTTAATAAGATTAGTGATGATGTCGTTAAACAAGAATCCACTGTTATCGTGCAGAAGGTTGGTACATTGCAGGTAGTTATCGAAGCTTTAGACTTTGCAAGTCGCACACATCGTGCAAACTTAGAAGAGTTGCTTAAAGCGAGAGACGAAGCAATCGTAGAACCTGAAGAAGATTCAGAGGAAGATACCAAAGAAACAACATAGTCTGTGAGGAGGGCTAACATGAATGAGAAAACTTGGGATAAGTTGAAACAACCCTGCCCACTTTGTCCAAGCAGTGATGCTGTAGGAGTCAACGAAGATGGCTCGGCAAAGTGTTTCAGTTGTGGAGAATTTATGCCTAACTATGAACAAGCATGTAACGGAAAAACTATGACAACATCACAAACAATTCAAACCAAACAACCTGACAATGTAACTGAGGGTAGCTTCATTGCATTGACAGACAGAAAAATATCT
>Ga0222718_10005692_pt1 | contig 10047 bp, 11 predicted proteins | sample C33_27DmetaG_FD_165045 | JGI IMG/M metagenome (GOLD analysis project Ga0222718, IMG submission 165045) | Estuarine water microbial communities from San Francisco Bay, California, United States - C33_27D | ecosystem: Environmental > Aquatic > Marine > Unclassified | place: USA: California... | reverse complement strand
AGTATGGAAGATGGTGATCAACGAATGGGTCTAATTAATGAATCTGTATATGGTAGTTATGGTATGGTTTGTAATGGACAAGCTACTGTAAAAAGGAAAAAAGGTGGGCACAGCTATTCAGTAGAAACTAACGATGGTAAGAAGATGATTGGAGGTCAGTTTGAACGGGGGCAGTTAGTTGTTGATGTTGCAGCATCAAGTCTAGGCGCACAAAGAGGAGACAGAAGTTCTAAGTCTAAGCCAAAACGAGAAGACTCTTCGTTGTTTGTTACCTTCCTAAGAGGCCAACAAGAATTATTAGAAAAGCTTATGCGTCAAACCAGTGCTGGTCCCAACTCTTAAGTATATCTTCAAACATATAGATTCTGTAAGATTTATTCTTGTGAATCTCAACATACTTAAGCTCCATACCGAACACAGTATCATAGGGCACGATAGCTAAAGTTGGCTGGCGATCTTGTTTAAATATCACCATGGGGAGACGCCCACATTTTTGTGAGTCTTTTTCACATTGATCTACAAACTTCCAAAAATCTGAGCTATGATTATATAAACTATATAAGTTTTGATTATTGTATCCTTTTTTACATTCAATACAGAATTTAAATTTTTGTGGAGTTATTAAATCTCCATATATTTTAAGGTGATCTGGGAGGCTGTGGGTCGTCGCAAACGCACCAGACCCAGGACTTCTTGAAAATTCTTCGGTCTTGAATCTATCATTCAACAGTTTGGCAACCTGCCTCTCGAACGTGTTACCTTTGGTCCTGCTGTTCTTGCGCTTAGGTTTTTTGCGAAGCATACTTAAATCGTAATTATCGTTCATTTCTTTAACCCTCGCACTATAATAGAGCATTCACATGTCTAAGGACTTAAAATTCGCTTTCCACCCTGAGGGATGGAAAATTAAAATTGATTATCGGAGTAAAAACAGAATGAAATTCCAACTCAAGCTTAACCAAGAAGAGGCTGAGGCATTCCGCAATTTTGCGAATGCTGTGAAGCCCCACGAACTTGGGATGACCGATTTTGTTCGGTCCCTTTTCTTCCATGGAATCCGTGCTCTTGAGCAGGAGCTTACCCAGAACATGGTAAAGCACATGGAAGAGAATCGTGAAACCTATGAGGCATCGGGCTTTAGCTTTGATGATGATGGGAAGCTCGTCGGTGTAGACGAAGCTACCGCGAGCGGGACCGTAGAAGTTGTTGAAGAATGAGATACATACCAGTCTTTATCAAGACTGAGAATCAACTAAATAAGATTCTCAGGAATCAAAAGAAGAGTAGAACTGATATGGGCGTGCTGTTCGTCTCCCTGTGGGATGAGCAGTCAGAGGCTCTAATCAAAGAAGTTCGCAAGATGAAAGAGGATTCGCCACCCCCAGGACATGGAAAGCCTCTGTATGTTGTGAACAGCTTTATGATGCCTCATGCCTTTGTCATTTTTAAGACGACAAAGATCCCTCACCTTGTGCAATTCAAGAAGGGAGTTATGGAATCAGAAGACTACCTCGGAAAGATTTACGAGGAACTTGGTCTCTGATCTCCAAAGGTATTCGAATACTCATCAATCTTGCTCTCATACCTTTTGTTCTTAGTGTATAAGAGCTTGAGATTGTTCACGATGACGGTTGTAAAGTAGTTGAAAGCTGATCCTTTTGATGGCTTGAAATTTTTCAGTGTCTTTAGGATCAACAGGAAACACTCCTGCTTCGCGTCATCCTTGTCGATCTTAAATTTAAAGCTTTCGATGATGTTCGTGATTAATAGATCAAATAGTCCCATCAGTTCATCTTCATACTCAGCGTGGTTTTGAAGATACAGTGGGATGATTTCTTCAAATCTTTTATTATCTATGTAATGCACTTTTTTGCCCATAATCTATAATAGACAGATGCGTGAACTTCAAAACATCTACTCAGGTCTTAAACCTAGCTGTGAGAATGAGTTGTGCGACGGCTGCACTATTCTGACGCAGAGTAAACCACAGTATGCCCACATGGACTATGAGGATCTGCCTCAATCAGATGTGCTGGTGCTGGGCGACTCGTTCCGCAGTAAGTATGGAATGCTGGAATCGTTCTCCAAGAAGGAGCGCGAGCTAATCAAGTCTATTTACCCAGGTGATAATCTGGTTTTCTCGTCCTCGGTTAAGTGTCCAAGCGTGAAGGAAGCGGATATGACTCCTAACAACATGACACTATGCCGCCAGCACCTAGAAGCCACCATAGACAAGGTGAAGCCGCGCCTTGTCCTTGCATGTGGCAACTTGGCTATGAAGATGCTGATCAAGAAAAGTGGCATCATGGATAAGAGAGGTTCGTCATATGAGTTTACTACTGGCAGTGGGCATCTTTGCGTCGTTGTTCCTATCTATCACCCTTATGCGGTACTTAAGGAACCTCGCCACAGATATCTTTTCGAGACGGATATCAAGAATGCATACGAGAAGTATGTCCTTGGCGAAGTCTCAGAGAAGAAGTTCTCTTACAAGGTTGTCGAAACCGAAGATGAACTACAGGAATTGGTCAATCAATTATTTGACACCACTGAACCCGTCGCGGCTGACATCGAAACGACAGGACTGAACTTCCGAAAGGATAAGGTCATGTCTATCGCATTCTCCTGTGGCGATCAGACTTGGGTTATTCCCCTGGAGCACAAGGACTCTGTTTTCAGGGATATGCCTGAGGGGTGGGACGCAGTACGAAAGATTCTAGGCAATCCTAAGAACATCAAGATCTTCCACAATGCCAAGTTCGATGTTAAGTTTTTGCTGAATAACAACGTGAAGGTTGTCAACATCTGGGACACTAAGATTGCACACCACCTTATCAACGAGACTGCTCCCAAGGGTCTTATGGATCTCGTTAAACTATACTTCGCTGACGAACTGGAGAACCTGTAATGCTTACTGTCAAGAACCCGAAGACTTTTGATTGGGCTAACATGGATCTGTCAGACTGCTGTGAGGGCAACGCTGCGGATACATACTTTACTCTCAAGCTTTACAACCTTATCCAAGACAAGCTTGAGAATCTGGGTATGAACAAAATTATCAATTCGCTGATCATGCCGTCACTCGATACGTTCTCGCAGATGGAGTATGAAGGTATGCAAGTTAGCGAGGAGAAGTTGAAGACGGTTGGCCGTCAGCTTCGGGCGTCTAATATTGATGAAGAGGATCGTCTATACATGCATGATGAGGTAAAGGTAACTGACAACCTCTCTTCAAATAATGACCTGATTGAGATATTATATACGAGAGAGGGCGGCTTCGAGCTATATCCTCCTGACCGCACGCCGAAGGGAACTCCCTCGGTGTCTGCACCTACACTTAAACTACTTCTCGATCAGATCGAAGAGGAGCTATCCAACCGTGGGTAAATGGGATCACAGAGACGAAGGTAAAAGGATCAGCCAGTCTGTTATTCAGGACAAGACTACCGATCAGCTAAAGAACTGCCAAAGCTTTCTTAAAGGTCTTCTAGGGCTTCGCAAGTCGGAGAAGCTAACTAAGACTTATATTGAAGGAACTAAGAAAGCTATCGAATATAACGGGACCAACAGAGTCTTCGTAGATTATCGTTTCGATGGGACGGCTACTGGCCGTTTGTCGTGCGCTGCCTATAACGCACAGAAGGCCATGGGTGTTTCCTTCCACACTCTCCCCAGAGATACTGACAACAACATCCGTAGTCTATTCGACTGCCCAGAGGGGTACTGCTTTATCACGGTAGACTACGCAGCTATGGAGCTACGTGTCCTGGCACATATTGCTAAGGACGGGAACATGCAGAAAGCATTCTCTGAAGGTGCTGACTTGCATACTTACACCGCTCGTATGCTTTTCAATAAGCAGGACATTAGCAAGGAAGAACGTCAGATCGCAAAGGCTATCTCGTTCTTGATCGCTTATGGAGGTGGTGCATTTAACTTGGCTGAGACCACTGGTATCAGTGTCGCACAGGCCAAGAAGATTATTGGTAACTATCAAAATGTGTACCCCGCCATCTTCGAATACATGGATTTCGTCGAGAAGTTCATCAAGCAGAACAGATATGCTTATACTATTTTTGGTCGTCGTCGTAACCTACCTGACATTAGCTCGAAGGATTATTCAGTTGTCAATCGAGCAGCGCGTCAAGGTCTAAACTTCACGATCCAGTCTACGGCATCGGACATTCTTCTGTGTGGACTACTAGGTACAGAGGAAGTATTGAGAGAGCAAGGTATTGATGCCCGTGTCTGTGCTACTGTCCACGATAGTATTGAACTTATCTGCAACAAGAAAGATATCAAGGCGTGTCTTGAGATTGTTCATGACCAATTAGTAAACTATCCATTTATCAAGAAACACTTTAATATTCACTTCGATGTTCCCCTCAAGATCGACGCTGAGGTAGGCTTCTCTTTTGGTGATGGTGTTGAGGTTGATTACAAAAACGGTATACCACAGAATTTATCAGAGATTGATTCGTATTTAGCTGACAGGAGCAACTATTATGGATAATATGACAAACGATAAGATCAACGTCTTGGACTACGGGTCCGTCAAGCTACTAAACCATACCAACAATGGGGATCTCCTTGTAGTAAATGCTGCAAGGTGTTCTTTCGACAAGGAGCATAAAGAATTTGACTACGAAAAGGATACAAAGCTTATCAACTATCTGGCGAGAGAGAAACATGTTCTGCCTTTTCGCCATCCTGTGGCTACTCTACGCATTGACTGCCCTATTTTTGTACTACGGCAACTAGGCAAGCACCAAGTTGGTTTCTCTTGGAGTGAAGTTAGCCGCCGTTATGTCAAGGGTATGCCCTGGTATCACACCCCAGATCAAGATCAGTTTCGACGAGCAGCAGATAATGTAAAGCAGGGCAGCAGCGATCAACCTCTTCCAGAGGATATTGCTGATGATTTGTGGAATGAGATGGACGAGTTGTATGGGCTGGCAGACTACCTGTATAACAAGATGCTAGATGAGGGACTGTGTCCCGAACAGGCACGCATGGTCTTACCTCAATCTATGTTTACCACTACTGTTGTAACTGGTACACTTCTTGGGTGGCACCATCTTTGGAAGCTACGGACTGAGGCACACACTCAGCTAGAGACTAGACAATACGCACACGCCATTGGTGGTATTATGCAAGAGATCTTCCCCGAAAGTTGGACTGCCCTATGCGAACACTCGTAATTACTGATCTGCATCTGAACGCTCGAATCAGAGGTCTGCTAGGTGCTCAACAGGAATGCGTGAAGAGGATTGTTAGGGAGGAGAAACCTGATGATGTGATCATCATGGGTGATGTATTCATGCATCGCAAACCCTCCCCCTCTTCTCTTCTCGCATTCAAGAGGATTCTAGATTATATCACTTCCAAGGGTATTAAGGTTACTGTTCTTCGTGGTAATCACGATAGCGAAACCAAAGCTGATGACGGTGTGACAGCCCTTAGTGTATACGACTACCCCAGCGTAGATATTGTCACACAAGCAAAACTTGATCCAATTAATAAGCGGGCATACATTCCGCACTATGAAAATGAAGACACTATTATTAAATTCTTGGAAACTGTTCCTAACGATTATACGGCTTTCGGTCACTTTGGCTACGATGGTTGTCTTAATTCCGTTGGCGACGCTGACTTTGCTCTTGGGCTTAACCACTTTCAGTGTAACACTTTGCTGGGCCACATTCATGGTTTTCGCGAGAGACAAGGAGGAACGGAAACGATTCCAACGCGAGTCATATGTCTCGGTACCCCTTACACGACAAACTATGGAGAGGCTTTTAAAGAAAACTACTACGCAATAATTGACGAAAATGGAATTCACTTTAAGGAAGTTACTCACGGTCCTCGTCACTTAGTTTACAGTGCTAAGAATGTAGAAGACAATCTAGATACAATTAACAATCTAGATTACTTTACGTTCCTGCGCGTCATAAAGCATGATGAAAGTGATGAAGTGAACCTGGACTCCGTGAAGGTTGCTCACCTGGATATTAAGTATGCACCAGTCTTCGATGAGGACGAAGTGTCTACCTACAAGCCTAGTCGTGATTTGTTTTCTATCAATGACGTAATCATTGAAGATTATGTGAAGGAAGCAATTAGCACGATTCCCACAGAAAAGATAATGGAGGGCTATAGGCTTCTACAAGATGAAAATTGAGAAAATAAAAATTCAAAATTTCTACTCCTTCAAACAAGCAGAGGTTGCTGTAAAAAACTATAGTGGTCTCACAGTAATAAAAGGAAAGAATGAAGACACTGGAGGATCAAATGGGTCTGGTAAGAGTGTCTTGGTTGAGGCAATATATTTTGGGCTAACTGGTAAGACTATCAGAAAGAGCACAGAAGATAGTCTGGTTAATAATCAGGAAAAGAAGAAGTGTGTGATAGAGGTGCAGATCTCTCACAAAGGATCTTCCGTCGTTATTACCCGCCAGAAGAAACCCACTAAGCTATCGTTTTTTGTAGATGGAGAGGATTTAACAAAGGATTCTGTTGCCACTACACAAGCTGCGATTGATAATTACTTGAACATCAATCACAAAGTTCTCTTGGCTTCTATGTTCTTTGGCCAGTCTAACGATACCAGCTTTCTGGAATGCACTCCCGATGACAAAAGAACGATCATTAGAAATTTTCTGAATCTAGATGATCTATTCAACATGCGGGATAGAATTAAGACTCACAAGTCTAGCTTCTACCAAACCATGAAAGAGCGTGATGCTGTAGTTGCAGAGCACACCAAGACTATCAAAGGTATCGAAAAGAAGCTAAGAGAAATCGAGGAAGGCAAGAAAGAGTATGATGAATACCCAGAAGAAGTACTTAGCCTTTCCCTAGAGAAGATCTTGGCTATGGAAGAGCGTGAACGCGAGCTAGATGAAAGTGTTAAAATACAGAAAAAGACTCTTGCTGCTCTCAAGAGACACGCAGAATATTTAAAAAAAGAACCAAAGGACTTCGATGTCTGTCCGACTTGCGGAGCAGAAAAACCTGTAGAGTTCAACCAAGAAGAACATGACGATGATGTTCGATTAACTGAGCACAATATTAAGGAGTGCGAGTATGCTATTGCATCAGTAAAGAATATTAGAAAAGCTCCTCCCATATCTTCGGCAGAGTTTGCCAGTATACAGGGCTACAAAGATTTGTGCAGAGATGAAGACACTTATGTCTCTATGATTGCCGAACTCAAGGAAGCCATTGATACGTGCAATCAGGAGAAGGGTGAGAACAAAACATGGTATGATATCATGCGATTCTGGGAGAAAGCTTTCTCTGAGCAAGGTATCATCAAGTATATTGTCCGTAACGTATTAAGTTATTTTAATTCTAGATGTAACTTTTATCTGTCATACTTAACAAACTCTAAGTATTTCATAGAATTCAATGAAGAATTAGTAGAAAAAATTGAAACCGAAAAGCATCTAGTGCCGTATATAAGTCTGTCTGGTGGTGAGAAGAGAAAAATCAACCTCGCAGTCACGCTAGGTTTGAAGGATCTCTTGCTTCTCACAGACAAGACTCACTTAGACTTGCTTTTCTTTGATGAGGTAGCAGAGAACATTGACGAAGAAGGTATCTACGGACTCTACAGTCTGCTACAAGAAATCAAGAAGAGTAAGTCTATTTTTATCATCACTCACAACAAGTATTTAAAGACGTTGCTTGATTCCTCGCCGCGTCTGTCTATCATTAAGCACCAAGGAATATCTAGAATAAAGGAGTAATCACATGGCTAATGTAAACCTAAGCCCTCTAGGGCAAGAAATTTTTGAGACGAGATACGCCTATCCTGGCGAAACGAAATGGGCTGACCGCGCTAAGGTCATCGCTAAGACGATGGCTTCTGCTGAACCTGATGAAGAAAAGGAGCGCACTGAGAAGGCGTTCTATGAAGTTGTAGGGTCTGGTGATTTTATTCCTGGTGGTCGTATTATTTTTGGTGCTGGTCGTAACCGTGGCCGTCACAACATGCTGAACTGCTATGTGATTATTCCTGAGGATACCGTAGATTCTATTGGTCAAACGGTGTCGGACATGTACAAGATTTCCTGTGCGGGGGGTGGTGTTGGTTTCAATGTGTCGAAGATTCGTCCTCGTGGTGACCACATCGGCAGCGTGAAGAACTCGGCTCCTGGTTCTGTGTCTGTCCTACAGATGATTAACGAAGTTGGTGAGCACGTTCGCGCAGGCAAGAACCGCCGCACGGCACTCATGGGTATCCTCAATGTAACTCACCCAGACCTTCTTGAGTTCCTGTCCGTGAAGTTAGATCAAGGCCAACTTAATAACTTTAACATCTCGGTTGCTATCACCAATCGTTTTGTTGAAGCTGTTGAGCTTAATGAGGACTGGTTCTTCACGTTCAACAACAAGGAATACCACTCGTATGAGATGGCTCGAACGGGCTACGACTCGGAAGGTAACGTAACTGGCGTAACTACGATCAGTGTTATCGGTCTGGATGAAGATGATGCTCTTGAGCGTGCGAAGAACTTCCACAAGGTTGGTTGGACTGACACGTTTGAAATGATCGGCAAGAAGGACATCAAGGCGCGTGATCTGTGGAACATGATCTGGAAGAACTCGGTGGAGTCTGGTGATCCTGGCATCTACAACATCGACCTTGCTAATTCCTACACCAACGTATCTTACTTTGAAGACCTCGCCAGCACTAACCCGTGTGGTGAGATTTCGCTTCCTAGCTACGGAAACTGCTGTCTTGGCAACGTCAACCTGAGTAACATGGTTCTTGAAGATGGTTCCGATGTGGATTGGAAGCGTCTTGCGAAGACTGTTCGCACGGGTATTCGTTTCCTTGATAACGTCCTGACCATCAACACGTTCCCCACTGACAAGTGTAAGGAAGTTGCGGAGAAGTCTCGTAGAATTGGCCTTGGTGTGACTGGCCTACACTACATGCTTATTCAACTCAACATCCCATACGGCAGTGAGAAGTGTCTTGAGTTCCTTGAGAGACTGTTCTCTACCATTAGAGATGAGGCATACAAGATGTCGGTGTATCTTGCACGCGACAAGTCGCCCTTCTCCGAATTTGATTCCAAGAAGTACCTGAATGAAGAATTTGCTAAGACGCTCCCTGCGCGTATCCGAATGCTTATCAAGAAGCATGGTATCAGAAACGCTGTCATGCTCACCATCCCACCCTGTGGCACGATCTCGATGCTCCACGGCACCTCTAGCGGTATTGAGCCTATCTTCGCCGCTATGTACAACCGCAGATGGCGCAGTGCTAACATTTGGAAGGAGCAGCTAGTTGTTGATCCCCTATTCCAAAAGTTTTACGATGAGGGTAAGCCCTTGGATGCCTTTGTCGGAGCCTATGATGTGGCCCCCGACGAACATATCAAGGTCCAAGCCACCATCCAAAAGTACATCGACTCTTGCATTTCTAAGACGATCAACCTCCCCAGCACCTCGACCCCAGAAGAGTTCTCGCAAGCCGCTCTCGACTATGCGCCATACCTCAAGGGACTTACCGTTTATCGCGCTGGCTCAAAGGAGGGTGAACCTCTACAAGCTATCCCTTTTACGGATGAAAACATCGAGAAGTACATGAAAGTTACTCACGCTGTTGAGGTCGAAAGCGGTGAAGCTTGTTCCCTAGCTGGCGGGGACTGTGGGTCGTAGTCATGGCTTTCTACGAGTATGCATGTCATAAGTGCGAGCACATCATCGAGAAGGAGTTTCCATTTGGTCAACCCAAAAAGAAGATCAAGTGTCCTGAATGTAAGAAGATGTGCGAGCAGCACTTTGCAGGTCGAGACATCCCCGTCCATTTTAAGGGCGCGGGATGGACTGGACAAAATTCGCAAACTGGCTACAACAAGACTGGTGGCTCGGATGAAATCAACGCCAAGCTACAACAAGAAACGAAAGACAGGATGGCAGGTGGTTGGAAACAGTATGCAAAATATACTCCTCCACAGAAACTACTAGATAAGGCTAGAAAGCTAAGTGATCAGGAAGTTGCGAATAAGTTAGATGCAGCTAAAAAAATCA
>Ga0222718_10005690_pt1 | contig 10049 bp, 7 predicted proteins | sample C33_27DmetaG_FD_165045 | JGI IMG/M metagenome (GOLD analysis project Ga0222718, IMG submission 165045) | Estuarine water microbial communities from San Francisco Bay, California, United States - C33_27D | ecosystem: Environmental > Aquatic > Marine > Unclassified | place: USA: California... | reverse complement strand
TGTAGATGGGAAAATAATCTGATTGGCCATCATACTTAATATTGCTGAAGGGTGAATTTCACTATGTGTTACATTATTTTTAATAAGAGTATCTTTTGTATCTTTTGATGAGTACATTACTACACTTTCCATTTCTTGTGTATCTAAATACTCAATGATTGCTGAATTATCTATTAATTCGGCATTCTTTCCGTATAGTTCTTCAATGTGAAAAAGTTCTTCATTGTTAATATCAATATCTTTCTTACGATTTCCAAATCCCAAAAGACAATCTTTCCATGAAATTTCTTTATTCTCTAATTTTTCAAGTACATCTCCACGTTCAAAACTTATTTCATCTCCAATAATTGGAAATAATGGATGGCATGGACGACCTGCATCTGTCTGAATGAGAATTTCATTACGTTTTATATTCCAATGTATACTAATAAATGAATTAATTAGACCATTTCTACGATATAATACCAACTTATTTTTCATCTCAAGAGGGGTTATGGTTACACCAACCCATGCTCCATTAACAAAAATTTTTGTTGAATTTGCAATGTAATCTAATTTACATTCTTCTAACAATTGCATGTTGAACCCCTCCTGACGTAAATATTCAATAAATGGATATCCAGATAATCTTTTTGTAATTCTGGTCATAATTGAAATATGCTTGTGAAGACCTACATTACCTCCATCAGGAGAGTGTATTGGACATAGAATTCCCCATTGAGTACTATTAATTAAACGAGGACCGACAACCTTTGCACCATCGGCAGCGATTGGAGTGTTTGTCTTTCTTAATTGTGCATTTGTAGCAAAAAATGAAAGACGCGTTAAATCCTGAAGTGCTCCAGGTCTTTTGGTATGTGCCTCACTACCCCAATCTCCCTTAAAAGCTCTTTTAAAGCCGGTTTCAACAATCTTATTTCTAAAAATTAGGGACTGATTTTCTGGAATTAAGTTAAGAAAATCTAAATTTTGATAACTACGAGCATTTTTCTTCACAGCATAGAAATATTCTTTATCAATTTGCAAGAAAATCTCTTTCTGTTGCTTTTGATAATATTCACGAAACAAATCATATATTAATGTTCCAGAAATCTCAATTCTCTTAAAAATGTAACTATCGCGGTCTGTTGGTGGTTCTTCACCATGTTTTACGGCCAGCATGCGTTTTACAATATATCCCAAATAAAGAGCTTTTTGTTTAAAATTAAGCTCACCAATATGAGGAATAAAATAATTCATTAAAATTTGAATTGCATGTTCCAAGGTTTTACCTTTAGTTAATGAGGCAATGTATTTTAATGCTGCTTGCTGTGTAAAAATCATACCAGCATCATGAACACAAGGTCTAAGTGATTCAAGATAATGTGTATAATTTTCTAGATCTAAAACACAATATTGTATAATCTCTTTATCCGAAATTACACCTAATGCTCGCATAACAATAAAAAGAGGAACTTGTTTTCTAACATTAGGAATAGATACAACTATTTGTCCATTTGAGGATTGTGGTTGTTCTTTAATCAACTGAACTGATAATGTTCTCACTGGTTTTGAAGCATCCTCTGATACAGAGCGAATTTTTGCTGAATACGCAACTCTATCATTTACATCTTTTTGTATGTAAAGCATGTTATCAGCAAATTTCTCTTGAGATACAATTACTTTCTCTTTACCATCTACAATAAAGTATCCACCAACATCATTTGGGTCTTCACCCATATTTTTTCTTACTTCTGGTGCTAAATTTTTCAAAACACAAAGATCTGATTGAACCATAATAGGGAATTTACCTAAATAAACTTTGTTAAGAGTAGTATCAAATTTCTGAATTTCGTGTTTACCATTCGATTTAGGTACATATAATGTATATTCAATTACTACATCTAAATGAATAGTAAAAGTGTAATTAAAGTTTCTTAATCTTGCTTCATTTGGATACATAATTCGCGTTTCATTATTTTCATCATAAATAACTGGTTTACCATAATAAACACGATTACCCTCTTTTCCTCCCATATAAATTTGTGCTTGATATCGGTATTCTTCTAAGTTTAATGTTTTAACTGAGCCTTTTCCCTTAGATGTTTCCCATCTCTTTTTATGTTGTTCATCATTTTCATCTGAAAAAAATTCTTTCATTTCATCAAATGTAATTGGTATTTCTTCACCACTTGGTAGTGAATGTCCAACAAATCTAGTTTCCTTATCAATTGTTATCTTTTCTTGCTTCTTAAAAAAATGAATTGGGTTCATCTCTTTTAAAAGCTGAGGAAGACCATTATTAAAGAAATCATTATAAGAATCTAAATGATGAGTTATTAAAAATGACGGGTTTTCTTTAAAATATAAATCCAAGAATTTCCAAGATATAGTATTAAAACTCATTTCTACTATAACTTATGTTTATATATTTAATCATTTTATTTAATAACTAAAATAATTAAAAAAATTACATATTAACTAAGATAAGGAGAGCGATTAAAACAAACATGAGAATAAATGGTAAAAGTACTAAAAACCAAGAGATATTTCCGTATCCGTGCATGCATAATTTATTAAGTAAAAATGTCCAAACTAAAACATACATTATTTTGAATGCGAAAAATAGTAAATTGTTGTGCTGCAAATGAACAGTGTATCTTCCAACACGGTACTTATTAGGCTCAGAATAATTCTGAATCATTAGTGCTAAAATAGATAATGTTGATAATACTAAATAAAGCTGCGATGGTGTACACAATGAATTAAACATCTTATTCATTTTTGTAATTGTCTTCATTATATAATTAATTAAGACAATTTTATTCATTTAATATTTAACACTAAACTGTGGTTTTGATGCTTGTTTTGAACCATCGCCTACTAACTGGGAAAGGGGAACCATATCTCCATCAACATTTTTAATATGTAAATCTGGAATATAGTTTCTATTAGGTGGGTCATTTATGGGACCATAGCCAGTACCTCTGCTGTAGAGATCGGCTAAATGATTTGTTGTCTTATAGTAAACATCCCTTAAATCAGTGCCTCCTGGAATAGCCTCTACAATTTTAGATAAATTTCCACCGCGATGTCTACGACGTCTATGTTTTGAACGTCGTCTTTTCTTGTGACTTTTCTTATTTCTTTTCTTGTGACTTTTCTTGTATGATTTTTTTGATTTACGCTTCTTAATCTTACGACGAGATTTTCTTCCTCCACGTTTCATTACAAGAGCCTTATTAGTTGACTTTGGGTTGGGGACAACACGTCCATTGTGTGCATAGTAATATTGCTGATCTTGCTGATTTGTAATTCCGGGTACTGGAACATTAACTGGTCCATTAGGAGGTAAAAAAGGAGCGGCTGCTAAAGGTCCATTTACACCACCTCCTCTTTTTTTGTATTTTCTTGAACTTTTCTTACGCATATTTTTCTTACTTTTTCTATTATATCTTGTTTTGGCCATATATATTTAACTAAGATATTTATTCAATATCTACATGTGTAAGCATGTGTCTACGACAACACATCCTTGTAAGACCTAGATTATCTAACACCTGACCTTCAGGTGTTTTAGCTACATTATCTCTAGTTAAATATACTACTTTTTCAGGGTCTTGACCCTGTTCATTCTTCATCTTTCTCACTTCACGAACATAAAACTGATATTTATCAGCTAAAACTTTACCGCATGTAAAACATTTAACAGGAATGATCATTGTTGATTTATATATATTAAAACTGAATATTTATATAAATCAATTTTCTAAATATTTATTTCTTTATTCTGAAATAATGTTTTTGCATAACTCATTGGATTGAAAGTTGCTCCTAAATGATTACCAGTAACACATTTTTGATTACCATCTTTATCATGAACCCATACACATGAGTTAGAAGTATTGCATGTTTCTACATCTTTTAGAGTACGGCACATATTATTACATTCATAAGGATCTTTTTTACACATTTCATCAAATGCTTTTGCAGTTTTGTTTTGTGAATCATAAAAAGGACTTTCAAATGCTTCTACGGTTACCTTTTTTACCAAATGGGGTTTTACATCTTTAATATGAATATCGTGTGTAGTTAAATATACCATCCATAATGCTAATATTAAAATAGCTAACATTATTTGAAAAAAATATTCCTTAAAAAAATCAAAAGAACCCTTTATAAAATCAACCATCTTATATAATTTAACTACATATTAATCTCTATAAATGTATTGCCCTGTGTTGTTTTTACTCTTTTATGAATTATATTATTTTTTGTAACATGTTCGTGGCAACTCTTGCAAATATTCATCAAATTTGCCTTATGATTTTTATGAATACCTTTTTTCTTTATAAAACCTTTCTTATCCGCCATATTTTGAGGTATCATATGATGAATATCAACTCCTTTCTCTCCACATAATTCGCAGTTATCTTTTAATTTTTTAGAATTATATTTTGCCTTTTTACTTGAAAGTTTCATTGTTTCATTTTCAATATTATTATAACGGAAACTATTTGCTAAATCTAAAAATTTTCTAGGCATAGGCATTGACTTACATACCTCTAAACCATACAATCTTGAACCATTACCATCTTTTAACTTACGGTAATAAACAAGACAACCTGTCTTTTCATCGTGTTCAACAACCATATGTTTCATCTTTAATCTATTAAGTTGCTTAATTTCTTTTTTCTCTGCAAGTTCATGAAAATGAGTTGCAAAAATAAATGATGTATTGCGTTCATGAAGCCAAACTAATCCAGCTTGAATAATACAAAATGCAGAAGTTGTTTCAGTTCCTGTACACAATTCATCACCTAAAACAAGTGTATTTTTATTAGATCCTCTTAAAATACTTCCCAATTCACTCATTTCTACTGCAAATGTACTTAAACCCTTAAAAATATTATCGTTTCCTAAAATTCTTGTAAAAATAGATAGATATGGCTTATAAGTAAATTTACTACATGGAACATAAAATCCAGCTTGAGCAAGAACTACAGACATTCCTATAGAACGAATTAAACTAGATTTACCTACAGCATTTGTACCATATAGGCAAATACCTGTTTCTTCACCTGATACACCCAAACTAATATCGTTAGGTACATAAATCTCTTTATCTTGAATATGTTCAATAAGAGGATGGCGAATATCTTTTGCTATGAAGTATGATTGTTCTTGGTTGTCCTCAATCTCAGGCTTACAATAGTTATAGTCATTAAATACCTTCACTCTTGCAAAAAGAAAATCAGTTTTCTGAATAAAATCAATAATAGTTGTAAATTCCTTTTTAAAAACATTAAATGAAGAAATAAAATCTCTATAAACCGACATTAGTATTTCTTTAAAAATAGCCTTTTTTGTTAAAATCTCTCCATAAAGTTTAGAAATATCTTTTGAATCAATTCTAAAATTACTTCCAGTTGCAGTTGTATTCTTAATATCAGACAAATCTACCGAGTACTCAATTTCTTCATCAAAAACCTTATAAGATAGATTTACGGTACTATTTGATACATTTGGATGTAGTTTTTTCCATCTATTTCTAGTTATAACTAGAAATGTCCCCGATTTTTCTGTTTTATGATATTTAACTTTATCTGCTGATTTCTTTGTTTTCTCAATAATTAAACCATCCAAATACTTACGTATAGCTTCGAGTCTTTGTACTTTATCTATGTAATCAAACTCAGCATCATCTAGTCGTTTAAATTTCTCATCCGGAATTCCACGAATAAAAATATTTTCATCAAACTCTATACTAGAAATATTAGAACTTTTCGACAAGTCTACAGAAGATTTAATTTTTTGTTGAAGATTTTTTATAGATTTGGAGAGAAAAGAGTTAATTAAATATAGATTTAGTTTTTCATCAACTTTAGTTTGTTTAAACAACTTGTTAATTTGTTTTAAATTATCATATAAATTAGATAGATCAGATGGAGCAACACGATTAAGAATAGTCTTACGATACAACCTTTCTAGGTCTGTAACTCTAGATAAATTATTAAACATACCTTCCCATTCAACATTTTGATTTACATAATCTTGAATATCATATTCATTCTTTAAATACTCTTTATCACAGGTTGGATTCAATAGTTTATTTCTAAGATACCTTTTACCCATAGAAGTTTTGCACTTATTTACTAATTTTTCTAGAGATGAATACTTACCCTTCTTCTCAGTTTGAATAATGTTAAGTTGTTTAAGAGAATGATTTGCAAGGCGCATTCTATCATCAATGTTCACGAAATCCGGCTCTTTAAGACCATGAACAAGATTATGGTTATGAATATCTAAAAAGTTGAGAAGAAAAACTAATGATTGAGTTGAAAAAATGCGTTCACGTAGTTTATACGAATCATAAAAAGCATCATAATCATTAATTTCGTAATATTTTGTAAGCTGTGCTTCATGATATGTCTCTTTCTGACAGTTGTCAATATATGTTTTCCAGTCTCCTTTTACATTATTAATATCAAATTCATGAATAAGATTATTATCAATATCAGCGTATGAAATTATGTTTTTTATTTTATCATCAGAACAGTTGTGTATAATAACCAACTCTTTTGGTTTGTAACTTGAATAAAATCGTTCTACTTCATCAAAGGTGATTGGATTATCAAAATATTCTTCACAATTCTCAAAGGTATAAACATCGCCGGATATGATATCAACACAACTAATACCACAAACAATACGTGGTTTATTAACTAGTTTAGTTTTTGGGAAAATTTCCAACCAAATAGTCATAATTTTATTAGTAATTTCAGATTTTACAAGATCAAAATTTGTTCCTGGAGAGAAAATACCATATTCTTTTCTTATTTTTGGATTTGTTGGTTCTTGAACCCAAACAGCAACAGTATATCCTGCCTCATTTAGTTTATGAATATATTTTTCAAGTTGGACTTCTGGAAATCCACACATGTATACAGGTACACCTTTATGTTTACATTTTTTATTAGCAATTCGCATATCACATATACGAGAAAAATCTTCAATAGTATTGTTTAAGAATACTCCTCCTTTTTTGCAGGAATAAACTTCAAAAAACGAGCCACATTGCATTAAAAACATTGTTTTCTTTCCATATTTACTTTGGTATAATTCAATTTCACGATTGTAATCTCCTATTAAAGTCATAATATTGTATATGGTATATAGTATGACTATCAATTTAATATTGTTTTATAAACAATTTTTATGGAATACTTAATTTATAATTATTAATATAACTTAAAAACAAGTTATTGGTAATAAATTATAATGAGCAATAATAATCACACCGTTAAAGCTACTTTTAAATTTAAGGATCAGCACTCTAAAGAGAGATTTATTGACTTCTGTAATAGCGATAAAGGATTAAGTATTACTCGTGGATGGGATGGGTGTATTTCCATTGATTGCTATGAGAAACACGATGACCAATTAGCTGTTATTATCTGGCAGAAGTGGAAGAGTGCAGCAAATCATGAAAGCTATGTTAAATTTCGTCACGAAGACGGTTCGTTTGATTTTCTTGGGGAACTAATTTCTTGTCCACCTGAGATTTCTACACTTCACCCTTTAGTCTTTAAAAGTGATAAACAGCAAATCGAAGACATTATTAAGGACATGTGTAATAAAGACCATACCGTTGGAATGCAACATACTTCTGATGATTGTATTTTTATCCGTCCTACAGGAAATCCTCTTAATATGGAGCAATGGGATGGTATGATGAAGAATGAGGATGTAAGTGTTGAATCCAATAAGCTTGTATCCATTAATAAGATGGAAGTACACGGAGATATGGCATTTGTAGTTTACACAAATCATGGTAAGTTTAATTATAAGGGTGCTGAAAATGATGATATTGCCGTTCTTACTAGTGTTCTTAGACGTGTTGGAGGTCGCTGGGTTGTTGTGCACGGACATCGTTCTACGGGTAGAAGTCCCGCCGATCCTCTACCTAGTTTCGATTAATTTCTAGATATTTTAAATTTTTAACTTTTTCATATTATGGAAAAATTAAAAATTTACTTAGTGTAACTTTTTTTAAAAAGGATTCTCAAAATTAATTTTTTTGGACATTTTTAAATGTCCATTTTTTATTTTTCTCAGAAAAGTTTTTCAAAAAAAGTTACACAACTTACATATTTACTACAATACTGTAAAAGAAGTTTTTGAGATACTTTTAAAAAGCTCCCTACAAGCGATTTTTTTGATTTTGAAAATAAAATAATTTAGGAGTTTTTTTGTAAGTATTATATAAATTATGAAAAACTCAAAAAAAACTCTTGAATTACAAAATAAAAAATTTATTTGTATCCATTGCTCCTTCGGTAGTAATAATAAAAATGATTTTAATCGTCATTTAATTACCTCCAAACATAAAAGACTTACAGATACTTCATTTACACTTACAAAAAAAACTCATAGCAAAAATGTTTGTTTTAATTGTGGTAAAAAATTTAAACATAGACAGTCTCTTTATAATCATAAAAAAATATGTAAACGTGTTGTCTGCAAGTTATCCAAAATTATCCATAATTATCCAAAAGTTATCCAAACTAATTTTTCTTGTAAATGTGGAAAACTTTACAAATATGCATCCGGATTATCAAAACATAAAACAAAATGCGAATATCTACAAAATGAAGATGGTTATAACGACGATATTTATAATATTATCCCAACCAATAATGTAGAGATTTTATTAAAAGCACTGATTGAAAAAAATGATTCAATTATTGAAGAAAATAAAGAATTACGTAATGAATTAAAAAATCTTAAAATAGGAAATACGATGATTAATAGTAATAATAATAACAATAGTTTTAACATAAACATGTTTTTAAATGAAAAGTGTAAAAACGCTATGAATTTGGAAGATTTTGTAGAAAAAATAAAATTAACATTGGAAGATCTTAATTTTACAAAAGATAATGGATATGCGAAAGGTATATCAAATGTTTTTATTAAAAACTTAAATGATATGGATATAACTGAACGTCCAATACACTGTTCTGATCAGAAAAGATTGCAGTTCTACGTTAAAAATGATAATGAATGGACAAAAGATAAAAACAATGAGAAGATAGATAACACTATTGAAAAAGTAAGCAGAAAACAAATGAAATCTATTCAAGAGTGGGTAGAATCAAATCCAGACTATACGGAATCAGATTCAAAAATGGAAGAGTACTTTACGCTTGTTAGAAGTATTACTCAGCCTAACGATGATAAAAATCTTAAAAATATTAAAAGAAAAGTTGGAGAGAATGTGAAAATTGGAAAAATTAATGATTAATTTTTCCTTATCTTTCTAGTTTTCCTTCTGCCTCCGTTCTTTTTTCTTCTAGTGTATAAATCACTTAGCATATTTAATTGTTTTTTACGCATTTCCTCATTTTTAATATTTCTATCATCACCTGATGGGAGTGAATCTAGTGAAAATTGTCTTAATCCGGGAGTTGTTTCTGGTAGAGGAAGATCATAACTTTCTTCATTAACACTTGTTTTACAACTTTCAGTAGGACAAATATCACATTTTTCTTCTGAACAAACCTCTACTGTATTTTCAGGTGATAAACATGATGCTTGGCTCATAAGACAATTCAAATTTCTCATTAAAAGAGATATAAATGCACGTCTACTTTTAATTTGCAATTGTGTTGCCTGAGATGTTTGTCCTTTTTTTGCTAGAATAAGTGATCTTTTTGAAATAGGTACTGCATCAAAAAATTTGGCTACTTTTTCGGCATTTTCTGAATTATCATAAATAACCAAAAAGTCAATACCTATATCATAACAATTTCCTTTATTGTTCCCTGTACAATTATCTATTAAGGATGATATATTTAAATAACAATTTTCAAGATTTCTCTCAACAGTACAATTATTAAAATCTGGAAGTCCAATATCAGGAATATTATTTTTAACATTATTAATAAATCTACTAATAATTCTATTTTTAAGGTCTGTATATTTAACAATTGGTATTCCTAAAATAAAAATGTAATTAAAATTATTACAATTATTTGTAAATAATTGAGATGCCTTAAATAAAAATG
>Ga0222718_10005687_pt1 | contig 10050 bp, 8 predicted proteins | sample C33_27DmetaG_FD_165045 | JGI IMG/M metagenome (GOLD analysis project Ga0222718, IMG submission 165045) | Estuarine water microbial communities from San Francisco Bay, California, United States - C33_27D | ecosystem: Environmental > Aquatic > Marine > Unclassified | place: USA: California... | reverse complement strand
GCCTCAAGCCATGGCAGGTTGGTTCACTCCAACACCTGCAGCGCAAGAAGCCCTCGATAATTTCGAGTCGATTCATTCAGAAACCGTTGCTCCTTCAGAATCGGTAACCCCTATCAACGCAACAAACGTTGAAGAGAATCAGGTTTCCTTGACCCCATCTAAGGCGGCTAGTAAAAAGTACTACATCGTAGTTGGGTCTTTTAAAATGGAAAGTAACGCGCTCACCTTGGCTGAAGAGCTGCAAGCTGAAGGGCATGAAGTAAAGGTTCTGCCCGGCTCTTTGATGAAAGTTGGTTTAGGTGGTTTCGAATCTCGCGATCAAGCAAAATCGGCCCTTGCAGGAATCAAAGCTGAAGTTAATTCCTACGCTTGGATATACGCCTACTAATCTAGGGGCGCTACCTTTGCACTAGCAAGAACATACATTATGGAAGATTTAAGAACGCCCAAGGACAGCCTTGCGGTCATGACTCAGATTGTATTGCCTAACGATACAAACACGCTGAATAACCTTTTTGGAGGCCAATTATTAAGTTGGATGGACCGCTGTTGCGCAATCGCTGCACACCGCCATTGCAAGCGTCAGGTAGTTACCTCAACCATTAACAATGTTGCATTCAAAAATCCAATACCGCACGGGGCCATTGTAACTATAGAAGCCAAAGTTTCTAGGGCTTTTTCCTCTTCCATGGAGGTGATTGCCGACGTGTACCTAGAGGAACAACACCCGAACGGCAGTCGTATCAAGGCCAATGAAGGGATTTTCACCTTTGTAGCCGTAGACCAGATTGGCAGCCCCATCAACGTGCCGGCGATCCATCCGGAAACGGCATTAGAAAAAGAACGTTATGCGGCTGCTTTACGCAGACGCCAATTGGCTTTAATTATCGCAGGGAAAATGGAGCCAAACGACGCCACGGAACTTAAGGCATTGTTTTATCCTGAAGAATCGACGCAGCAGCCGAAATAACTTCGTCAAGCGGCAATTTTTGCATGGGATTGGGCATCCACCAGGGCACTTTTCCGTGCTTGCTGATGGGACTAAAAACGCTCGTTGTCAAAATGGAACGCTGCTTGTCGTAAGACGGCCAAGGCGCAAAACCTAAGTTAGGGTGTGTGGCGCCCCATAAACTGATGAGTGGCCTGTTGAAATTTGCCGCCGCATGCATGAATCCAGTATCGCCGCTAATCACTAGAGCGGCGTTTGCTATGACTTTGAATCCTTCAATTACGGTCGTCGTTCCACAATAATTCTTAGCGCCACTACCCAATGGCTGCTCGAGACTTTCACCCATCCCTGCCTCTTCTGGACCGCCGATCAAGGCCAACGGCATTTGGAAAGCAGATAAGCCGTCCATGATTTGTCGCCACGCCTGAAAATCTAAACGCTTTCCGGCATAAGAGCCCCCCAAAACCAAAGCGATATAAGGCTGTTGCGGCAATGCAAGCCGTACTTCTGGTAATCGCAATTGGTACTGCATTGCTTCCGGCCTAAAGCCTTCAGCAAAAAAGGGAGCTGCCGCATTTGCATACCTATGAACAACAGGAGTTAGCGCAAACGATTTTTGTTTGGTTGCCAGTAAAAGCGCACGCCGTAGATACGGCTTTTGATAGGTACGCACCGGAAGATTGAGTTTACGGCACCAGCGCTTCGACTTTGAAGTGCCCTGAAGGTCTATAACATAGTCATAGGGCGAGGCTGATGCCTTAATTCCAGTGCGGTCCTTCTCCCATGATAGTACCTCGTCTACCCCAGGCAGACACGTGGCTACCGAGCGGTAAGCATCCTTACACAGGAGTGTTACGCGATGACCTTCGCTTGCCAGCTGGGCGGTGATAGGCGCGACGAGGATGAGATCGCCGATCGCGGATAATCGGACCACTAAAATGGAAGAGACCTTAGACATTACCAGGGTATCAAATTAAAATACGAGCAGAGTATAAAGATAGCAAGCCCAGCCACCAATAGATCTGCCAAACGCTCATTCTTCAAATATCGGAGTCCATTGGTCAAATGGTAACTCAGCCCAAGGAAAAATAAAACCCCGCCAGAAGCAGCTCCGTATAATGCGGCGGCAGCACCCAATACGAGCCAAAATCCAGCAACCATTGCTCTAGATTTATTGGTTTGATTCGCTTTTCTGTAGGATTGAAACCACTCGAACAAAGCGAATACTGCCAAGAGTAAAGGAAGTATCCACCAAGTAATGGGTGTGCTGGAGTCCGTTAATAGGATCAAAGACCATTCTACTAGATCGAGACCATACAAGAGTCCCATAGGAAGGGTGAAAGCAACCATCCATTGGAAAAGCGTTCGAATTTTTACTCTGCCCGAAACGATCCAGGTAAGAATCACAGCCGGTGCGATAATACTGAAGATCTCATAAGCCGACCAAAGTCCAGCGATTGCTGTTATTGTTCCGCTATGAAGGACATATACTGTTTTGGGTTTGCGTCTATGGAGCTCGACGAGGTGCCAATTCAATTCGAAAAACAAACTAAAAAACAACAAATCGGTCAAGTATTGTTCCCCGCTCCAATACACTGCGAGCAATAGGAATATCAAATACCGAAAAAGTGTGCCGCGCACCACCCAGCGGTCGCGCATGACCGTCCATGACAAAAACAACCAGGCACCGCCCAAGAGCGTTGATAAAAGCACCCGCTCCCACTGCACAAATACATCTGTTCCCGTCAATACCAAGGCCGCAATGGCTAGTACAAATATTCGAATACCAGAATACGCATCAATCTTTCGGAAATAGCTAAGAAGCATCAGCTTTTTGTTTTATTTTAGCGCCTTTAAACGCTCGCGCTATGTTAAGAAATTTCTTTGAAGGCTTAGGTGATTTGTTCCAAGCAACTTTTAAAATCTTGCCCATGGCAGGTGAACACGTAAACCGTCTGTTTATGTTAATCATTGCGGGTGGATTAGTATACTGGATCATCCAAATGAGAAAGCATAAAGCCAACGGTGAAGCTTAATCACTAAGAAACGAATTAAAAAAAGCCCCGGCTCACGCCGGGGCTTTTTTTATGGACACCGCTTTCGCGGCCTGCGGCGCGACGCAGTTTTTAGCTTGTACTTAAAGGTCGAATCCTATATCCTGACGGTAATTCATGCCTTCGAACGACACCTCTTTAAGAGCAGCATAACTTTTCGCTAAGGCCTCGTCTTTATTTGCACCAAAGCTTGTAAACGCCATAACACGTCCACCAGAGGTAGTAATAGTTTCACCCGGTTTGGTTCCTGCGTGATAAACGGTAGTCCCTTCAAACCTGCGAAGACCCTCGATTGCCTTTCCTTTTTCGTAGGAACCAGGGTAACCTCCACTTACGGCCATAACCGTAGCTGCCGTTTGCGGATTCACCGCGACGCTGATTTCATTCAGCGTCCCCTCGTGCATGGCCACAAATAGGTCCAAAATATCTGTTTCCAAACGTGGAATAACCACTTCCGTTTCAGGATCGCCCATACGCACGTTGTACTCAATCACCTTCGGTCCTTTGGTCGTATTGATCAATCCAAAGAAGACAAAGCCTTGGTAAGGTAGATTGTCCTTCACCAAACCTTGAATGGTCGGTTCAATAACCTCGCGTACGGTTCGCTCACGCAATGCCTCGTCAAAAAACGGCACTGGGCTTATTGCACCCATACCACCGGTATTCAATCCTGTATCACCTTCACCTATTCGCTTGTAGTCTTTTGCCTCTGGCAACAGGGCATAACCGCCTTTGCCATCGGTCAATGCGAAGATGCTGAATTCGATTCCTGCAAGGAACTCCTCGATCACAACGCGCGAGGAAGCATCGCCAAATTTGGCATCCACCAACATGTTTTTGAGTTCTTCCTTCGCCTCATCAAGGTTTTCAATAATCAATACCCCCTTACCTGCGGCAAGTCCATCCGCTTTCAATACATACGGTGCATCCAAGGTTTCTAAGAAGGCCTGACCTTCCGCTAATGTGTCTTTAGTAAACGTTTGGTAAGCTGCCGTTGGGATGTTGTGACGCATCATAAATTCTTTGGCGAAGTCTTTCGAGCCTTCTAGCTCTGCAGCTGCCTGACGGGGCCCTACAACTATGAGGTCTTGAAGCTCTGGAAATGACTTCAAACCGTCGTGCAATCCTGCAACCAATGGTGCTTCTGGACCTATGACGACCACATCAATGGCATTGGCCTTTACAAAGGCGGCAACCTCTGTAGCGTTCTCAATATCGAGCGCTACATTCTCTCCGAGCGCGGCCGTTCCGCCATTGCCAGGGGCAATAAACAGTTTTGCGCACTGCGCGCTTTGACCAATTTTATGAGATAGCGCATGTTCACGGCCGCCTGAGCCTAATACCAATACATTCATGATGGGTAAGATTAGACGGCAAAAATAACCCGAAATAGTGGGTTGAGAAAGGTGTTCGTTAATTAAGACTCACGGGAATAGAGCCAAGCTGCAAACTCCTTCAGCGGCGCCAATTTTTCCTCAGGAACTGCTACAGCGTCCAATGCCTGTAAGCTCAAACGGTAGTAGTGGTCTATTTGCTCTTTTGCATAAGTATCCACGCCTAAAACCTTGTACAATTCCTGAAAACTGTGCACTTTTTCTTCGTTCGCGGCCAACGCGGCATATGCAGTAAAATCTATATTTTGAAGTCCTGCACGGCGCTGGGCTTCTATCCACAGCAAGGTTTTCTTATTGCTTAGAATATCCCCACCTACCTGCTTTCCGAACTTCTCTGGATCCCCATACACATCTAGGTAATCGTCTTTGATCTGGAAAGAGGTGCCTAATAACAAAGCAAACTGATACAAAGCATCAGCATCTTTTTTCGAGCCACCACCGACTAATGCGCCCACCTTCATCGCACAACCAAGCAAAACAGAAGTTTTGAATTGGATCATCTGTATATAGGTAGCTGCGGATACTTCGTCCATGGTTTCAAAATCCATATCCATTTGCTGGCCCTCGCAAACTTCAAGAGCCGTCTGAGAAAATGTGCCGAGCACCTCTGGAAGAATCGCAGGCTCACATTGCGCTAGGAATTGGTAAGCTTTGACCAACATACCATCACCCGAGAGTATACCTACATTATCGTCCCATTTTTTATGAACGGTTGTTTTTCCGCGGCGCAAAGGCGCTGCATCCATAATGTCGTCATGAATAAGCGAGAAGTTGTGAAAAAGCTCTATCGCCATAGCTTGCGGCATGGCCTTGGCTGGATCGCCATAAATCCCGGCACCCATTAAACTTAAGATTGGACGTAAACGCTTGCCCCCCAATCCCATGATATAGTGCATGGGGTCGTACAGTTTTGCTGGGGCTGTGCCCAAATTTAACTGGTCCACTTCGGCTTGAAAAAGGTCTTGTAAGGCGGTGAGGTGTTTCATGTTATTTGAGCAATTTCAGCAAATATTTTCCGTATCCACTTTTAACGAGCGGTTGGGCCAATTGTTCTAGCTGCGCCGCATCAATAAATCCTTGCTCGTAGGCGATTTCTTCTATACATCCAACCTTCAACCCTTGGCGCTCCTCAATAACCTCTACGAACTGCCCTGCCTGCTGTAAACTGGCAAAAGTGCCGGTATCCAACCACGCCGTTCCGCGGTCCAGTACACCAACTTCCAGCTCACCCCATTCAAGGTAACGCTTATTCACGTCCGTGATTTCCAATTCGCCGCGTGGGCTTGGCTTCAAATTCTTAGCAATCTCTACCACTCTATTGTCGTAGAAATACAATCCAGGGACAGCATAATCACTTTTAGGGTGTTGCGGTTTTTCTTCTATCGAAAGGGCCTTCATGTGCCGGTCAAATTCGACCACACCGTAACGCTCAGGATCACTTACGCGGTAGGCGAAAACCATACCGCCTGAAGGATCCTTGCTCTGTTGTAAAACCTGCGCCATAGACGAACCGTAAAAGATATTGTCGCCTAGAATAAGTGCGACACTATCCTTACCAATAAACTCCTCACCTAAAATAAACGCTTGTGCAAGACCTTCTGGACGTTCCTGAACCGTGTATTCAAACACACAGCCCAAGCTCGAGCCATCGCCCAATAGCTTCTGAAACAAAGGCGCATCGTGTGGCGTGGTAATGATCAGAATCTCACGAATGCCCGCTTGCATTAATGTACTCAGCGGGTAATAAATCATCGGCTTGTCGTAAACCGGCATCAACTGTTTGCTCACCGCAAGGGTCAGTGGATGTAGTCGGGTACCGGAGCCTCCGGCGAGTAGTATTCCTTTCATAGTGCTTATTCTTCGTCCTCAGGTCCTACCTCAGAATCATAAATATCGAGAATGTTTTCGCTTAAATCTTTCTTCGTAACCCATTTTTCCATGGACATTAGAAACGAAGGAAGTACCAATAGATTACTCAACATCGCAACGAATAACGTAATGGCCGTCAACAGACCTAAGCTTTGGTTGCCTGCAAAACTTGACGTCATGAAGACGGAGAATCCACAAAATAGAACCACAGAAGTATAGAACATGCTCAAACCTGTTTCTAGAATGGAACTCTTCACTGCCCACCTGATGTTCCAACCATTTGCCTTCAATTCTTGCCTGTATTTCGCTAAAAAGTGTAAGCTGTCGTCTACAGATATGCCAAAGGCAATACTAAACACTAAGATGGTAGACGGTTTTAATGGAATTCCTGCATAGCCCATAATTCCTGCCGTTATTAGCATGGGTATGAGGTTTGGAATTAGAGAAATCAAAACCATTCGAGCACTCATGAACAAGAGTGCCATAATAATTGAAATGGCAATGACGGCTAGCAACAATGAGAGTATAAGGTTATTGATGAGGTAACTCGTCGAACGAATGAATTTGATCGAGGCTCCAGTAATGCTTACGTCAAAGTTTTCTCCCGGGAATATTTGTGCAACGAGACGCTTCACTTTATCCGTTAAAACGCGCATTTCAGGGGTTGTAAGGTCGGCCATTTGAACGGTAATCCGTGCCTTGCGACCGTCTGGGGTTACTAAAGAATTTGCCAATCCTGATTCGTCTTTCAAACCGCGCGGCAAATACGTCAACAACCACTGCTGCTCCGAACGTGATGGAAGTTCGTAAAGGTCTGGGTTACCAAACATGACACCCTGCTTTGCGAATTTCACGAAGTCAACAATACTACCAGACCGACTCAGTTCTGGCATGGCGTTTAAACTGTCTTGCAACTGCTCCATGCGTCGAAGCGTGCTCAGACGTTCTACACCACCGTCGCGTTTCGTATCAATAATAATGTCTAATGGAACGACGCCACCAACAGCATGCTCAAAGTATTTGACGTCCTTATAGATCTGCTTGTTTTTATTGAAGTCTGCGGTGAGATTGCCCGCCGTCTGGATCAACGTCACGCCATATACTGCAGCAATCACCGCAACGCTAGTAATCCCATAGACCCACTTTCGCTTGTTTTCTACCGCATTGTCCAGGAAGTCCAAAAACGAGATGAGCCAAGCCACATCAAAATGGTTGAGGTGTCGCTCTTTAGGTGGACTCACATAACTGTAAATGATCGGAACGAGTACAATCGAAAGCACAAATACCGCGAGAATACTCAACGAACTCACAACACCAAATTGGACTAAATTTTCACTACTCGTAAGAATGAACGCTGCGAAACCAAGTGCCGTAGTCGTATTTGTGATTAAGGCGATGTACCCTACCTTACTGACCACGCGTTGAATAGCCTTGATTTGTTTTCCGTGCTTCTTGTACTCTTGATGGTATTTATTGATGAGGTAAATGCAATTTGGAACGCCAATAACAATAATCAATGGCGCAATCAAAGAGGAGAGTAGCGTCAATCCGTAGCCCATAAGCCCCATGATTCCATAGGCCCATATAGCCCCTAAAGCGACAATCATAATGGAGATGGCCGTAGCTCTAAAACTCTTTAAGAAAAGGTAAAAAATGACAACGGTTACAAGAAGCGTAAGGCCAACAGTGCGGTAAATCTCTGTTTTTAACGCATTGGAATTAGCGATGCGGATCCAAGGCAAACCAGACATATGAAGGTCCCTTCCTGTACTTGCCTCCCATGCTAAAATAATGGCCTTCGCATTTTCAATTACCGGGACTATCTGTTTGTTGTACAAACGCTCCTCATCGATGCGTAAAATTGCCATATAGGTATCGCCTTTGTACAAAATCCCTTTGTAGAAGGGCCAACTTTTAACTCGTGCCTCGAGCGAAATTTCTTCTTCACCGTTTGCTGGTAATGCCTTGAACAGCGTATCCGGAGCCAATTTTTCTGTAGTGCTGTCAACGAATAATCCGTAGGCTTCTGTCAAACTCTGAACGTGTTCTATGCCGTCCACCGCTTTCAAGTCTCCCATTAATTCAAGCCACTGCTCAAGATGTTCTCGCTGGAAGAAATCGGCGTCTTCCATAGCAATGACTACGGTATTTGAGGCCTGTCCAAATTCCTCAACCAATTGATTGTATTCTATGGAAACGGAATCTGTCTCCGGCATCAACTTTGCGAATTCGTAAGTCATCTCCACAGAGGTGCCTTGATAGGCCATGAAAGCAGTAGCAAATGCCACAGTGACTAACCATGCAAACCTGTTGCGAAGAAGAATACGCGTCAATGCCGTCCAGAACATCAGATTACTCTTTTATAACCCAGCCCTGTTGCAGCAGCGGTTCGGCTTTTTTGTATTTAACATTACGCTCTTCACCCGATTGCATGTTCACAATGGTCACTGCATCGTTTCGACCGTAGGTTTTACCTGTATTCACCACCGGCGCGGGTTTTGGTCGCGGCTGTTGCGGCGCTCTTCCAGAAGAAGTCGAAGGCACATCCGTTCCGGGATGACTCTCTTGTAGTTTTGGTTGCTTAGGTTGTGAAGCCGGCGCTTGACGAACACTGCTTGGATCGTTCGCAGGTAAATCACCTCTGAACAAGAAGCTTACGATTTCTTGGTTGACGCGAGAAACTAATGATTTGAACAATTCAAAAGACTCAAATTTGTAAATCAACAAGGGATCTTTCTGCTCATAAACCGCTCCCTGAACACTTTGACGCAAGTCGTCCATGGCACGCAAGTGCTCTTTCCATTGATCGTCAATGATCGCAATAGATATCCCTTTTTCGATATCCGAAATGAGCGATTGACCATTGGTGTCCATCACTTCCTTGAGCACTGAAGTCACTTGTAATGCCTTTTGGCCATCAGTGATTGGTACTAAAATTTTGTCGTAGTTGTTTTTTGGATCTTCAACGACTTGTTTAAATACCGGTAGTGCTGCGGTAGAAATACGGTTTCCTTTTTCACGGTAGAAATTGCTGGCTTGAGTGAATAACGCATTAGCCAGATCGTCAATGGCCCCGGTGTTGAACGTATCAGCATCCATTGAAGGCTCAAAAGCAAAGGTTCTAAAGAAGTCTAGTTTAAAGCCCTCAAAGTCTTTCGCTGGTTGGTAACCCTCGACTAAATCCGCTAACGTGTCGTACATCATGTTGGCGATGTCCACCTTGATACGCTGGCCGCTCAATGCATTTCCACGTCGCTTATATATGACCGTACGTTGACTGTTCATCACATCATCGTATTCAAGCAAGCGCTTACGCGTTCCAAAGTTGTTCTCTTCAACCTTCTTTTGCGCACGTTCGATAGATTTGCTTACCATGCTGTGCTGAATGACCTCACCTTCCTCAAGACCTAATCGGTCCATCAAACCTGCAATTCGCTCGGAATTAAACAGGCGCATGAGTTTATCTTCTAGGGATACGAAGAATTGGGACGAACCCACATCCCCTTGACGACCGGCACGACCACGCAACTGGCGGTCAACACGACGGCTATCGTGACGTTCAGTACCTATAATCGCAAGACCGCCTGAAGCTTTCGCCTCATCGCTCAATTTAATATCCGTACCACGTCCAGCCATGTTCGTTGCAATAGTCACCATACCGGGTTTCCCTGCTTCAGCCACAACCTCAGCCTCCTTTTGGTGCATCTTAGCGTTCAACACCTGGTGTGGCACCTTGCGAATCTTTAACGCACGGCTTAACAATTCAGAAATTTCAACTGAGGTC
>Ga0222718_10005680_pt1 | contig 10058 bp, 7 predicted proteins | sample C33_27DmetaG_FD_165045 | JGI IMG/M metagenome (GOLD analysis project Ga0222718, IMG submission 165045) | Estuarine water microbial communities from San Francisco Bay, California, United States - C33_27D | ecosystem: Environmental > Aquatic > Marine > Unclassified | place: USA: California... | reverse complement strand
GTCATAATCATTTGGATTTGACTCAGCTGCAACCTCATCAAGAGTTTTAACATCAATTTTAGTTGGTTGGTTGGAAGAATTTTCAGCTCTTTGTAGTGAGAGTGAACGACAATAATATAGGCTTTTGACACCCTTTTTCCATGCTGAAAAATGAACTTCGTGCAAATATGCTTTATCACTATCAGCTGGTAAAAATACATTTAATGATTGGGCTTGATCAATCATTTCTGATCTATCTCCTGCAAGGTCTATCAACCATCTTTGATCAATTTCAAATGCAGTTTTATAAACATCTTTTTCGTGATCAGATAAGAAATCAAGATGTTGAACTGATCCACCGTTAGATAAGATTGAAAGCCATACCTCATCATTATCTTGATTTTTTTCTTGTAAAAGAATTTTTAGATGACGATTTCTAACAGTAAATGTTCCTGATAATGTTTTGTGAGCATAAACATTTGCAGCAATTGGTTCAATACCTGGGCTTGATCCACCGCAAATAATTGAAATTGAGGCTGTTGGAGCAACGGCTGTTTTATTTGAGAAACGTTCCATAATTCCATACTCTTCGGCATCAGGGCAGGGACCTTTTTCTTTGGCAAGGTCTATTGAAGCTTGGTCAGCCCCTGCTTTTATATGGTTAAATATTTTTTTATTCCATGACTTAGCTACTGCGCTTTCCCAAGGAACATTATTTTCTTGAAAGAAAGAATGAAGACCCATAACACCTAGGCCCACAGATCTCTCTCTGGTAGCTGCATAAGCTGCACTTTTCATTGTTTCAGGAGCGTTATCAATAAAGTCCTGAAGGACATTATCTAAAAAACGCATAATATCTGGTATGAAATCTTTTTCATTTTCCCATTCAAAGAACTTTTCAATATTTACAGAAGATAAGCAGCATACGGCTGTTCTATTTTCACCGTGATGATCAACACCTGTTGGCAAGGTTATTTCGCTACATAAATTTGATGTTTTAATTTCTAATCCAGCAAGCTTTTGTTGTTCAGGCCTTAGATTGTTGACTGTATCTTTATAAACTAGGTAAGGCTCACCAGTTTCGATTCTTGCTGTAAGCATTCTTATCCATAAGGAACGTGCAGAGACAGTTTTTTGTACGGACTGATCATGGGGACTTCTTAAATCCCAGTCAGCATTTTCTTCGACAGCACGCATAAAGGCATCTGTAAGCTGTATTCCATGATGTAAATTAAGAGCTTTCCTGTTTGGGTCTCCTCCTGTAGGCCTTCTTATTTCAATAAATTCTTCGATTTCAGGATGATCAATAGGTAGATAAACAGCTGCTGAACCCCTTCTTAAAGAACCTTGGCTTATTGCTAGAGTTAAAGAATCCATGACCCTTATAAAAGGAACAATACCGCTAGTTTTTCCGACTCCACCTATCGGCTCTCCAATTGATCTTAAGTTTCCCCAATAGGATCCGATTCCCCCACCTTTCGATGCAAGCCAAACATTTTCTGTCCATAGATCAACTATCCCACCTAGACTATCGCTAGCTTCATTTAAAAAACAAGATATTGGAAGACCTCTTCCGGTTCCTCCATTAGAAAGAACTGGTGTTGATGGCATAAACCATAGCTGAGAAATATAATCATAAAGCCGTTGTGAGTGTTCTTGATTGTCACCATAATACGATGCTACTCGAGCAAATAAGTCTTGAAAGGATTCGCCAGGCATTAGATACCTATCCTCAAGTGTTTCTCTTCCAAAATCGGTTAAGAGTGAGTCCCTTGATGGATCAATTTTAACTCTAAATCCCTTACCTTTGTGTTGAACTGCCCGATCATTAATCTTAAAATCAATTCGTGGCTGCTCAGATAAATCGGCTGGCGGTTTCTCACCAATTTTTGATTGTGCAAATGAATAAATTTCTTCCATCTCCTCTTTAGTATAACCAGAAATTACAGGAGTAGGAGTCTTCTTTTCTTTATTTTGGTTAATTTTTTCTGGTTTATTCATTAGCATTTTTTATCCCTTCTTTTTTTAGAGAGAGTCGTGCTCTCACTACAACAAATGTTGCATTATTGCTTCTAACGGCAATTTAAAATAATATTTAGGACGAAATACACATTTATTTTTTTGGCTTCCTATTTTTTAGTAAATTTTACTACAAATAGAGTATATAACGTTACCTAACACAAAATATAGTATCCTGTTCGTTCCCAAGGTCAACAAAGAAAAAACAAAAAAGTAATTTTTTTTTGTTTTTTTTGACATTTTATAAAAAAATCACAAAAATCGAAACCGTCAATTATTTTTAGGAGTTTTATTTTGTCAAATTCAAATCATACATTTAAGTCATGGCGTCTTAACACGAGGCCTGTTGGCGAAATAAAAAATAGTGATCTTAGTCTTATTGAAGAAGATATCCCTGAAATAAATGATAATGAGGTTCTTGCCAGAACAATATATTTTTCATTAGATCCTACCAATAGAATTTGGATGTCAGATGTTGATCAATATATGGAACCAGTTGAGATAGGTGATATTATGCGGGCAGGTGGTTCTATTGCGGTTGTAGAGGAATCGAATGTAAAAGATGTCTCTGTTGGTGATATTATTCAAGGTGGGATGCATGGAGGGTGGCAAGAATATTTTGTTGTTCCTGGAAGTGATATTATAAAGCTCCCAAAAGAAACAGGGTTACCACTTACAGCATTTATTTCCGTTCTTGGTTTTACAGGGCCAACTGCGTATTTTGGATTACTTGATATTGGTAAACCTAAAAAAGGAGAAACTGTCGTTGTCTCAGCTGCTGCTGGCGCTGTAGGCTCGATTGTTTGTCAAATCGCAAAAATAAAAGAATGTAATGTTGTTGCTATAGCGGGTTCGGATGAAAAATGTGACTGGCTTAAAAACGAGTTAGGTGTTGATAGAACAATTAATTATAAAAAAGAAAATATTTTAGATGCACTGAAAGCGACATGTCCGAATGGTATTGATATTTATTTTGATAATGTTGGGGGTGATACACTTGATGCAGCATTAACTCTAATGAATAAGTTTGGAAGAATTCCAGTTTGTGGATTAATTTCTATGTACAATGATTGGTCTTCTACTGGACCAAAAATGTATAGAAATATTTTAATGAAGACTCTGACAGTTACTGGTTTCTTGGTTTCAGATTTTGCCGATCAATTTGAAGAATGCTTACAAACACTTGGTCAGTGGGTTGCTGAGGGGAAAATTAAATACAAAGTTGATGTTGTAGAGGGCATTGAAAATGCCCCCTCAGCAGTTAACAAATTATTTACAGGAGAAAATCAAGGAAAGCTTGTTATTCAAACTTCAAGAGAGCCCTAATTAAAGACTTCAAATAAACCAGCTGCTCCCATTCCGCCGCCAATACACATTGTTACAACAACATTTTTGGCCTTTCTTCTTTTACCTTCAAGTAAAATGTGGCCAACTAATCTGGCACCAGTCATACCAAAAGGATGTCCAATGGCTATTGAACCACCATTTACATTTAATTTTTCATTATCAATACCTAGCTTATCTCGACAATAGAGAGTCTGGCTCGCAAAAGCTTCATTAAGCTCCCATAAGTCTATATCATCTATAGTGAGATTATTTCTCTCTAGAAGTCTTGGTATTGCAAATACTGGGCCTATACCCATTTCATCTGGTTCACAACCAGCAACAGCAAAACCTTTGAAAGCCCCAAGAGGCTCAAGACCTTTTTGTTCTGCAAGTTTTGAATCCATAACTACCACAGAAGCAGCTCCATCTGATAGCTGAGAGGCATTTCCAGCGGTAATGAAATGTTCATCACCACGAACTGGCTTTAACTGAGAAAGGCCTTCTAATGTGGTTGAAGGCCTGTTACATTCATCTTTGTCAACTGTATAATCGACAATACTTTCTTCACCACTTTCTTTATCAACAACTTTCATTTTTGTATCCATCGCAACTATCTCATCTTTATATAGGTTAGCTTCTTGAGCAGCAGCCGTTCTTTGTTGACTTTGGAACGAATACTCATCTTGTGCTTCGCGGGAAATATCATATCTTTTTGCAACAATATCAGCTGTCTCAATCATAGGCATCCATAATGCTGGATAGCTTTCCATAAGTTTTTCTTCAGTAATATTATTAAAATTGATGCCCTGCATTGGAACTAAGGAAATGGATTCTACACCGGCTCCAACAACAGCACTAGCACCTTCGTTTACAACCCTACCAGCAGCCATTGCTATAGTTTGCAAACCAGAAGAACAAAATCTATTTACTGTAACACCAGATGTTGTTACTGGGCATCCTGCCCAAATTGCAGCAAGCCTTCCAACATTTTGTCCTGTTGCGCCTTCAGGGGTACCACATCCCATAATCACATCTTCGATCTCATTTGGATCTAATTTAGCTCTTTCAATTGAGTGTTTAACTGCATGTCCAGCCATTGCGGCACCATGTGTTATATTAAAACCACCCCGTCCAGATTTTGCGAGTCCTGTTCTTGCTGTTGAGACTATTACTGCTTCTCTTGTCATTATTAGCTCCTATTGAGTTAAGATAATTAAATACATAATTTTAATAATTAAACTATACAATTAGCTTGCTTATTCAAATTTATTATATTTTTCTTTTTTATTTATAAAAATTAAATTAAGTCATAAGTATAAGGAGTTTTTTTGTCAAATCATCATATGAAACATAATTATTATCAAATTATTCTAGACAATAAAGAAGCGTTAGCAACTAAAGAATTTGGTGATATGTCAAAATTACTAACTATAAATATAGATCTAGGTAACTTAGATAACAATTTTGTAATTAATGCTTCTCATGTACAATCATCTATTGAAAAAAAAAGTAGAGATACAATATTTATAAAGACCTATATCATAGTAGATAATGAAATTATTGCTTCATCTTCAAGTGTGTGGACTAATAACTGCTGAAATGTTTTTTAATATGTTTTATAAATTTTTCTCCCTTTTTTCAATTATAATAATACTTAATGGTTGTGGTGGTGGAGGAAATGGTATTCCTGCTCAATTATCAGCTTTACCAGCAGAAGAGGAAAACTCTCCTGAAACACTTGACCCAAATACTGATATTTTTATTCCAAAAGAAAATTTTGAAACACCTGAATATAAAAATCAATGGGGTTTAGAATTTATAAATGCATCAGATGCTTATTCATATGGCGCTTCAGGAAAGGGGGTTGTTGTTGGTGTGGTTGATGAGGCTCTAGATTGGGGACATCATGAATTTTTGAAAGAGAAAATTCTTCATCCTGATAGTGTTTTAACATATAGCGGAAATAGAGAACCTACTGCTTTAGAAAAATTTCACGGTACTGCCACTAGCTCAATAATTGCAGGAAGAAAGGATGATGAACCTGTTGATAGAAATATGCATGGTGTTGCTTATGATGCACAAATCTTATTTATCGCAGTAGAGTTAGGATCCCCTCCTTCTGACGGAGAGTACGAGCCAATAGACATACCCGCGTTTAGCTGGGAGTCCTTTGATGAACAAGAGTCAAAATTTTACAAAGAACTCTCATCGAAATCAGATGTTATTAATAATAGTTTTGGATTTACTGGGCAAATAACTGACTATTCAAAAGAGATTCTTCAAAATACATTTCCAAAATTAATTGATACTTTTGCAAGTGAGAAGGAGACTATTTTTGTTTGGTCAGCCGGAAATTATAATGGAATAACAGATACCGAGGGAGAAGAGGTAATTGCTGCCGACCCTGGAATTTTAGCTGGTTTAGCTTATTATTTTCCTGAGCTTAGTAAGAATAATGTTGCTGTTGTTGCTGTTGATCAAAATGGCGATATTGCAGAATTTTCTAATAGGTGTGGTGTTGCTAAAGAATTTTGTATTGCTGCTCCAGGGGTTAGAGTTCCTCTAGCAATACCAAATAATTTATTTAACTCATTAACTAATGATGAAAAAGAAGGTTTTAATAAAGATGTTCTCGATTATTTAGAGTCTCATCCAACAGAAGCTTACCTATTGGGATCTGGTACATCGTTCTCTGCACCTCATGTAACTGGAGCAATAGCTGTTTTAAAAGAACTCTTTAATGATAACTTATCCAGTATTCAGATTTTAGAGCGTTTATTTAATACTGCTAATAAAGAAGGTAAATATTCCAATAAGGAAATTTATGGACAAGGGTTATTAGATTTAAAGACAGCATCTTCACCAGTAGGTTCAACCCTTTTCTATTCTGGATCAAACATTAATTCAGATATCATACCAACAATTAGTTCCTATGTATCTACATCAAAGTCTTTTGGTGATGCGATGAAAAATAGCCTAAGTAAAACTAAACTATCAGTTTTTGACGCACTAGGCGCCCCTTTTTCAATACCAGCAAATTCTTTTGTAAAAAATATAATTCCATCCTCAAATACAATGGAGAGATTATTTAATTTTAAAGAAAAAAAATATGGCTATATCTCCTCAAATGGTTTTGAATTTTATTCTTCTTGGAAAAGATTCCTCACTTCAACTGGAGTAGAGATGAACAAAATTGACTTTGCGAAAATAAATTTCCATAAAAAAAATTCCTCACTATCATTTTCTTATGGAAAAAATCCATCATCAACACTTTTTGATACTTCTGAAGAATTATTAATTTATAAAAGCTTTTACGATAAAGATGCATTTGTAAACCCATGGCTCAATTTAGTTGAGGAAGGTTATAGTCTCAGTTTTTCCAAAAAATTAAAATCATTATATTATGATTTAAATATTTTTTCAGGTTTTAAGAGGGATGAAGATTGGTTTTTAAAACCAAATTTTTATTTCGATAAAAATAAGAATGAGAGTAAGGGTTTTTACCTGACTTTTAGAAATAATATTTTATCAAAATTTATGGTTGGTTACACTATGGGATTTTTGGAAACTAATAATGGATTCTTTGATAACAGTTTTGGTGGTATTTTTGATATAATTGAAGACTCAAAAAGTTTTTTTTCATCAATTTCTTTTAAATCAGTTTTAGCAAAAGATTGGAGTTTTATTGGTAGCCTAAATCTTGCTGATATTTCAAATATTAATTCAGATAAATTTATTAGAAATATTTCAGACATAGAAGAGTTTAGTTTTGATATTGCACTAATAAAAAAGTCTTTTTTTACTAAGAATGATTTATTGTCATTTCGAATAAAGCAAGATCCCAGAATTGAGAATGCTAGAATATCTTTTTATTTTCCTCAAGGAAGGGATCCAAGTGGGATGATTAATTTTAAGTCAGTGATTTTACCTATAAAGCCCTCTGGACGAGAATTAAATTTAGAAACATCCTGGTCACTTCAAAATAATAATAAAAAATCTTATATTAATTTGAATTTAATAAAAGACAAAGATCACATTAAAACAAATAATATTGAGTTAAACCTTATATTTGCCCATCAAGTATTTTTTTAATTAAAGCAATCCAAACCCTTTTTTAATGGGGTATAAATCCTCAAACTCTGGGTCTTTTTTTTCAAGTTGAGCGCCCAAAGCTTCCTTCATATCTACTTGAGGATTATACATACCTGTCTGCCACATAGCAATTTGATTGAGACCTTCTTCAATTGTTCTGCCGCGAGTATAATTAATGGCTTCTTTTGAACCCCAAACAGCAAGAGGAGATTTTTTTGCAATTTCTTTTGCTATCTGCATTACTTCTTTCATCATTTCATCATAGTTTGAGAAAACATTATTCACCAGCCCACAATCTTTAGCTTCATTTGAAAACATTCTTCTACCGGTGAATGCAAGTTCCTTTACTAAGCCCATTGGTAATAAGTAAGGAAGTCTTGGGAAGGTTCCTACATCTGCTGTCATACCTATATTAATTTCTTGGATACAGAAAAAGGCATCTTCAGTGCAATACCTCATATCACAAGCCGAAGCAAAGTCTACTGCTCCACCAATACAACCACCCTGTATAGCCATAAGGACGGGAACTCTTGAATTATCAATACAATTAAACGTTTCTTGGAGTTTAAGGAGGCCTTTGTAAAAACTACCTTTTTTCCTTCCTGGATCGGTTTTTGGATTTTCCTCATTCCGAGAATTTTCTGCATCACTAAATACTGATAAATCCATTCCAGCACTAAAATGTTTACCAGTTGATGATATAACAATTACTCTTGCTAAAGCATCATGATCTATTTCATTAATAATTCTTGGTAGATCTGACCAAAAAGATATTGGAAGGCTGTTCATTTTTTCTGGTCTATTAAGTATTATGTGCGCAATTTTATCTTGAATATCTATTTTAAAACATTCAAATTTTTCATCTGTAAGTGACATTTTTAATTCCTTTATCTAAAAATTATAAAATACTATCTTGATACTTAATTTCTAGCATGTTTTTGTATGTTTTTTTAGGAGAAAATTATGGCAATTGATTATGATAAAATTATGTCGATGAAAACCAGTAATGTTGAATACTCATATACTGATAATGATACAATGCTTTATGCTCTTGGCGTTGGTTTTGGAAGAGATCCTCTAAATAGAAAAGAATTAGATTTTGTTTATGAAAAAAATTTAAAAACTATACCTTCAATGGCTACAGTAATAGCTTGGGGTGCCGGGCATATGAGGGATAGCGGTATAAATTATCTTATGGTTGTTCATGGTGAACAAAGACTAAAAATTCATCAGCCACTACCTATTGCTGCAAATATTTTGGTAGACTCAAAAGTGACGGATGTAATTGATAAAGGTGAAGATAAGGGTGCATTGCTTATAACTGAAGTAAATATTAAGGATAAAGAAACAGGAAATCTTTTATGCACATTAGGTGGAACAACTTTTGCGAGAGGGGATGGAGGCTTTGGCGGACCTAAAGAGGGGGGACCAAAACCACACCCTATACCTGAAAGAGATCCAGATATTATTAGTGAACTAAGCACATCTCCAGACCAAGCTCTTTTATACAGGCTTTCAGGTGATAGAAATCCTCTTCATTCGGATCCTGATGTTGCTGAAGCTGCAGGTTTTCCAAGGCCAATACTTCACGGATTATGCTCTTATGGAACCGCATGTAAATCAATTATTCAAGATGTATGTGATTATGATAGCTCATTAATTGAACAATTAGATGTTAGATTTTCGTCTCCAGTTTTCCCTGGTGAAAAAATTTCAACTGAAATTTGGGTTGATGACAAAGAAATATCTTTTAGATCTTGGGTTAAAGATAGAAACGTCATGGTTATAAATAATGGTAAGTGCGTCTTAAGAGGTTAAAATTTCTTAAATTTATCCGATAAATTCAGGGCAATCATACAAATTAGAATTAATACTATCAAACCATTTAACGCATCTATAAAGTTTACATCTTTTGATAAATTCTTATTTGTATTATTGATTACAATTTCTTTTTTTACTTGAGGTAAATCTATTTCAATAATTTTTTCAGAAATTTTTATCTGACTACCATCTTTTCTATCACTTTTTGCAATTTCACTTAAAGGATTTTTCTCTATATCTATTTTACTATTATTATTTATAGAGTTATTTTCTTCATCCATAATTTCCTCCTAAAATAATCTTAACTCAATAATTTTAGATTCAGAAACAAATTCGAAAAATATAAAATTAATTAGATTCTATTTTTGATTTTTAATATTTCGTCTTGGATTATTTCTGGATGTTCCATTGGAAGGAAATGTGATGAATTATCGATAACTTTAAAAATACCATTTGGATCTTGGTTTTTTAATAATTTAACACCCTTCTCGTTTGTGGTAGAGCCAACCTTACCCTGCAAAAGAGTAATTGGACATTTTATTTTTTTTATTGCTTCCATGGCATTATGCTTCCAGGATGAAAAGGTTGCTGCTTCCCATTCTGGATGACAGGTAAGGGTATAATAATCTCCATCTTTTTCTGTTCCTCCATTTATATAATCATCTAAGAAGCCATCTTGCCATGTAGTAAAAGCACCTCTTCCTTTATAAGATTTTTTAATCATATCTTTGTTTGGAAACTTTCGTCGACGTTTTAATGTACTATCAGCTCTTGATAAAGCAAATTTAATGAATGGAAAGAATTTTGAAGGTGGAAACTTT
>Ga0222718_10005677_pt1 | contig 10060 bp, 7 predicted proteins | sample C33_27DmetaG_FD_165045 | JGI IMG/M metagenome (GOLD analysis project Ga0222718, IMG submission 165045) | Estuarine water microbial communities from San Francisco Bay, California, United States - C33_27D | ecosystem: Environmental > Aquatic > Marine > Unclassified | place: USA: California... | reverse complement strand
ATCCACGCTCTCCTTACGGGGTAGCTAAACAGTTTGGATTCTGGACAGTAAAGAACTATCGTGAAAGCTATAACATACACGCATCTAATGGTATCTTATTCAATCACGAGTCACCTTGGCGTGGCTCAGAGTTTGTTACGCAGAAGATTGTACAGGGTGTAGCTAACATTGCACGTGGTAAGCAGGAGTTTATTAGCCTTGGTAACTTGGATGCCCAACGTGATTGGGGACATGCTAAGGATTATGTCGAGGGTATGTGGCGTATGGTGCAGCATGACCACGGAGATGACTACGTGTTAGCTACTGGTGAGCTTCATTCAGTACGTGAGCTAGTAGAGATTTGCTTTAGAAAGGTAGACATGCGTATCCGCTGGGAAGGTGAAGGCATCTTTGAGAAAGCCTACGATGAGAATGAAAATATGGTAGTCAATATCAATCCTGAGTTCTACCGACCAGCTGAAGTTGACTTACTGCTTGGTGATTCTACCAAGGCACGTGAAGTCCTTGGCTGGAAACCTAGCTATACCTTTACTACTTTGATTGAAGAGATGATGGAGTCTGCGCTTAAGGTTTCCTAGCAAGCGCACTGCCAGTCAACAACGCACCGAAAGATAGATGAAATAATCCACCGCCCTTTAAAGTAAATGGGTCGTGTTGATACGTCAAGGGCTTAACCATTTCTTTAGCTATGTCGTCACCCATACCGTGCATGTGTATCTGGTGTAGTCGTTGGTCAATAACTACATTTGTTGGGCGGTTAAGTCCAATCCATACTGGTACTACAATAAAATCAAACACACATATTAAAGCATAGACAGCAGCTAGAAAAGCTTTCCAGCCGTCATTATCCTTTAACCAGGATACAGCCCTGACCATTACTTCTTAAGTTGAGTAATAGACTTGAGTCCAAAGCTTGCAGCAATAGAAGCAAGGATACCATACTGTAACCATTCAGGTGCAGTACGCAAGAAGTCAAAGCCCTGCTGCATGTATGGTTGTAGAGGTGGGACAAAGCTTGCTACAATCATAGCAATAAAGCATAACGTCCATGCCTCATCCTTCCAGCTGTTGTCTGATGAAGACATAGCCATTGATTCCCAATCACCGTCCTGCTTAGCCTTCTTAGTGACAGCTTCAATCTTAGCTACCTCAAGCTTAGCTTTAGCCTGTGCTTTTTCTTGTTTACCTTTTAGCCATGTGCCTGCAATATTAGCTACAGGTGCTATCAATGTTTGCCACATAGTTCTCTCTCCTATCTATTGGTCAATTTCTTCTTGTACTAACACGCCTTCACCAAATGTAGACATCTCATGTGTCCCAGACAGCGACTGAAGCTGGAACTGAATGTCTGTTTTTTCTGTATACTTAAACGGATACTGCCTATTAATATCTAATGTACCGTCAAAAGTAGAACGTGCAACATTTACATATAAACCTGAAGTCATATTTTGTGTGTTGTTTCTAAAGACAGCTGGTTTGTTAGACGTGCTATCAGCAGAGAAAGCAGAGATACGATTTAAATAAAAAGAATGCTGCCTTGGTACAGTAAAGATAGCTGACTGACTAACACCATTACGAGGACGAACGCCACCATATACAGTTCCACCATTTGTTACTTGAATAAATCCATCGTTAGCGTTACCATTTAAATACAAAACATTGTTAACTCTAAAGAACTGTTGTGTAGTAGCCGTTGCAGTTGCTGTTAAGTTAACTGGCACTACTTCAGAAATAACATCGTAGTTAGAATCAAGTCCCGTAATAACAACATTGTTACCAACATCGGCAGTTACGTTTGTAGTTACAGTTAAGTTAAGAGCAGAAGTAGGATAAGTATATGCCTGCGGTAATTCCCACACAGGAATAAAACTGCCAGTGCTTACACTAACATTATATCCAAAGATATTCTGTACACTATGACCTTGAATTTGACCTCGTGCTACTTGTAATTCAAATGGTTCTGATGCACCCGTCTTTGTAACTGAAGAAATCTTGCTCATTATTCTACTCCTAACTCCATCATTAATGACAACCGTTCAGCACGTCTGCCTACTTGTCTTGCCCATTTACTATCTAACATTTCTCCCGCTGCTTCTGAGTAATCTCCGCAGTGTATTGCTGCCCACATTTTTCGAAAGCCTGTAAGACGAGGAATACCGACATTAAAAGCCATATCAATAAGGACACGCTGACGAATGCTATCAAGCTCAGCAACAATAGGAAACTCTGCCACAAGCTCACGCTCAACAATATCAATATCGTTGTTGCATAGAAAACGGGCTTCATCTTCAGTAATGCCTCTGTCAACGAGGTTACGACCAATACCAATCGTTGCAATGCCGAGACTATCTTCATATACTTCTAGCTCCATTCCTTCATGGTCGATAAGCTGGTCAATTAATTCTTCCCTATTATACTTCATTGCTCTTCCTCTGGCAATGGCCTGCCTCTATAGTCTACTTTTTTAGTAGAATATCTTGTATCTACATCATACCCAAATACATTTTTTAAAACCTGTCCTGTTATTCCTATTTCTTTTTCTATAGGATTTCCTTCTGCGTCAAGAACAGTATTGCCTTCTTCATCTGTTTGATAGACAGGCTCTACATTTAATCTATCAAACTGTCCTCTGCGTTTTCTTTCTAAAGTTTGAGGGTAAAACAAGTCTCTCACAACAGTATCTATAAACTCTTGTGGTAACCCTTTTTCGTTTATTAACATGTTTCTATAGCCTGCGTACATACTTTGGCCTTCTTTTGTATTAGGAAATAAGCCAGGAAGAATGTTAGCTTCTAACTCCTCAATAGATTTAGCTGGCACGTTATACTTAAGACGTTCAGGTGTTTGTAACGCTCTTACTAATCCGTTCACCCCAAAGGTAACAGCGGTAGGTTTTCCTTTAACGTCTTTAATACCTGACATGTTTTTAATTATTTGAAGGCCATCATAAAATCTATTTTGTTTCTCTTTTCTTTCCGAAAGATTTAAATTAATTTTTTCTTGAATTTCTTTTAAGTCTTCTTGGGTTTTAATAGAACTTGGTAGATTTTTAAAATATGTCAAAAGATTTTTTGACAATTCATCTATCTCAGAAGTTTCTCTATAGATGAAAGAGCCAACAGATTTTGTTATATCTTGTTTAACACTTTTATCTCCAGCAAATCTTAAAACAGCATCCATAAAATCTACGGGGTATCCTTTACTGCTTCTTGCTATATTCTTTCCTTGTTGCTCTGCAAGTTTTTCAGCCTCATAAGCTTCACTAATGCCAACGGCATCATCCCATGCTGCAGGACTAGCTAAACTCATAAGCTCGAATGCAGCCTTTGTAAAATCTTCTTGAAAGTTTACACCATCATAAAAAGCATTTCCATACTTATCAGTATTAAAACCTACTTTACGAATTGTGTCTACATATTGTTTGGTCGAAACAAAAGAACCAAAAGTATTAAATAAAGCATTCATCGTTGCGTCTTCAATTTCTCTTTCAGTTACTGTGTCACCGTTTAAAGCACGTGCAATTAATGGACGCAAACTTCCTTTAATGTTTTGGTTGGCATCATAACTAGCCATAACATTATAATCAGCCATCCAAGTTCCGTCTTTATCTACCATTAAAGGAGTAGCATGAAACTGTTCAGAGTTAGCAAAAAAATCAGGACCAAGTAAACGAATAGCCCTTTCGTTTGTTTCTGTTTGACCTACTGCATCATTGTTAGCTCTAGTTCCATATTCTATTGCGGCAGCAGTACCTGCTATTCCTGCAAGTCTTCTTGCGCCAGTTCTCATTAACTGTGGATTTGCCTCTGCCGTTCCTCTGGCAAGGTCTTTAAACCCTGTTAAGGCAGAGTTAAACTGTGTTCTAAGTACTTCAGCTGGGAAGGTAGCATATGTCCCTAAAGGAATACGTGAAAAAACATTTCTCACAATAGGAGAAGCACTTGTGTAAGAAGGCATAGTGTTTCTTACAACCTCCATTGCGTAGTCTTCTATCTCTTCTTGAGCAACGTCAATCATTTCAATAACTTCTGGAGAAAGTTCTTTTAAATCTTTCTCATCTAAGTCTATACCGTTTCTTAATTTTCTAGCAATAGTAGGCGGCACATTAAAGTCATCAATAATTCCATCAAAAGGTTTTAATGCTGACCTGTAGCTGTCAAGCTCCATCATATAAGATGTAATCTTACCCCAATCATCTGTAATACCATATAGTTTACTTGGTATCTTGGCTCCTTTTTTTAATTTATCTTTTGTATAATTTGTTATTTTATTAGAAAGACCTAAGAATCCTTCAGATGCTGCTAATCCTCCTAGCTCTTTATCTACTAAATCAAGATTATCTTCTATTATTCTTTGAGTAAGACTTGTGTCAAGCACCCCGTTCTCTTGTAAACGCCTTAAAGTTCTAAGAGCTTTAGGGTCATTCTGTTTGATTCTTTGTAATAACATAGAACCACCTTCTCCTGCTTTTTTCATAAGCTTAGGATTAAAAATATGACCGTTGCCAGCTACTGCTTGAAACATTCCATACAGGTTTGTAAAATAAGCATTAGGGTCATAGATAGTTTCTGTTGCCTGTGTATATCCAGATACTCTTCTCGCCCATGTCGGCACATTAGCAATCGCTGCGTTTTCAAAAGTGTCAATGCCAGTGTCAAACATTTTAAATAATTCATCTGAGACAACAAACTGGTCAAGACCCATTGGGCTTCCTTCTGCTCCTAAATTTCCAAGAAGTTTTTGTTCTAGTTGTCCTAGATTATTTGTAGCTCCTCCTTCTGCTTGACGAAGAATCTCCCCTCGTTTTTTAAGGCCAGGAAAAAACCCATCAATAGGCACAGTCTTAGGAGGTTGACGTAATAGTTCAATAGCTTCTGGAGGAATATCCGCAAGCTCTTCTGGATTTAACTTGTCAACCTTTACACCATTCAATAACTTTGACGCTACACTAGGAGGAATATTATAATCACTTATAATTTGCCTTGTCCCTGTTGTTGCATTTGCTAGGTCAGAAATTTCTTTTAAGTATCTAGCTTTTAAAATTACATTTTGCTGGCTTCTAATTGTCTCAGCATATTTTTGAGCAGGATTATCTATGCGACCCAACAGTTGAACTAATGGCTCGTCTAGTTTCTTTTTTTCTTTTAATACTTTAGCAGCATCAACGCCAAACTTTCCTTCTATCATGTCAACAATAGAATCTAATATATTATCTTTGTCTCCTTTATTAATAATATCCTCAAGCATGGCGTCAATTTGAGAGTCATCAAATTGTTTATTTCCTGGTAAACTTTTTAACCAACTACGAGCTTCATTAATAATTTTTGCAGTCTTAACACTATTTGGTTTATTAGGGTCTACAAGAAGGTCGCCTGTTTTAGGGTCACGCTTACCTGTTAAAGCTTTTGTTAAGTTTTTATTCCATTGAGGATTTGAATAAGCTTGATATGTTGTTGTAAAGTATGCGCCCTTACCTTCTTGAAATGTAATACCAAGTTTACTTTTTGGGTCAAGGTTTAAAAGGCTTGCTATTTCATCTGTATTATTATCAATGTTAGTTCTAAGCTGTGTTATATTTTCTACAAGCTCTCTTGGCATTAAAGTTAATGCCTCATCTTTAGAAAGTTGACCAGTGAAAAAAGCATTAACAAGTGAATCAGGTATATCGTTATCTGCTTGAAGTTTTTGAAGTGTATTTATTTCATTGTTTAAAGTATTTTCTAGCCCTCCCATACCCTGCTTCATATTTAAAAATCTTTTAAATATTGGTTGAGATAAACCAGCCTTAGAATTTAAAGCTCTTCCTAGTTTTTGATTGAGTGTTTTAAGACCGTCGAAAACAGGAGATACAACATCTACTATTAATCCTGCTTGCACAGCTGGTTTGTTATTAATATCTTTAATATAGGTAGGAACAAACACACTATCTTCAGTGTCTTCTGGAATATCTAAAAGATTTTTATCTACAGCTTCCTTGTCACGCATTAAAGGCACATATGAAGTAGCTGCTGCTGCAGTAAGCCCAGCAATAATTTGTTGCTTTCCTTCTGGAGTTTGATAAGCTTGTTGTAGTTGGTCAGCAGTAAAGTTTTTAAATCTATTAGCAACACCAGGAATTTTTAATACACCAGTAAGAGCGCCTGCAATCGCTAAAGAATCTACCATTTGTTTGGCACGTCTAATTAAAGCGGGGTCATCTGGGTTTAAAGCCAAAGCAGCAAAGACACCAGCGTCTCCTGGCTCAATCGGAACACCGTATTCAGATGCCATCAAACCAATTAATTGACCAACATCGGGAGCAAGTGTTTCTCTTTCAGGAGAAGCCAATGCGTTCTCAACAAAAGCTAATTTAGTAGCCGCCCAAACATTAGACAAAATACCCTTGCCTTGTGCTGCTTTAGCATACTTACTTCCCAAAACAAATAAAGGAGCATTTTCTATAGCCATATCTATAGCTTGATTAACACCAGAAGGATTGTAAGAAGTAACAGGTTTCCCTTTATCGTCTCGAATAATGTTTCCTTCTTCGTCCTGCTCATAGACAAGCTCTTGTTCTGGGTCTACCATTAAAGCAATAGTATTAATTACATCTTTTCCTATGTCTGTTTTTATAATTTGTTTTTGAATATCTTGTCTAATACGTGCTGTTACATTCCTAACGTCTTCACCTGCGTCTGTATGTTTACGCAAATCTAAAGCATTGTCTACTAACTTATCGGCTCTCTCTTTATCCTTTTGATTTTTTTCTGCAGCATATAGCTGACCCTGAAGTTGTTCTAAGGCAGCAACTTGAGATTGAGATGCAGCAAAAGTTTCAAGTATATCACCACCAATGTTTGTAGCAATATCAGCAACCTTACCCAAACCATAAACAATTGTTTCGGGAGATTGTTTAATTAACTGAGGCAAAAAAGGTTCAGTGCTTTGTATGTTTCCTTCTGGAGTTGCTGTAAATGTTTTTTCTTTTGTAGGTTTTTTAATTTTAGACTCATCTTCTTTTGCTTGTCTAAATAATTCACTATCTACATTACGTTCTTTAAGAAAATAATCCAGACCTGTGTCATCGTCAGGTAATGCGCCAGCACTAACAAGAGTATCAAACTCTCGTTTTAATTTTTGCATTTCTTGTGTATGTGGTGCAATTGCCATTTTATATAAATACTACTCTTCAGGAAACTGTGGTTTATTTTCAGCTATCCACTCGGAAGTTTTACTTATCCACTCTATCGGATGTGTTTGTCTAAACGTGTTTGCCTTTCTTATTGCCTTGTTTGTAAAATCATATATCGCATCTTGCACGTCTGATGTTACACCCCGACCGTTTATTAAAACTGTTCCTGTCGCATCATCAACTGTGTATCCAGTTTTCCTAGTTATCAAATCAAAAACCGACTTTACATCTGTACCTTTTTCAGGGTCTACCGCCCCTGCTTTAATTGCTTCAGCCGCTGCCTTTTGCCTCTTAGCTTCTAAGTCTTCCAGCTGTTTAACAGTTAAGTAATCTTCAATATTAGCTTTACGTTCTTCAGCCCCAATGCCTTTTCTTTGCGCTCGTATCTCTGCGAGTTGAGTCATAGCTGGTTGTGCTTGTACTGCTCCTGAAATTAAAGAAGCAATGCCGCCTGCTCTTGGGTCTGCACCAAGAACACCTTGAGCAGCTTGAGCTAAGGCTTGAGCTTGCGCTGCCCTTTTACGTTCATCTAAAGCTTCTTCTTTGGCTGCCCTATCAAAGCGTGTTTCAGCTAAGTACTTTTTTAATTCTTCAATATCATATTCGAAAGGTAAGCCAGCAATACCTCCAGACGAGCCAGAAAGACCGCCAACCTGTCTGTAAACAGTACCACTAATACCGTCTTCTCTGTCTCCATTAACCTGACCGCCTTTATTAAAGAAGCCAAGATTTTTACCAAGACTACCCAAAGCAAGCGCACCACCAGCTAACTGTTGAAAGCCGCTTGGTTGTTGAGGAACTTGGCTAAACTGGAAAGGAAAGCCCTGAATAAGAGACGAAAACTTTTGAAGCTGTACACCTGGAAACTCACGCTCTTCAACAAACTGTTGATATGCAAGGTCTGCACGTTGTTGTTGCAAGCCACGTTCTTGTTCACCAAGACCAGCAAGATAACCCTGCTCTCTGTATCCTTGCCCAAGAGCCTGTTGACCCAATGCACCAAAGGCTTGAGACAATGCACCAGCTTGTTGCGCACCACCAGCAAGTCTTGCACGTTGAGCTTCGGCTGCTCTAATAGCGTCTTGATAAGCAGCTTGAGAACCTGTAGTTTGAATATCAGTAAGTCTTTGACCTAAATCTCCTGCTGCCATTGCTTCAAGAATAGCTTGACGTGAGCCACCAAAGCCACCAGTTCTAGCAGCTTGACCACCCAACTCAGTCATATATTGTCTGCCTTCTTGAGTGGCTTTTCTTTTTGCAATGTCTGTAACCGCTTGTTGATATGGAGACATACGTCCCATAATCTCTTCTGCAGTAATATCTTGAACTGCTCTTGAACCTAACTCACCTGACTCACCCAACAAATCTAAAGCTGGTTGATAATAAGTTGCACCAGAAGTTAAGGTAGGGTCGCTAGAAATACCACGACCAACCATACCAGCTACACCAGCTTGAGCCGCTTGTTCTGCTGGAGTAAATCCTACAATTCTTTCGCCTTGGTAAGGTTGTGGAGGCACATAACTTCCATAAAGACCTTTAGCTCTATCAAGAACTTGTTTTACATAAGGACGTAAAGTTGGAGGCACGTCTTGTTGTTGACTACCGCCACCACCGCCGCCTTTGCCATAACAGATGTTAGCATTAAGTTTTTTATCTAGCCACTTATCTCCAGTCTCAATAGACACGTCCATCAAGTCATTAAAGCTGCCATATTTATTTTTCTTTTCAAATAAAATCATAATTCTTTTACCACCAAGTTAAGGTCTTTATAACCAAATTTACTTAAAACTTTTTTCCAGCCTTTTCTACCGCCACCTATAATTCTATCACATTTAAAGTTAACAGCAATTTCTTCTAAGCACTTTTGCATATAATCTAAGTCTACTTTGTTATTATTAACCCCTGTAATAAATATAGGATTTAAGTAACAACACAAATCAAAAGGAAGAACAGAAGTAACAATAATAGATTCTAGTTCCCCGTCTTTTAGTATTACAAATAACTGCCATTGATTATATACTAATCTTTCATAGCAGCCTTGTAAACTGTATTCAGCTTGCTGGGCCTTTGTCATTGCCTTATTAATTAAAGCTTCAAACAATTCCCAGTTATGTTGCACATCTTGTGGATGTACCTGATGATATTCTTGAGTCATTAAGAGAGTTTACTCAGTTCCTTTTCTGCATTAATTTGATTTGGCTGTTCTTTTCTGCCATAAACTTTCTCTCTCAAAGCTTTTCTAAATTCATCTAACCTAGCTGCACCTGCATCGGAAGACCCGTTACCAAGCGCTGCCACTGTGTGTGCGTCCATTACATATTCATCTGGACTTAGCATCGCAGTATCTACTTCAGGGTCGCCTACTACATCAAAGGCTACTTCATCTGACATACCATCACCTCTGCCCTCTACCATACCAGAAAACATTTCACCACGAGGCGCATCACCTAACTGACCACCTTCAGCAGCAATATATGGTTGAGTTACTCTATAGTCAAAGAACTGCGGTACTGCGCCACCCTTCCTAATAAACTCGTCAACTGCTTGCGACTGGTTTGGACGTGCCTCCATTTCTGTAATGGCACTTTGTGTTGGTCCTTTATATTCTTCTTCTTCTGGTAGTGGTTGCATCATTGTAGGAGCCATTGCAGCTAAGCCTGTAGTTGCTGCCCCGCTAAGGCCACCTACTCTTCCAAGTGCAGTAGTCACAGGTGCTGCTATTTTTGCTGCTGTTGCTCCTTTTGAACCTAACATTTCCATTTGTTGAGAAGACATCATGGAGGCAGGAGAATCTAATACTTCTTTAGGAATTTGAGTACCTGGTTTTACCCCAGTTTCAGCAAACATCTCACCTACGGTTTGGTCGGCAGTAGTAGCTGCTTTACCAGC
>Ga0222718_10005676_pt1 | contig 10060 bp, 14 predicted proteins | sample C33_27DmetaG_FD_165045 | JGI IMG/M metagenome (GOLD analysis project Ga0222718, IMG submission 165045) | Estuarine water microbial communities from San Francisco Bay, California, United States - C33_27D | ecosystem: Environmental > Aquatic > Marine > Unclassified | place: USA: California... | reverse complement strand
GCTACAATTACGGACATTTAAATTAACCTATAGGAGATTAAATGTTCAAAAACGTAGACAAATCAATGCTGATGAAATTGGTGTTACTACACGTTGTGGTGATCACTGTTTCAAATGCGTTAGTGGCAATCCCAGTAGAGATACTTGGAGTCAAACTGACGTGGGCGGCATTCACTTTCCCACTAGTTGTCATAGCAACAGACTTGACTGTAAGACTATTGGGCAAACAAATAGCAAGGGCCACGATAGCGGCGGCTTATCCATTAGCAATTATTGGATCCATCGCAGTTGTATTGGCTGAAGGGGCACCACAATCGGTTGCCATGAGAATTGGTTTCGCAAGTGCCACTGCTTATGCGATCGGTACTTTACTTGACGTGTATGTATTCCAATACATCAGGGAATCAAAAACATACGGCAAGAACTGGTGGATGGCACCAGCGGTATCAACTATCGCGGCTAACATCATTGACACTTACACTTTCTTTGCAGTTGCATTCAACAACAGTGCTGACGAATACATGGCGGCAAACTGGGTTGAGATTGCGGGATCGCAAGTGGTGTTGAAAATAGTTGTGGGACTAGTTGTGTTCTTACCAGCATACGGACTATTGCTGAACAGACTACAGAAGACCTACAAACTCAAATAATCAGTTGGGGGAGTTTTTTGCTCCCCCATTGACAACTCATCTAAATACCTTTAATGAATAATTTAATGATATACTATAAAGGAGGATCGGGTGGTTTTTTTGTATACTACTACATTTTAGGTTCTGATTCAAATATAGTTGCAAATGTGAATGGGGTGCAGATAGGAAAAAATAAAAAATTCCTAGATGTTATTTTTTATGAACAATTTCAAAAAAACAACGATTTGAAAGATTGGCAAGAAACAGAGAAATGGCCATCTTATGAAAAATCTGTAAATGCTGACAACAGGAATTTATTTTTAGCAAGTAACGTTATGCCAAAACTAAATTTTGATGTAACAGATATGGTGATTCTAAATCCGTACATAAGTGATAAAAAGAAATGGTTAAAAATACAAGTGACCAAGAGATGTCGTGCTTTCGCTGACTTTCCAAAAAATAGTAATTTCAAAGATTTTTTTAATCATTACAAAAAAACATATAAAAATTTACCAGACACTTCGAAAATCAAAGATGCTGATTATTCTTTTGATTTTTTAAAGTTTTTGCAAGATAAAAACGAAAGAGATAAACTCTGTAACTTTCTAAATATCAAAATTAACTCTCAGATGGAAAACTACTTAGAGCATTACATAGATTGCCATGGTGATTTTTTTAATAAATTAACAAAGTAAAGGTTTCCAATTGCCAATGTGGATCACCGTTGACAAATCATCTAAATATCCTATATAATATTGAATAGGAAGGTACAGAATTTATGTCAAACAAAGCAGGAAAAATTTGGGGTGAAACAGAGCTCATATTAGCAAACAACTCACTGGAGTTCCACAGGATAGACTACAAGAAAGGTGGTGTGTGTAGCAAACACCTGCACGAGTGGAAGTGGAATGGGTTCTATGTTATGAGCGGTCAGATGAAGATCCGGGTGTGGCAGAAGGATTACGATTTGGTTGATGAGACAATATTGAACCCAGGAGACTTCACAGCAGTCAAACCGGGACTATACCATTCATTTGAGGGATTAGAAGACGGAGTTGCATTTGAACTGTACTGGGCTAATTTCTCTGTGCATGACATACAAAGAGAATCAGTTGGACATCTTAAAGATGTTGACGGCAAAGTTGTTAGACTAGACAAGAACAAGAAGAAGTAGCATGATCCCTATAAAAGGATATGCCACATTTGATCCACTTAAACACTGTTGGCTAGGATCAGGATTCAAGACTGAATGGTTCCATGATCTTCCAATATATAAAAATGACAAGATCATGGATCCATTAAAACGTATCGCTGAAGAAACAGAAGAGGATTATCAAACTCTTGAAAAAATACTTAAAGACGCTGGAGTAAAGACGTACAGGAGTTTTCTAAACATAGAGAAGGTAGGATCTTTAAAGAGCATACACCGGCCACCCGTGAACCCAAGGGATCATTTTGCAGTGATTGGAGAGAAGATTTATGCCGTATCACATGGATCAGCCGGTTATTCAAATGTGCTGAAAGATATACCAAGACAAAATATAGTAATAGAAAAGACAGAAGGGCCAATGACAATAACAACGGCAGAAATTTGTAGAGTGGGCAAGGACTTGTGGTGGGACATTAACAAACATATCCCAGATCATATTGTGAACAAATACAAAAACATATGGGAGGATGAAGGCTTTAGAGTACATCTTACCCATAGGGGTGCTCATAGTGATAGTTGTTTTTGTGTGGTGCGGCCTGGTTGTATAGTATCACTTCGTGGTATACTTGATTACGAAAAAGAATTTCCAGGGTGGGACGTGTTATACCTGCCGGACCAATCGTGGGATAAGGTCGATCCTTTTTTAAAGATGAAGAAGAAGGTAGGCGGTAAATGGTGGCTGAAAGGTGAGGAACACAACGATCAACTGATACAATTCATCAACACATGGTTAAATGACTGGGTTGGTTATGTTGAAGAAACAGTGTTTGATGTGAACATGCTATCAATCGATCAAAACACGATAATATGCAACAATTACAACAAGGATGTGTTTGACCATTTCAAGAAGCACAAAGTTGAGCCTATAATTTTCAACTTCAGACACAAGTATTTCTGGGATGGTGGAGTACACTGCATCACGCAAGACTTGTACAGGGAAGGCACACAGGAGGACTACTTTGGCTAACATATACACAATATACGCAGACCATAAGGAAAACATCACCGCACACGAATTCGTGAAGATGATGAGTCTTTTCTTAGACAAACTTGTTGCACACAAGAAGATGATCACATACAGGATCACTAGGATGAAGTTGGGATTCAGATCAATGGACTTACCGGAATTCAGGATAGATATGGAATTTGAAAATATGCAGAAACTAGATGACGCTATGACAATCACCATTGCAGACAAGGAAGTCGATAAAGTGCATGTTGGGTTCAACCAATTTGTAGATACAGAAACAATACAACACTTCCTGTACAGAGATTTTCCAGATGATCTAAATAAACCAAAGTTGACAGAAACACGAGATCAATATACAATTAAAGATGTTGTTGACGCAACAAAAAACATAGATCCGGAAATATGGAAAAGCAAGTAGAAAAGAAATATTATTATTCAGAGATATTCCACAGCATACAGGGTGAAGGACACTACACGGGTGTTCCGACTGCTTGGATAAGATTCTTCTTGTGCAATTTACAGTGTAGCGGATTTGGACAGGCGGATCCCACAGATCCAGGCACATATGAATTGCCATTCGAGCAATTTGACGTCGACAGTGTCAGCAGGGTTGAGGATCTTCCCGTTTGGGAGAAAGGCTGTGATTCTAGTTACACCTGGGCAAAGAAGTTTAAGAAGTTGATGGGATATGAGACCCCAACTGTGTTAGCAAATAAAATCGTAGATATATTGAAGACAGACACAAACACAAATGGATTGTTCCTACATCCAAACTCGAGACAACATCAACACCTATGTTTCACAGGCGGCGAGCCACTAATGATCACAGGTCAGGCCGCGAGCATGGGCATCTATAAAGAATTAGAAAGGCAATCCAACTTGCCAAGTTCGATGACATTCGAGACCAACGGCACACAGAAACTTTCAGAACCATTCAAGCAATGGGTCAAGGACATACCGGAAGAGATATTCTTCAGTGTGAGTCCCAAACTGTTCACTGTGTCAGGTGAGAAGACTGCAAAGGCAATCAAACCCGAGCACGTAAAAGAGTACGCAGAGTGTAGCGACAGAGGACAACTGAAATTCGTTGTTGGTTCTGAAAGAAGACAGTGGGAGGAACTAGAAAACACTGTGAGGAAATTCAGAGAAGCAGGCGTAGATTGGCCGGTATGGATAATGCCAACCGGTGCTCGTGAAGAGGAACAGACAGCATCTGCTGGTAAAGTGGCAGAAGAGGCATTCAAGAGAGGATACAATGTTTCCGCTAGGGTACACGTTTACCTATTTGGTAATGCAATTGGCACGTAACACTAGACTAAAAGGTAAAAATAAGGTATAATACTAATATGAAGGTAAAAAAAACAGCAAAGACAACTATTAAGAAGAAGAACACAAAAGGTTCTAAGTCTAAGAAAAGCGAAGAGCCAATCGTAAAAGTTCTTAATTTAAATGTAAATCCTGAGAATCCTAGAAATGGTTTCTTTGAACTGGATTGGAATGATGAGTTTGTGAACATGTTGAAACAGTCTGGATACGAAGGTCAATCCGAAGAAGAGATTGTGGACAGATGGTTCCAGACACTTTGTAGGACCATCGGCAACGAACAAGGAATAGACGTCACTGGGTCTGGATATGTACAGATCAACAGGAGAGACGATGGAAAAACAGAAGTATCCTAGAATTAACAGTTGGTGCGGTTGGGATCCTGTACAGGAAATATGGGTAGGGCGACACCACGATCCCGATTACTTTGACACATTCAAAAGACATAAGATTGAACCTGTTATCTGCAACTTGAGACATAGATGGTTCTGGGACGGTGGACTGAATTGCAACACTTTAGACATTAGGCGTAAAGGCAAAAAAGAAAGGTACTTGAACTATTAATGGAACCTGAAATTTATGTTTTTAATAATGGAGGGTGTCATGGACACTATCTTAGGTATCTAATAGACAGGTGTAGCTCAAATACGCCTCGTATCACTGACTTACCATTCAACAGTCTAGGTAATAGCCATAAACCCATAGAATATTCCAACTATGTGGCTTTCGTGGATTCAGACGAACACTCAGAAAACAAAAATCTAAAAAATAAAAAAATTATTAAAATAATTTACAGCGATGATATTCTGTATTACGAACGTGTCGCAATGAACAGAGCCGGCGATTCTGGCAGAGATATAAACACTATCAATAAAGATATTTCATTCCTTAAAAATTACAATAACCAATTCTACGAAAAAATCAGATCCTTGTATTCAGTAGACATAAATTCTGTGCCAAAATGGCTGTTGCGTGATGCTTACAAACTAGGATTCCTAGACTGGCCAAATCAAGGCAGTGTTGTTACTGCAAAACAAGACATAGAATGGATTGAGGGCAACCTAGCCAGAGACAACACCATACATTATACCCAGGTAGATGTTTTTTCCACCACAGAAAAATTAAAAAAAGAATTGCAAAAGTTAAATGATGCGTTTGGACTAGATCTTTCTTTCGATGACCTTGAACACATACACGAGCAGTTTTTGAATATGAATACTATTCTCCAGACTCACGGAAACACTGATTTAGTATTAGAAGCGGTCAAGGAAAACAGAGATATTACTATACCACCATTAGACATCATACAACAGGCCTATGTGTATGCTGAATTAGAGAAACAGCACGACTTTATAACTATGCCCATGACAGAAACTTTCTTTACGACCACACGAGAAATAATAGACTACATAAATCTTTATCCGCAACATTACAAAGCAATGAATCCAAACTTACCAAAGTTCAATGGCATAGACAATCCTTTCTTTTTACATAGACAAAAAAACAATTAAGTGCTATAATATAGCATGGCACACATACTAGTAGACACAGCAAACACTTTTTTCAGGGCACGACACGTGATCAGAGGAGACACTTCTGAGAAGGTGGGCATGGCCATACACATCATGATGAACTCAATCAAGAAGGCATGGCAGGACTTTGGTGGGACACACGTGGTGTTCTGTTTAGAGGGTAGATCATTCCGTAAAGACATGTACGCACCATACAAAAGGAATCGTAAGGAAATGGCAGACGCCATGACCGAAAAGGAAAAAGAAGAGAATGAAGTGTTCTGGGAAGTGTATGATGACTTCGTTGACTTCGTGAAAACAAAAACAAATGCAACAGTTCTAAGGAACGGTAGAACTGAGGCAGATGATCTTATAGCAAGATGGATAGACAAACATCCTGACCAAGATCATGTAATAATAAGCACAGACAAAGATTTGAATCAGTTAATCACACCACGTGTCAAGCAGTACAATGGTGTCAACGAGACCACACTCACACACGAAGGTTGGTTTGATGCAAAGACAGGTAATCCTGTAATAGACAAGAAATTGAAGGCACCCAAGCCTGCACCAGACACGGAATGGATTGTATTTGAAAAGGCTATGAGGGGCGATCCCAGTGACAATATCTTTAGTGCATACCCAGGTGTGCGTACAAAAGGCACTAAGAACAAGATAGGGTTGCAAGAGGCATTCGCTGATCGTAAGGAAAAAGGATACACCTGGAACAACCTGATGTTGAGTAAATGGGTGGACCATGACGGCAATGAGCACAGAGTGATGGAAGACTACGAAAGGAATAGAGCACTGGTAGATCTACACGCACAACCCGAGGCCATCATAGAAGAACTGGATCAAACTATAGATCAAGCAAAAGCAGAGAACAAAAGTATCGATCAAGTCGGAATCAGATTCATGAGGTTCTGTGGCAAGTACGATTTAAATAGGATTAGTGAGCAGGCTCAACTGTATGTAGAGCCTTTTAATGCGAGGTTGGTATCATGACAGTAAGAGCAAAGACCCTAGTGAAAGACAAATTTTGGATAGTCGAGCAAAACGGCCAAAAGTTAGGTACCCTTCAGAAGCAGGAAGACAACGGTTGGATATTCCTCAGCAAACAGAAAAATAGAGAAGTGTTCCACACACAGGAGAGCCTGTTCACAAAATTTGGATTTGGCATGTTTGATGAATCTAACACAAAAAAGCCCGAGGAAGAGGTACAGACAGACAACTTTGACGTGCATGGATATCCATGTGGACAACATCCTTACAATCCCATGTTCGATGTGCAGAAACAACTACCCGTTTACACAAAGACACCAAAATCAAAAAGCCAATTCTGTGCAGGTTACTACATAATCTGTTTTGAAAAGGGCTGGCGTAAAGCATACTGTCCAAAGATGATCACACTTTCGAGGTACGAATACAAAGGTCCAATAAAGACCAAACTAGAAATGCAACAGGTTTTAAATGACGCAGTCAAGCAATTCCAAAATTCAAACTAGACCGATTGAGGATCTCATAGGTAGGATCAGAACCCTTAGACAGAAGGGTGAGAGACAGATCGTCATACCTGCCAAGGAAGCGGACCAACTGGCAGACAGTCTGACACAGGTGATGACACGTATGGTCACAATCCAAGAAGAGATAATAGAGGCACTTAAGACAGCCAAAGAGGCACAGACCATCGACATAGAAATGGACGGCGGCAATTTCTCAGACAACAATAACGTCAATAAGTAGCAAAGATAACCCCCACAGACCCGTCCAATACTCACACACGATTAGATTTCTGGTAAATACAAGTTGTAAAGAGTGATACTATGAGCAGACCAAAACCCACAGTGCTGTTGCAACACAGCAATAAAGCCACCTTCAAAATGGACGAGGTCCTAGCGGCCGAGGGCATCTGGGCGGTATTTTACGATGGCAAACCTATCAACTTGAAGAGTTCAAGTTTGGTTGCCAACTATCCTGGTCCAAAGTACAAGAAGGTATCATTCTCCAACCCAGGACACGCGGAAAACCTGGCCAAGAAGTTGAACGCACAACACAACACAGACAAGTTTGGTGTTTACCTTTTAAAATCCGGCGACAAATTCACTAGATAATTAACTACACAATGGATCGCAAGACAGCCTATACCCGGACCTTCCTTGAACTCTTGGAACAACCTACTCACGACGAAAGCATTAAGACCAACTACTACACTTGGTGGCAGAATGTACGTGAGAGTTACCAGGCCAGATCACTGAGATTGACCAAACCCGGTATGGAGATGATTGAAAAATTGGACATCAAGACCTATGACATCAAGTTCCCGGCAAAGGTCATATTCACTCCACAGACATATCTATGGTTAGACGAATTTGTTGACTGTCCCTACTACGTTGACAAGAAGAAGATTATCGTCACAATGGAAAAGATGGCTCTACAACTGATGTTATTTGCCGGAGATATCACAAAATACGGACTTGCACGTGCAATGAGCAAGATGGACGAACAAAAAAATGAATAACACCTACTGCAATCACATTAATAAAGGAATGTTTGTTTCGCATGAAGGAGTATCATTGTGTTGTGTCAATCGTGACAAGCATAAAAATATCAAACCTTCTGAATTCTGGTCAAGCAAAATAAGGAAAGATGCACTATCAGATATGGCAGAAGGTAATCATGTAAAAGGTTGTAATGGATGTTACAAGACAGAAAGCAAAAAAATGCCTAGTTCAAGAATTTTCGCTCACAGTTATGATGCATTACCAGTACAACAATTCCCTACGATGCTAGATTTAGATTTTTCAAATTTTTGCAATCTAAAATGTGTCATGTGCAATAGTACAAGGAGTTCAGAATGGGCGAAGGATGAGGAATTACCGGTATCAGTTTTGTCACAAGACATGATAGATGATTTAGCAAAAATATCTAGCAATTTACAACATCTCACAATACAAGGTGGTGAACCAACGATAATGAAAGAGTACGAATATTATTTTACATTGTTAAAACAGAAGGACCTTGTTAAAAACATCGATTTACAAATGATAACAAATGCAACAAACGTCAATAAACGTTTTTATAGCCTCCTATCTGATTTTAAAAGTGTAAGATTGAGTGTCAGCATAGATGCATATGGACTAGCAAATGATTACATAAGATGGCCTAGTAAATTCACTCAGATTGAAAAGAATTTGATGGACATTAGTAATTTGCCAAAAAATATACATGTCGAATTGCTTAACTCTTTAAACATACTATCAATGTTTAACTACTATGATTTTTTGACATGGTGTAAGAAATTGGAAAATCAATTCGAATCAAAAGGTAAACAATTTAAAATTGTGCCCATGAAAGTGCAAAATCCTAGCAAGTATAATCCATTCCTTGCACCATCGAAGTTGAAAGAAAAATTCACAAATGATGTAAAAAAGTTCATGAAAGAAAAAAGTCTTACACATAATTCAAACTGGAAACTAGAAACAACATTGATCCTCAAGCAAATTAATGACACATCTAGTGACGAGAAGCCAATGACCAGTTTGAAAGATACAATAATCGAGTTAGACCATAAAAGAAGCAAGAAAATTACGGATTATATTCCAAATATCTACGAATACATATAGAAAAGTCAATAAAACCGCGACTTTTTAGCCACATTTACCAGGTTGACGCATAACACATTCCTGCTATAATCGTATTATAAACATTTTAAACAGGAGTGTACAAAATGGCAAGAGCTAACAAAAACAAAGAGGCGGCAGTAGGCAGTCAAAACAGAACAGTTTCACCCAACGAGGCGAAATCAGCACTAACACATTGTATCAAATTACAGAGACCCATAATGATGTGGGGAGCACCAGGAATTGGTAAGTCAGATATCGTAAAACAGATCGCAGATGCAGAAGGCAGAGAAGTGATCGACATCAGACTTCCATTGTGGGAGCCAACAGACATCAAGGGTATCCCTTATTACAACGCAAAAGAGAACAACATGGTATGGGCGAGTCCGGCAGAACTGCCTACAGATCCCAAGTCTAAAGCGATAGTGTTCTTGGACGAGTTGAACTCGGCGGCACCGGCTGTACAGGCGGCGGCTTACCAATTGATTCTAAACAGAAGAGTAGGACAGTATCACCTACCGGAAGGCGTTTCGATCGTGGCGGCGGGTAACAGAGACTCAGACAAGGGTGTCACTTACAGGATGCCGGCTCCATTGGCAAACAGATTTGTCCACGTTGAATTGAGAGTGGACTTCGAAGACTGGATGGAATGGGCGACTAAACAACACGTACACGCAGATGTGGTGGGTTACTGCACATTCGCCAAACAAGATTTATACGATTTTGATCCTAGAGGCAGTTCTAGATCATTCGCAACTCCAAGATCATGGAGTTTCGTATCCCAACTTCTATCAGAT